>Ga0153942_1001074_pt1 | contig 10917 bp, 10 predicted proteins | sample TSNJ026MetaG_FD_104731 | JGI IMG/M metagenome (GOLD analysis project Ga0153942, IMG submission 104731) | Attine ant fungus gardens microbial communities from New Jersey, USA - TSNJ026 MetaG | ecosystem: Host-associated > Fungi > Mycelium > Unclassified | place: USA: New Jersey, Brendan T. Byrne... | reverse complement strand
TTGTTAAAGCAAATGACTATAGCCCTATCTTTACTGTCTATATGGTATTGTTATTTCTATGTATTTTCTTGGCTTTTGGCTTTCCTAAAACAGATATTCAAGTAGTAGAAACAGAAGAAGAAGCAGAAAAAGAAACAGAGAAAAAAGAATCTAGTATAAAATTAGTATTAAAGAATAAAAAGTTTTTATTCATTGCTTCTATTTCATTATTGACAGGTATACTAATGGATAGTGCTAATGGATATGCCGCTATTCATATGGTTTCAACATTAAATGGAGCTGCAAATAGTGCGAGTATTTTTACATTTGTTACTGCCTTACCTGAGATTTTATTATTGGGTATTATCGGTAAAGCTTTTTCTAAATATGGTTATAAGAAAATTTACTTTATTAATGCCTTAGTGTTAATAGTACGTTATATAGCATATGCGTTAGCCCCTAATTATATTATTTTCTTACTATTTTCTGTATTGCATTGTATCACAGTTGCTTGTTCAACTGTGGGAAATCTATCATATTTAAAGCATTCTGTTGATGAAAATGCCTATGCCACTGCTGTTACATTAAATACAGCGACTATTTCTATTGGAAGAGCTATCTATTCATTACTATTTGGTTATATGTTGGATTTAACTGGTTCTAGAAGTATCTTTATTTTCTCTGCAGTCTTCATGGGTATTGCTGCAATTGTTATCTCTAGATCAAAATTCTTTCACGATATTGATACAGAAGTTATGGTTGAAAACAATGCATAATTGCTAAATATCAGATAAAAAAAAGTGCACTCGCACTTTTTTATTATGATATGTTTACACTAAATGAATAATCCAAATTCCCCCAAATCAATGATTATTCCTATACATACTTACCTATTAAATTTCTTCACTTTGCTAATAATTATTTTTTCCCTGCTTTACCATAGTAAGAAGCAATAAGAATTTTTTCCATATCCTTTACCATTGGCATACGAGGATTGGCTGGCGAACATTGATCTTCATATGCATTCATAGCGATTCTATGAATACTGTCCATCCATTTTTCTTCTTTAATACCTTGAGATGCAAAATTATCTGGAATACTAACTGCAGCTATTAATTCCTCACATGCCTTAGCAAACATTTCAACACCTTCTGCTGGTGTTTTTGGATGTAATCCAATTAATTGTGCTAATTCCATATATTTAACATCTGCTTGATAATGTTCAATCTTAGGCCAGATATTTAACTTAGTTGGAATTTGTCCATTATAACGAATAACATGAGGCAGTAGGATAGCATTCGTACGTCCATGTGGAACACGGAATTCTCCACCAATTTTATGCGCTAATGAGTGATTCATTCCTAAGAAGGCATTTGCAAATGCCATACCAGCAATGGTCGCAGCATTATGCATTTTTTCTCTAGCTTTTGGATCTCCTTCATTAACTGATTTTTCTAAATAATCAAACACCAATTTGACTGCTTGTTTTGCCCAACCATCAGTATAATCACTAGCTAAAACAGAAACATAAGCTTCAACTGCATGTGTTAATACATCGACACCAGTATCTGCCGCAATGCTTTTAGGCATACTGACCGCAAATTCAGGATCGACAATAGCAACTGTTGGAGTTAGTGCATAGTCAGTTAATGGATATTTTTTATTTGTTTTTGTATCTGTAATAACAGAGAAAGGTGTTACCTCAGATCCTGTTCCAGAAGTTGTAGGAATACAAATCAATCTAGCTCTTTTACCTAATTCTGGGAACTTAAAGGCACGTTTTCTAATATCCATGAATTTCTGCTTAATATCATTGAAATCAATACCAGGGTTTTCATATAACAACCACATTACTTTTGCTGCATCCATTGGAGAACCCCCACCTAATGCAATAATAACGTCTGGTTGGAAATTATTCATAATTCTCAACCCTTTTTCTACTGTCTCAAAGCTTGGATCAGGTTCAACTTCAAAGAATAATTCTAAATCTACTTTATTTCTTCTACGCTTGATTGCATCTTCAACTTTCGCAACATATCCTAAATTATACATTCCTCTATCAGTGACAATCATTGCTTTTTCCATCGATTTCATGTCTCTTAGATATTGAATAGAATTTCTTTCAAAATAAACCTTTGGTGGAAGTTTTACCCATTGCATATTGTTATTTCTTCTCCCTACTCGTTTAATATTTACTAAATTAAATGCACTAACATTGTTAGAAACAGAATTATTTCCATAAGAACCACAACCTAATGTTAATGATGGAATGAAAGCGTTGTAAACTCCACCAATACCACCCAATGTAGATGGTGCATTTTCTATAATTCGTACTGCCTTTACACGTTGACCAAACTCTAATGCAATTTTATGATCTTCGGTATGAATAGCAGCTGAGTGTCCTAATCCATTGAACTCTACAAACTGTTCTGCCTTTTTAATACCATCATCGGTTGATTCTGATTTTAAGATAGCTAATACAGGAGATAGTTTTTCTCTAGTTAATGGTTCATTCGGTCCAACTTCTTTACATACGACACATAAAATTTGTGTATCTTCAGGGACTTCAAATCCTGCTGCTTTTGCTATTATTGGAGCTGCAATACCAACAACATTTGGATTTAAATGTGCTTGATCTACCGTTTCTGAATAAGCTGTTGTATCGAACATATATTGTTCTAATTTTTTCTTTTCCTCTTTATTTAAGAAATAAACATGAAATCTTTTAAATTCGTTGATTACTTGATCATAAATTTCCTTATCAATGATAGCAGCTGACTCACTAGCACAAATCATACCATTATCAAATGCTTTTGATAGTACAATATCATTAACTGCTCTTTTAATAACTGCTGTTTTCTCAATATAAGAAGGAACATTTCCTGCCCCAACTCCTAATGCTGGTTTACCACAAGAATAAGCAGATCGAACCATCGCATTTCCACCAGTTGCTAAGATAGTAGCAATAGAAGGGTGTTTCATTAATGCTGATGTTGCATACATTGATTTCATTCCTAACCATTGAATACAATTTTCAGGAGCTCCAGCGGCAATTGCTGTATCTCTCATACATTTAGCTGCCAACACAGAACATTCATAGGCAGAAGGATGGAATGAAAAAATAATTGGATTTCTAGTTTTAATAGCAATTAATGATTTAAATATAACCGTTGATGTAGGGTTTGTTGTTGGTATAATACCACAAATAACTCCTACAGGTTCAGCAATTTCAGTAATTCCTAATAAGGGATCTTCATTAATGATACCTACTGTTTTTAAATGACGTAAATTTGAGTTTACATATTCGCAAGCAAATAAATTTTTTACTGCTTTATCTTCAAATACTCCTCTTTTTGTCTCATTAACTGCGGCTTCTGCTAAAACGCCATGTTGATCTAGACCCATAACAGAACATTTTGCCACAATATAGTCTACTCGCTCTTGATTTAATAATAAATAGTTACTTAAAGCTTTTTGTCCATTTTTTGCTAACTCATCAACATGTTGATCAATCATTTCTTCTGTCCATTCAACTTTATTCGATTCACTCTTGATAGCTTTCGCCATATTCTTTCCTCCTCATATATTGTGATTTTTTTATCTTCCACCTTTTAACTATAGCATTTTTTTATTTTTTTTGCAACCTGTAGAATTCAAATTATTATGATTATATGGGGGTTTTTTAATTAATGTAACCGTTTTAAATCAGAATGTAAGAGTTTTCTTTTTTTCATCAGTTTTTTTCTTATACTAATTTCTTGTGAATTTATCAACATAATTTATATTAACAGTCTTTTAGTGAAAAATAATATAAAAATTAAATATTATTTTTCAGTTTAAACTATATAAATAAACCTAATATTCATAATAATTGTATTTACTCTTATTCAAAGATTGTCTAGTAATGTTGTGTTACTATTTCTATGTTTAGATATTAAACGATGTATATGTAATTAATATAGCTAAATAGCAACTATCTACAACATAAAAAAGAGTAGCTTTAAAATGTTGAAAACCTACTCTTTTACATTGGAAGACTACTATATTTAGTATTCTAATACCATGACATGTTCGTTTTCTATGATGCGACCATCAAATTCAAAACCTAACTTCTTATATAAAGATATAGCAACTTTATTATTACCATCAACATCTAAATATATTTTATGCTTTAATAAATTCTCTTCTTTTATCAATTGAATCAATTTTTCTAATGTTTTCTTTCCATATCCTTTACCTTGAAATTTTTGATCAATCATCATTCTATAAATCCAATATTCATTATCTTTATTATTCAAGCAATACATAACAAAACCAATTAGTGTTTCATCATAATAAACTGCATATGGAATACATTCTGGTTGTACCTTTGATTGAGCTATAGATGTTGCATTCGTTGCAACAAAGTCATTTTGCACCTTTGTTACTTTTAAATTTATGACTTTCCAAAAATTTTCTCGATCTATCTCTTTAAACTCTATCATATTTTCTTCCTTTCATTCTTATATATCATATAGTGTTCATTGTATGAAAATCCTAGTTTCTCATACATACCCGTTGCCTCCTTAGAAGAATTAAGGCAATACAATCCAACTAAATAATTGCTTTTTTCCATCAATTGTTGAATAATTGATTTTGCTATTCCTTTACCACGATAATTCTCATCTACCCAAATATTCGTAAACTGACCAACTTTACCTGTTGGGTTCTCATTTGAAGGCATAACATCATAATAATAAATACTACCTGTAGCGATTATTTGTTGATCTAAGAAAGCTAGAATGGTTATACATTCATTTGTTGTTAACTTACTCTTGAAAAAGCTCCTAATATTAATTATTGTTTCTTTTTCTATTATTTTATCTGAAAACATTTTTAAATCCTTAACTCTCATATCAACTAATAATTCAATATCGTTTAGAGTTGCTTGATAATAAATTATATTATTCATTCTCTTTTATCTCTACAATCTTTTTATCATTTTTTATTACTTTTCTTTTGTCCTTCCCGTCTAGTACTAAGCGAAAAACAATAAATTCACAATCTTGTTTTGTTGTATTTTCAAACGTATGTATTGAGTTCTTTACCCTAACAATATCCCCTATATTAATAGTGTCTATTACTATTTTTTCTTCATCTAGCCACTTGCAAGTTAAGATTCCTTTGGTGACTAAAATGACTTCTTCAATAGAAGAATGATAATGCCACTCTTGCATCGCGTTTGCTGGTATTGTATTTAAATGAATCTCATATTCATTAAATATAAAATAATTTACTATTGTTTTATTTTCTTTTATTACCTTAATAGACTCATTATTTCTTACAATTTCAGGTCTATTATTGACCACTTTTGAAATATTTCTAGCTTTCATACCTACCTCTTTAATTTTCTAGATGTTATTATCTTCTTTTAGTGTAGCATAACTTGTTGCATTAAAAAAGTGTGTGTTTAGATATATTGCTAAATTCACACACTAATTAGATATAGAAATGAAAATATAATTAACTGGTAAATGGAATATGAAATATAGGAATGCCCATAGAATATGGAGCAATTTCATATAATTGATAAAAAATGATAATTCCATTGTGATCCACATAAAAATTTTTTTGATTAAAATGTTTGAATAATAACTCCTTGTAATTAGAAAAATATTGATCCTCCGTATTCGATTCTTGTATTTGCTTAATTATAGTATCAATGATTTCTTCTTTGTTCTCTGGAGCAATTTGAAAATCACTGATAGATAAATTCACACTTTCACCACAATTTACTAGGAAAGTAAAACTATGACGAATCGTATTGCCATGTGCTCCACCACTGAAAATGTAATCATCAAAGTAACCACTGAAAACAAAATTTTGATTGTTCGTTATTATTATTTTACGTATTACTTCATATGGAAAAGCTGTACTTCCTTGCAAATAACTTTGCACAGCATCAATCAATAAATTTGATAATGTATTTTCTTTTAATTGTAGTGCATGATAAAAAAAATGTTGATTGATAAATACGCAGGGTTCTTCTATTACTTTTAAATACTCGATATGAAATACTAATATTATTTTTGAATCAAAATAACTTGTTCCATGTAAATTTGAAATATTGTATTGCAATTACCTCTCCACCTTTAGTTAAAGTATATTTACAAATATTGTAAATATGAGAATAAACCCTAAAAAAGTATTCTTATTTGCTTCTAAGAATTACTACAACATGACAAACGTATTAATAGCAAAAAAAGAAGAAAAAGATTCCTTAATTAAATGGAAATCATTTCTTCTTTTAATTTGCTTAACATAACACAATAAAACGAACCAAATCCCAATCATAATAAATAGAGCATTACTGACTAATCATTATTCACTTTCATGAAATCAAGAGCAAATTTCAATCCATCTAAGCAACTAGAAGTAATTCCTCCGGCATATCCTGCCCCTTCTCCAATTGGATAAACTCCTTTAATATTTGTTTCGAAATGTTCATCTCTTACGATTCGTAGTGGCGATGAACTTCTTGATTCTACTCCTGTGATGACTGCATTATCCATATTGAATCCATCAATCTTTCGATTAAAAGATTCTATTCCTTCTTTTAAAGCAGTATTAATAAAATCTGGGAATATATGATTTATATTAACAAATCTAGTTCTTGGACGATATGTAGGTATTACATCTTCCAATTTAGCACTAAATGCATTTTCCATATAATCTTTCAATAAAGAGATTGGTGCACTGTAATCACTGCCTCCTAATAAAAAGGCTTTTCTTTCTAAATCACGTTGAAACCGAATCCCTTCTAATGGATCATCACTAGAAAAATCACTAGGAAAAATATTAACTAAAATGGCACTATTTGCATTTTTTCCATCTCTAGCAAATTCACTCATCCCATTAACAACTAGATGTCCTTCTTCACTACTACTTGCTACAACATAGCCTCCAGGACACATACAAAACGTGTATACCCCACGATTATCTTTTGTGTGATACGCTAATTTATAATCAGCAGCTCCTAATTTATGTTTAAACTTTTCGCCATATTGACTAACATTTATGAAATCCTGTGGATGTTCTATTCGAACACCAACAGCAAATGTTTTTTGTTGCATTTCAATATTATGTTTATATAACATTTCATAAGTATCCCTAGCACTATGACCAATTGCTAGCACTAAGGCATCTAAATAAACCTCTAATATAGTTTCTTTATTCTTAACTTTGATTGCTTTCAACTTATTTTCATTCATAACAATATCAACTAATTTTGTCTCGAATAAAATAGTACCGCCTAAATCAATGATTTGTTTTCTTAAATTCTTGACAACAGTTACTAAATAATCCGTTCCAATATGCGGTTTTGCTTCATATAAAATTTCTTCTGGTGCCCCAGCAGATACAAATATTTCCAAGATATCTTGAATTAAAGGATTATTAATTGAAGTCGTTAGTTTACCATCACTAAATGTACCAGCTCCACCTTCGCCAAATTGTATATTACTATCGGGATTTAATACTGCTGTCTCAAAAAAGCTTTCTACAGATTCTTTTCTTTTATCGACATCTTCCCCACGTTCAATAATAATAACTTGATTACCAGCTTTTAATAAAAGTAAGGCAGTGAATAAACCTGAAGGACCAGCACCAACAATAATAATTTTTTTGTTTGTTTTATACAAAGTCAATGGTTGTCTTTCTTCTATTTTTGTAATCAATTTATGTGGAACTTTTGATAAAAATACTTGTTCATCAATGCTAATTTCAAATGAAAACGAGCAACTATAATGCACATTATCTTTATTTCTTGCATCAATGGATCGCTTTATTAGTTTCACATTTTTAATATCATTTACTCTTAGATTTAACTTTTTAGCTATCAATCGAGGAAACTCTTTTCTATTTTGATCGATTTTAACTTTTATTTGATTTACTTTGTACATATATTCTCCTCTATTAACTGATATTTGATTAAGGCATTTTTAATTCCATCTTGATTAATTGATGATGTAATATCAAAAGCAACCTCTTTTAGTGGCTTTACAGCATTGCCCATGGCTATACCATAACCTACTGATGAAATCATTTCTATGTCATTATTACCATCACCAAAAGCAAATACATCTTTCATATCATATCCTAACGTTTCTACTAGTTTCGTAATTCCTGTTTCTTTTGAAACATTTTTTAAAGTTAAATCAAATGATAATTGATTAGGATGTTGTTGGATATCGAAAAATTCAGATAAAGATACTCGTAATGGCTCAATTTGACTTTCATTATTGACAAGCATAATACCTATATATACTTCTATGTCGTTTTTATTAAAATCACGAACTTGAACACTTTTTTTCATTTCCCACTTATTTTCAAAGTCTACATGTCCTTCTTTATCGCCATTCGTAATATAGATGGATCGACTTGATTCTAAATATAAAATAGTCTGATATCTTAAAGCAAAGTTAATTGCTGCATCAATCGCTTTTTGTGAGATTAGATGCTTCATGATACAATTACCCTCATAACTTACATAAGCTCCATTACAAGTAACAAAACCATCAAATGGATAGCTTAATACTGGATCTACAATAAAGCATTGGCATCTTCCTGTCGCTATAAATACTTTATGATAATGCAAGCGTAATTGATTTAATGCATATATTGTTGATATAGGAATATCATTAATTCCTAGTGTTGCATCAATTAGTGTCCCATCTATATCAAAAAATAATAATTTATTCTCTTTCATATTTTTAAGCCTCTTTTCAAAACTCTTAGTAAATAATACCATGAATCAAGCAATTAGTAAATTAATTTTAGTATACAAAAAGCACCTAGTTAGGTGCATAAATATAATAGTAAGTAATTATCAAAACAAAAAAATCTATTCTCTTTCTATTTTTCTGTATATTTAATTTCTTTGATTATTTCCATAAACTTCAATGGTTCCTCCCATAGTGGTGAATGAGCAGATTCATTAAATGAATAAAATACCTTCTTTGGAGCTTTCATACTTTTACTATATTCTTTCGCTAAATCATGTGATACTTGATAATCATAAACACCATGTAACACATAAATAGGAATTTCAAATTGATTTGATGAATCATTCAAATCATCAAACGTAACCGATTGAAATAAATATTTTATAGAAAAAGCACTACCTCTTAAATAATTGATTTTTTCTTTGAATGTATAGCCTTTGAAAAAGATAACCATTTTTGCTAATTTTGCTATTGAGAAGTCATTATGCATGATTCCAATCCCATATTGATTCATTAAACTAGAACGAATTCCCATGACATATCGATTCGTTGGGAAATCTTTATCCTCTTTATTGAATTTAGATAAAGATTTTATGGCCTTTTTATCGTTTGTTTTTTCTGCATACTCTAACATATATTCATAAGCTAATTTTTCCGATTGCTTTTGATTTGATATTTGACCCATACCTATATAGGCATAATAATCATTAGGAAATTGTTCAATCGTTTTTATTCCTAAATAGGTTCCCCAAGAATGTCCTAATATAAATATTTTATCTTGATTAAATCGTTCTTTTAAATAATCAGTAACTTTTTTTGTATCTTCGATCATTTGCTGTACATTCATTTCTTTAACATTAATTTTAGAAGAAAAAGACATTCCAGCTCCTCTTTGTTCCCAATAACAGACAATGAATTCTTTTTCCAAACCAATCTTTTCTTTTGCAATTTGATTTATTAAAAATTCTGGACTTCCTGGACCACCATGTAAAAACAGTAAAACAGGATAATCTAAACTTTCTCCTTGAATAAACATTCCTTGTTTTATTCCATTGATTTCAATAAACACTTTTTCACTTATTGAATTAGGAATTGTATGTCCATTAGAATCAGTTAATTGATCAATTTTACCAGGACTTACAATTACTAAAAATAAAATACTCAAAATAATAAGCACTACTATTCCACAAATAATTCCCCACATAATAAATCCCCTCGTAAATAGCTTGCTATATCTATAAGCTATATTCTTTCCTATCATAACACGGCTACATTTTAGTATACCTAATACGCATATCGATGTCACTAATAAGCATTAATGTTCTTCCAACACTGATTATGAACCGCCCTGCTTTTTAATTAATCATCAAAATAAAATAATTCTTCAAACTTCATATCTAAGGCAATACAAAGAATTAATGCTAACTTCGCAGTTGGACAAAATTGCCCTGTTTCAATTGAACTAATGGTATTCCTTGATACACCCACTATATCTGCTAATTGTTGTTGTGATAAGCCCTGCTGTGCCCTCACCTCTTTAAGGTTATTTTGTAATATTAATAGTTTATCCATAGATTACCATTGAAAAAAGTATGCTAGTGCAAAAGAAACAGAGGCTATCATTCCACATACAGCAGCAATTAAATTTGCTTTTGATTTATCTCTTTGATATCTGTATACATTTTTCATACCTAAATACGCCCAAAATAATGATAATAAGTCTTGAGCAGGTAAACCATTAAACAACTTGAAAACAATTAGAACAATAAAACATACGATTAAACCAATTTCGCCATATTGAGATGATCGTATTACAATATCCTTTTGTCCCTCATCATGCTTTTCTAATCGACTTTTCTCTAAGATTTCTTCTTTTTTCATATTTCCACTCCTTTTGACAAGTATACTTGGTATATTTATTATATCATGCAAAGTATACTTGTCAATAATTTTTAAGTTTTTTTATAAATGAAAAAGTATCCACAAAATTGTAGATACTAATTTGATTTATAGATTTTCTTTTTCTTTTAAGTCCTTATCATCAAATGCTTCTGCAATTGCTCCTCCTGGAGCAACCATTGGCCAAACTTTATCATCTTGATCAATCATACATTCAATGACAACAGGTACTTTCGCATCCAACGCTTTTTCAAATATTGGTGCAAATTCTTCTTTT
>Ga0153942_1001073_pt1 | contig 10917 bp, 9 predicted proteins | sample TSNJ026MetaG_FD_104731 | JGI IMG/M metagenome (GOLD analysis project Ga0153942, IMG submission 104731) | Attine ant fungus gardens microbial communities from New Jersey, USA - TSNJ026 MetaG | ecosystem: Host-associated > Fungi > Mycelium > Unclassified | place: USA: New Jersey, Brendan T. Byrne... | reverse complement strand
CCGGCGAAAACCTGTCAAGGCATATCGCGTCAAGAGGCATCTCACAGGTGCTTCTTGTCGTAAAGAGCGAATATTTTGACGCAGTGTCCAACCTTTGCGAAGACGATGGCGTTCTGGTGGTCGCGAAGCCTATAAACAGGGCAGTTTTGGGGTCGGCATTAAGTCTCGCAAAATCAGCACAAGGCAGACTCAAAAGAATGCAGGCCGAAAACAGTAAACTGAAACAGAAAATCGAGGACATCCGCGTCGTTGACCGCGCGAAATGCATATTGATTTCCTATTTGAACATGAGCGAGCAGGAAGCCCACAGGTACATTGAAAAGCAGGCTATGGATATGCGGACTGCAAAAAGGGCAATTGCGGAGGGGATTTTGAAAACATATGAGAATTAGGTAAAGCAAGCTGTATAAAAGGGCAGCCCCACATTTCGCGCACGCCTTTGCAATAATGAGCGAAAATTTTCTTGACAAATAAACCGCAATGTATTATAGTTATTTTTGTAAACAGCAAAGGCGCTGTGGACTTTTTGTCCGCAGCGCCTTATTTTTTTGTTTTGAAAGGGTGTTGGGAATGAGTAAGTTAGTCGTACCGAAGGGGTACCGGCCTGTATTGACGGTATATGAAACCCAGACCGCTATTGGGCAAATTAAGAGAATGTTCGAGGATAATCTGTCGGGCGCTCTCAACCTAAAACGCGTATCCGCGCCGTTGTTTGTTGAACCGCAAACGGGATTGAACGACGACTTGAACGGCGTTGAGCGTCCGGTTGAGTTTGATATCAACGAGATTCAGGCAAACGCTCAGATCGTTCACTCGCTCGCGAAATGGAAACGCATGGCGCTTTATAGATATGACTTCCCCGTGGGTGAAGGGCTTTATACCGACATGAATGCTGTGCGGCGCGATGAGGAGATGGATAACCTCCATTCAATTTACGTTGACCAGTGGGATTGGGAAAAGGTCATCGACAGAGCTTTGCGCAACGAGGATACATTGAGAAAAACGGTCATCACGATTGTAAATGCCATTTGCGACACAGCAGATAAAATTAAAAAGCTATATCCGGCCTTAAATATTGATTTATCGCGGAATGTCCAATTTATTACGACACAGCAGCTTGAAGATATTTATCCGGAACTGCCGCCTAAAGAGCGCGAAAATGCGTATCTGAAGGAATATAAAACCGCATTCATCATGCAGATCGGCGATACCTTGAAATCTGGAATCAAGCACGACGGACGCGCGCCGGATTATGACGATTGGTCGCTCAACGGCGATATCGTTTTCTGGAGCGACATATTAGGGTGCGCTTTTGAGGTTTCCTCCATGGGTATCCGCGTTGATGAAAAATCATTGGATGGGCAGCTTACAAAGGCTAATTGTGATTATCGCCGCAAACTGCCGTTTCACCAAATGCTGCTTGAGGGCAAGTTGCCGCTTACAATGGGCGGTGGTATAGGTCAGTCCAGACTGTGTATGCTCCTGCTTCAAAAGGCACATATCGGCGAGGTGCAGGTTTCCGTATGGGATAAAGAGACAATTGCCGGTTGCGAGACTGCCAAAATAAAATTGTTATAACGGAGAGGTGTTTGTAATGAAGGATATTCCGAATTTATTCGGAAGCATGGTTTTTAATGATTCCGTCATGCGGGCAAGGCTTCCGAGGGATATATACAAGGCGCTGAAAAAAACAATGTCACAGGGTACGCATCTGGAGCTTGATGTCGCCAATGTGGTGGCCAACGCAATGAAGGATTGGGCGGTTGAAAAGGGGGCTTCCCACTTCACGCACTGGTTCCAGCCAATGACAGGCATTACGGCGGAGAAGCACGACAGCTTTATATCGCCTGTTGGCGACGGGCAAATCATCATGGAATTTTCCGGCAAGGAACTTGTACGCGGTGAGCCGGACGCTTCCAGCTTCCCGTCAGGGGGCTTGCGCGCCACCTTTGAGGCGAGGGGATATACCGTTTGGGACATTACCTCGTATGCCTTCATCAAAGATGGAACCCTGTGTATCCCCACTGCTTTCTGTTCATACTCAGGCGAGGCGCTCGATAAAAAGACCCCGCTGCTTCGGTCGATGGAGGCCATTGACAAACAGGCCATGAGGGTACTAAAGCTTTTCGGAAATGCTGACGCACACCGTGTAATCACGACCGTCGGCCCCGAACAGGAATATTTTCTCATCGACAAAGAGGTTTACTTAAACCGCCCCGATCTAATATATACAGGGCGGACGCTTTTCGGCGCGCGCCCGCCCAAAGGTCAGGAGCTCAACGATCATTACTTTGGTTGTATCAAACCGAGAGTGTCCGCCTTTATGAAGGAGCTGGAAGAAGAATTGTGGAAGCTTGGCGTATACGCCAAGACAAAGCACAACGAGGTTGCTCCTGCTCAGCATGAGTTGGCTCCAGTATTTACGACCACCAATATCGCTACAGACCACAACCAACTGACGATGGAGCTTATGAAAAGCGTGGCGAACAGGCATGGACTTGCCTGTCTGCTCCATGAGAAGCCGTTTGCCGGCGTCAATGGAAGCGGCAAGCATAACAACTGGTCTATCTCTACCGATACGGGCGTTAATTTACTTGAGCCGGGCGAGACGCCGCATGAGAACGCGCAATTCCTATTATTTTTGACGGCGGTTATTAAGGCGGTGGATAATTACCAGGACTTGCTCCGGGTTTCGGTGGCAAGCGCCGGGAATGACCACAGGTTAGGCGCGAACGAAGCGCCCCCCGCTATTGTGTCAATATTTCTTGGCGATGAATTGACGGAGATTTTGGAATCGCTTGAAAACGGCGCGGATTACCATAATAAAGAGAAACATCAGATGGAGATCGGCGTAACAGTTCTGCCGCATTTTCCAAAAGATACGACCGACCGCAACCGCACGTCGCCGTTCGCGTTTACCGGCAATAAGTTCGAGTTTCGTATGTTGGGATCGACCTTTTCGATTTCCGGCCCGAATATCGTATTGAACACTGTGGTCGCAGAGGTCTTGCGTCAGTTCGCCGATTTGCTGGAGCAGTCAAGCGATTTCAAAAGTGATCTGGCATCGCTCATCAAGAATACCGTCCATAAGCATAAGCGAATTATCTTCAACGGCAACAACTACTCAGATGAATGGGTAACCGAAGCGCAACGGCGCGGATTGTCAAACTTAAAGACCACCGTGGACTCGCTCCCTGAGTTTGTTTCGCAAAAGAGTATTGAATTGTTTACGAAGCATCATGTTTTCGCTGAGTCGGAGCTCCATTCGCGCTATGAGATTCTTATGGAAGGCTATTGTAAGACCCTGCATATCGAAGCGCTCACAATGGTGGATATGGTTAAGGGAGAAATTATTCCCGCCTGTATAGATTATCAAAACGAGCTTGCGGAGCTTATGGAACGGAAAAGGGCGTGCGGAGAATATGATGCTTCGCTTGAAGATCATTTATTAAGCAGTATTGCCAAGCTTACCTCCTGTTTGCTCAAAAAGCTGACCGTCCTCGAAAGCGTGCTTCTTGAATCCAAGGAGGAACAGGATATACTCACTCAAGCGAGTTTTTACCGTGATAAAGTGTTTGGCGGTATGTCAGAGTTGCGTCTTATCGTAGATGAGCTTGAAACACAGGTGGCCAAAAAGCACTGGCCGCTGCCGACATATGCGGAGATGCTTTTCAGCGTTATATAGAAGCAGCGAAAAAACAATATCATTGCGCACAAAGGCGTGTGTTTATTTAAGAGCATCTACGGATGCGAATAAAAAACACACGCCTTTTATTATTTTCAGGGAGGTTTTTGTTATGTATTCGTCATCAGACACGATTTGGGTATTGATTGCGGCCGCGCTGGTGTTCTTCATGCAGGCAGGTTTCGCAATGGTTGAAACGGGTTTTACAAGAGCGAAAAACGCCGGAAACATCATTATGAAAAACCTGATGGATTTCGCAATCGGTACGCCAGCATACTGGCTGATTGGTTTTGGGATCATGTTCGCCGGCAGCGGCCCGTTTATCGGTGGCCTTGACATTATGGTCAAGGGAAATTACGACAGCACCATTCCCACAGCCGCATTTCTTATCTTTCAAACAGTGTTCTGCGCTACTGCCGCGACAATCGTTTCCGGCGCAATGGCAGAGAGGACAAAGTTTTCGTCATATTGCATTTACAGCCTTATCATAAGCGCGGTGGTTTATCCGATCTCCGGTCACTGGATATGGGGCGGCGGCTGGCTGGCACAGCTTGGTTTCCATGATTTCGCCGGTTCTACCGCCGTACATATGGTAGGCGGCGTGTCAGCCTTGGTCGGCGCGAAAATTGTCGGGCCGCGTATCGGTAAGTATTCAAAGACAGGCAAATCACGTGCGGTCCCAGGACACAGCTTGACGTTGGGCGCGCTTGGCGTATTCATCCTGTGGTTCTGCTGGTTTGGATTTAACGGCGGCTCCACTGTATCCATGACGGGAGATGAATCCATTGTATCGGCGGGGAGCATTTTCGTTACGACAAACTTGGCGGCGGCTACAGCCACGGTCGTTACGATGATTATTACATGGATTCGATACAAAAAACCGGATGTTTCCATGACGCTGAACGGCGCGCTTGCCGGGCTTGTAGCCATCACCGCAGGTTGTGATATGGTGTCACCTTTTGGAGCGTTCTGTATAGGTATCATAGCGGCGTTCGTGGTCGTATTTGGCATTGAATTTATTGATAAGGTTCTGAAAATCGATGATCCCGTAGGGGCAATCGGAGTACATGGCTTGTGCGGCGCGGCAGGTACGATCCTGACCGGAGTGTTTGCGCTTGACGGAGGCGTTTTGTATGGTGGAGGCTTCGAGCTTCTGGGTGTTCAGGCACTCGGCGTAATATCTGTAATCGGCTGGGTAACGGTCACAATGACAATTGTATTCTTAACGATAAAAAAGACAATGGGATTGCGCGTCTCCAGATCGGAGGAAATTTCGGGACTGGATATTACGGAACATGGAATTTCAAGCAGTTACGCGGACTTTATGATAGCGCCGATGGGAACGGACTTCAAACCCCAATCCATGCAGCGGGATTTATCAGAACAGCCCGTACCATCTGATCTTGCGATTCCCGTAGTAAATAACTCTATGCCTGACGCAAAAATAACAAAGGCTGTTATTGTAACAAAGCAAAATAAGTTTGAAGAATTAAAATCCGCTCTTGATCAAATCGGTATAACTGGAATGACGGTGACGCAGGTTTTAGGTTGTGGTATGCAAAAAGGCGGCAAAGAGTATTATCGCGGAGTTCCGCTTGAAACCACACTTTTGCCAAAAGTGAAGATTGAGATTGTCGTTTGCAAGGTTCCGCTCAATCTGCTTGTTGAAACTGTCAAAAAGGCGCTTTATACCGGCAATATTGGAGATGGGAAAATATTCCTTTATGACGTTGAGAATGTCATAAAGGTGCGAACAGGCGAAGAAGGATATGATGCCTTGCAAGATGAGGAATGATTTTGATGGTTAAACGAAACTGAACAGCCTTTGATAATAGTAAGCGAAACAGGCGGTGTGGGGTGCCGCCTGTTTCGCTCGTTTTTTATTCCTTATTTTAGCAAATTACTTGCTTCTTCGCCTTCTCAATATCCTATTTATTTCGCAAGAAGCAACCCCCTTAATTGGACTGCTTTTAATTGCAAATTAACAGTATCCCTCCTGGACAACTTGGGGGAGTGCCGGATAATGGGTTCTCTTTAGAAACAAAGTCATGTTAAACATTATTCTCATTTTCTATATTCCAGAATATCTCCCGGTTGACAATCTAATGCTTCACAAAGCTTTGTTAAAGTGGATATTTTTAGTGCTTTTACTTTTCCGTTTTTAATAAGGGAAATATTTGCCATAGTAATTCCGACACGCTCTGCCAACTCAGTTACGCTCATTTTACGTTTCGCCAGCATAATATCTATGTTGAAAACCATTTCACCCATAATTAAACCGTCCCATTACTTTCTTCCTGTAATATGGCCGCTTTATATACAAAATGCGACAATATGACCGCTACAAGCGCAATCACAATCCCAACTATATCGATTATAAGAGAGACAAATAAAATACCCGGATGATTCATATTCAAAAAGAAAAGTACGATATTCCCCACAAAGAAACAAGCGATATCAACGAATATTAATACGGCAATATTTTTCAGATATTTAGCAGTTTGATACGAAAATGAATTGTCATTTTTTACTTCGCCTGATATTTTGAAGACGAAAAGCAGAATGATATAACAAGGAATAGCGGTTGCCCAAAGAAAACACATCCAAGGCCAGTACCAAGATGAAAATTCTGGATTTGAATATACAAGGCTTTGTGCCCAAACTGGAATGATATAGGCATATATTGTGGTGCCACATACGGCTACGCCAAGGGCGGCAAGGAGTATCCATACGCTTATTTTTTTTGGACTCATAATAACATCCTCCGCATGAAGTATAAGCATATTATAACACTACAAATAAAAAAGTCAATAAATATTTATTGTGTTACGATAAATATTTATTGATAATGATATGGAATGAGAACTTCTCCCTCCGTTACGCCTATCCAGACCGTCAAGGGGCGAGTCGTATTTTGCCGCAAAGGGCTGAAGTGACCCCGAAAAGTTGGAATAAATATCCGACGAGAGAGGTTGTGATAAATGGGAATAGAAGTGTACCCAATAGAAATCAAGCTGGCAGTGGTACGATACATTGTGGAAGAAGGACATACGCAGAGAGAAGCCGCAGAAAAATATGGAGTATCTTTAACATCTGTTGCCGCTTCCGCAGCCGGAAATTTTAATACAAACGAGAAAAGGAGTAGCTTATTGCTACTCCTTTTCTCAATAAGTTAGCGCCTAATGAGTGGTCAAGATTTAAGATTGTTCCAGCAATTTCAAATCCTATAAGAATACTCGGTATGCGGTGAGTGGAGGGGGACACATTGGAACCCTTGCCTATCTTGATTTCCCGGCTAGGCGATATAGTATGATAATATATTACTTATTCTCTTGAGTGCTGTTAGTAGAAGTACTAGAAGTGGTGGAGGTATTGGCATTGGTATTGGAATTAGAGGTAGAATCATTTTTTTTGCTACAAAGGGCACGCTGTACGGAGATTGTAGTTAATGTGTCTCCCAATTGCGTTAAGGCGGCACTAACGAGTTCAAGGTCATCATCAGATAATCTACAGGCGAGAGCATTTGCGAGAGCGGCTATGCTCATAGATAATTCACATGAATTCAGTAGCTCCACCTTCTTTTTCATATTCTTTATTTATTCTATGAAAAGCGGTGGCAAATTGATCTAAATCAAAATAAATCTACTCTTATTTATTATTTCCAGGTTTTTTTCTGCTGGCGGATTGTTTTTTATGATTCCGGCTTTTTCCAACATTAGCGCTTTGTGCCAATGTTGGACCGTTCTTTGATTTTTCTTTGCGCACTTCTTTAGGATCTAGTTGGCTATCCTTTGGCATAGTATACTTCACCTCTTGCATAGCATGTGTTGAAAAGGCCAGGATATCCCTCCGCTTATATATTTACTTAACGGCATTTACTAACACACCCGAATTCTCATTGCAATTGTTGTTTATTTTTCATATATCTTTAAGTCGGCATAGACTGTATCATTAAAGCAGTTTTGGAAAAGAAGGGGAGTACCACCCTGACGGCATATTATTAAGAATCGACTTCTCCCATCGATTTTCCTGATCATTTCTAAAACCGTTCTGGGTGTGCCTCCATATACTCCATAGCCCCTTGCAATTGTCACGCACATTTCATAATATACTATCCTTGTGAGCATAGTTATAGGTCCGGCCGCATCCTGCAGTTGTCTGGTAAGTAAACATAAGCTTTCTTGACGGGAGGAGTTTCCTGTTGTAAAATAGAAATATAGCAGGAAATATAAGCAAATGGGCTTACATATTTTAATTACTGTCAGGAGGCAGAAATATGAGGCGTTGGTTGCCGGTTATATTGGTTATTGTTCTGCTTGCCGGGCTAGTAGGGTGTGGCAATGAGAACGCCGAACCGGAGCAGGGGTTTCCGGAAAATAAGATCATCGGCTATATTGGGAAAAACTATCAGTCATTTATGAAAGACGTATTGGACATTATTGATACCGCCGGTTTCGATGATAGAAATTATATTGATCTGGAGGCCATTAGGAATTATCTTGAAATTCCCTTTGAAGTGTCACTGATGATCTATGATGACAATCAATTGGGTGGAGTTCTATTTACCGCCACCTATGAAGGAACGGATGAGGCCATTCCGGATCTGGAAAGGATCATGGACTATTGTGACCAGTATCACGGCGCCCCTTCGACTTATCCCTCATTGGCTGCGCGGTTGATCCCGTTCCTGAAGCAGCGGAAGACCGTAGATATGACCCAACGGAAGGACGAGGGGTATTTTGAAAGCTGGATCTTGGTGGATGGATTTGGCGGCCAGCCGGAGAGGGTGATTGAAATGCAGGTCAACTACAATACGTGGAAGGATGAAGGCCGGCCCCCAGCGACAATTACTGTACGGTATATGCTGGCATATAATCCTGACTATAACAATGAAACATATCTCACCATATATTAAATATGGAACATAAAAGAAAAGGCTGAGTTATCCTCAGCCTTTTCTTTTATCTGGTATGGGTTGCTATAAGGGGCATGGGGAAAAACCTTTTAGTTATGCGTTTTTCAGTCACAGGTGGTATTTACAAAGCCTGAAAAACTGAAAAATAACGGGAGGAACAGACCATGACCACAAAAGTTATTGCAATCGCCAACCAAAAAGGTGGGGTAGGAAAAACCACCACTGCTGCCAGCCTGGGAACAGCCCTTTCCAGCATGGGGTATCAGGTTTTGCTCATTGACAGTGACCCACAAGGAAGTTTGACGGCTTCTTTCGGATATACTACGGATGCCAATAGTATAACGCTGTCCACCATAATGCGTCAAGTCATCACGGGCGAACCTATTTCAACCAATTGTATCATCCGGCATGAATCCGAAAGGATTGATTTGATCCCGGCGGACATATCCCTTGCCGGGATAGAAAGCACACTGGTGAACGTGTCCGTTGATCGGGAATATGTGCTGAAAGACTTTCTTGAAAACACTCAAAGCAAATACGATTACATTCTGATCGACTGTATGCCATCGCTGGGAATGCTGACAGTCAATGCGCTGGTAGCCGCACACAGCGTATTAATTCCGGTGCAAGCGGCATACCTGTCTGCAAAAGGACTGGAACAGCTTCTGGCCACTGTCGGGAGAATCAAAAAACGCCTGAACCCTGCTTTACAGATTGACGGCATTCTCATGACTATGGTAGACAGCCGCACCAACAATGCCAGAGATGTATCAGGCAGTATCAAGGCGGCATACGGCCAGCAACTACGGATATTCGGCACCAGTGTTCCCCGTTCTGTCCGAGCGGAGGAATCCCCCGCAGCCGGTAAAAGCGTCCTGGTGTACGATCCTGATGGAAAAGTCACCTCCAGCTACATTGCATTGGCAAGGGAGGTAACGGCATGAACAGGACAGCAAAACGGGCGGGACAAAATATTCAGCTTGCAACGGTAGATGATTTATTTGGACTGGATAATGAAACTGCTGCAATCAATGGGGAGAACAGAATTGCAGAGCTGCCGGTAAATGAATTGCACACCTTTCAAAACCACCCTTACAAGGTGATCCCCGATGATGAAGCCATGCGGGAGTTGATAGAAAGCATACAGGAGCACGGCGTGCTTGTGCCGCTGGATGTGCGGCCCCGCAGTGAGGACGGTCATGAAATCATATCCGGGCACCGCCGCCAATTTGCCGCTATGCAGGCAGGCTTACAGACGGTTCCCTGCATTGTGTCCCCTGTGGATGATGACACGGCGGTTTTGCGGATGGTGGACAGCAACCTGTACCGCCCCGACATCCTCCCCAGCGAAAAGGCATTTGCCTACAAGATGAAGCTGGAAGCACTGAAACGGCAAGGCAAAAGAACAGATCTAACTTCGTCCCAAATTGGGACACAAAAACGATCTGACCAACTTTTAGCTGAACAGACCGGCGAAAGCCGCAACCAAGTCCAACGCTACATCCGTCTGACATACCTTTCCCCCGAACTGCTGGCAATGGTTGACGCAAAGAAAATCCCCCTGAATGTTGGCGTCACCATCTCTTACCTGGATGAAATGCGGCAAATATGGTTCCATGAGCTTATCGGTGAGATTGGGCATTCCCCTACGCTTGGACAGGCTGAAAAGCTCAAAAAATATCAGACTGAACACAAGCTGACCAAGGAAGTGATGGAGGTCATATTGTCGGAGGAAGCCGGAGCCGGACCAAGTATATCCATCAAAACAAAGTCCATAGAAAAGTATTTCCCACCGGATACCGGCAAGCAGGAAATGGAGGAAACCATTTTGAAGCTGCTGGAAAACTGGATGAATAGACGGACTTAAAATTGAATGATTCCCAAAGCACCTGATGATTTTCCATTGGGTGCTTTTTTCATGCTCTGAATAGAAAGGATGGCAGAAAACATGCATGATAAACTACAATTTGATTACCATTACGGGCAGGAAGCGGAGCAGTACACCTTTTATCGCATACCCAAGCTGCTGTTTACCTGCAATGACTTCCGTTCATTGTCCTGCGAGGCCAAAATCCTATACGGCCTTATGCTGGACCGCATGAGCTTATCCAGGAAAAACAACTGGATTGACAAGCAAAACCGTGTCTACATCGTGTTCACGTTGGATGAAATACAGGAGGTGCTTGACTGCCGGGAACAGAAAGCTTGTAAGCTGCTGAAACAGCTTGAAACATGCGGCTTGATCGAGAGAAAGAGGTTAGGGTTGGGGCGGCCCAATATCCTGTTTGTAAAGAATTTTGTCGCTCCGCAAGCCCTG
>Ga0153942_1001067_pt1 | contig 10945 bp, 11 predicted proteins | sample TSNJ026MetaG_FD_104731 | JGI IMG/M metagenome (GOLD analysis project Ga0153942, IMG submission 104731) | Attine ant fungus gardens microbial communities from New Jersey, USA - TSNJ026 MetaG | ecosystem: Host-associated > Fungi > Mycelium > Unclassified | place: USA: New Jersey, Brendan T. Byrne... | reverse complement strand
TATTGTTGTTACCAACTTCTCCTTGGATATACAAATATTATGGAAAGATTTAATAAACTTTCTTTTGCCATCTAGCGATTATATTCCTTTTCTTTTCATATCTTTTCAGTTTTCATAATCCTTGTTATGAATAGCTATTCATAAGAAAGATAGCAAGTTTATGCCGCTTTACTTTATGCGTTGGCCGGTTGAAACCAAGTACGATATTGTCAAAAACAAGCTGGCTTTGGAGAATTTCTCCGGCGTGAGCAAAAATGCCATTTTGCAGGATTTTTGGGTGTGTGCTTTGCTTGCCAATATTGTTTCGGTGGCAAAAGACGAAGCCAGTATTTTGGTTGATGAGGCCAGGGAAGGTAAGAAAAATTTGTATCAGCATGTTCCGAACACTTCTGATTTGGTCGCCTCGCTGAAAGATGAATTTGTCAGCGCGTGCCTGGATTCCTCCCCTCAAAAGCGAAACAATCGAATCACTCGCGTGGTAGATAAAATTTCCCGCTCTGTTATCCCTATCCGTCCAGGCAGAAGTGTCCCCAGAACCCCTCCGAGAAAATCTAAGTTCCATTTTAACGCCAAATCTAGCACCTGATGCGCTTAAGTTGTTGACATTGCTTAAATAACCTCTAACCGCCATGTCGCCGATTCCAGCATAATGCTAGAATCGGTGACTGTTTCATTTCACCGATTCCCCGTCAGCGCATTCCACATAGCGGTTGCGGAATCTAAACTCATGCGCATCAACGCCTCTCGGGAAATGGCACCGCAGTGTGGGGTCACGATTACATTGGGCAGGTATTCCAATATAGCTTTCTTGACATGAATATCTTCCCACACATCCAGGGCCGCACCGGCAATGCGCTTTTCCGCCAAAGTGCTGTAAAGCGCCTGTTCGTCGATCACGCTTCCGCGAGAGGTGTTAATAAGATAAGCCGTTGACTTCATCAAATGCAGTAATTGACGGCTCACCAGTCCCACTGTTTCTACCGTCAGCGGCACGTTTATGCTCACAAAATCACTACACGAAAACAACTCCTGAAGGGAGTTGGCACGCTGAATATAGTCCGGTACCACCTTATCGCTCCGGTTGTACCCGAGAATGCGCATATCTAATCCGTAGTAAGCTTTTTTGGCTACCGCGAGGCCAATGTTCCCGGTACCCAATATACCCAGTGTCTTCCCGGACAGGTCTGTTCCGGCAAAAGGGGTCGGATCCGGTGCATCCATGCCGGCCAAATCCATCATCTCCCGCAGTCGCTTGGCGCAGGCAATCACTAAGCCGATAATGAATTCCGCAACCGAGTTTGTGTTGGCGTGGGGGGTATTGTAAACCCGTACGCCAAGGCGTATGGCAGCTTGGATATCCACAACGTTGTCGATGCCCACCCCGTGCTTGACGATTACCCGCAGGCGCGGACAGTCAATCATCACTTCCTCCGGCAGGAATAGAGTTTTTGAGATAACACCGTCGCACTGGGCCATCATACCACGCAAGTAATCCGGGGAATCTCCGGCGCCGACCTTAATGCTGCAATTGCGTTGCAACAGGTAGTTCACGCCGCATGGATCTATTGGCTGCGCAAGAAGAATCTGATACGACAAAATACCACCCCCGCACTTATGCCCAAAGCTTTTCCAGCATCGCCAACGTAATCTCTTTCGCATCCTCAATGTGTTTTCGGATAATTTCAACGGCCTTGCGATCCCTCATGACGATGTAATCAATTATCTGCTTATGTTTACGATATAACTCGTCCATGTAGCGCTCCCTGTAGGCATCCGTGCTGTTCAAATTCAGCATCGTAAACATGATGGAGGAGGTGGTTTCCCAACTCTGCAGAAGCGGCACATTGCGGGACATGCGCAGCACAGCTCGGTGAAACTGAATATCGACCTCCGCATAAACACTTGGGTCGTCACAGGGAGTCGCTCCGGTCGAATAACTGTTAATTGTCCTAAGAACCTCCAGGAGAGGGACATAATCCGGCGACGGATCGGCGATGGCCAACTCCAAAGCGTGACACTCCAGCATTTGCCGCACATCATACATGTCAGCAGCATATTTCTTGCTGAAGCCGACGACCTCCTTGCCGCCATTGGGCAGCGTCTTGATCATCCCCTCGTTTTCCAGTACTTGCAGAGCGGTGCGAATCGAGGTGCGTGAAGCGTTGTATTCCTGCGTCAGGCTGGTCTCAATCAGACGGTTCCCCATCTGGTATTTCTGCATGATAATTTTCAGCCGTAAATCAGTAAGTATTCGTATTGTGGTCACGTTGCGGGAAAAATTTGTTTTATCTGCCACATTCTTCGCCTCCGATATATCTTTTTTGCAGTCTACATTATATCACATTATTTTGCAATACACAACATTTGTCCACTTACACAAATTATAAGCTTAATTATTATTGCATTATGCCATTGAAGTGCAAATATGTTTACTGTATAATAATATTGTCGACAAATAATTGGTGTTGGTGCACAACACATTCGTATAATGTTGAAAGGAGTGATGGACGGATATGGATTACCTCGCATTGGATATCGGCAGCAGCTTCATAAAGGCGGCCATCATAGATATTTCACACAGAAGTATACATGACAGCAGGGTCAGCAGCCAGATTTCCCAAATGAATACTCCGTCCGGACGGTTTGAGGTAGATGCCGAATTGCTGTTTTGCGAGGTAGAGCAACTAATCAAAGAATATACCGCAGAATATCCGGGCTTAATCGTGGGCATCTTGTTGTCGACACAGATGCACGGCTTTGTGCTCGCCGGCCCAGACGGAACGCCCCTTAGCCCCTATATCTCTTGGCAGGATGAGCGTTGCCTGGAGAAGGCACCGGAAACAGAGTGCAGCTATCTTGAAATAATGGAAAGGATGATTTCCAGGGAAGAGATGGCGGAAAGCAGCGTCTATTTGAAGCCGTATCTTGCCATGTGCAACCTGTACACCATGCTGCGGCAAGGCTACGAACCACCGCCGCACACCCACTTCTGCACCTTGGGCTCCTACTTAATCCTGCGGCTTACAGGCAACCACATCTGCCATTTAACCAATGCGTGCCCAACTGGATTCGCAAACACGGTACGCGGCGTCTGGAACCGTAAGCTTATAGAAAAAACGGGTTGCGGTGCGTTTGTATTTCCTCAGATATGCAATGACCTGCGGGTGTGCGGCTACTCCCGGTTCGGCGGCGTAGAGATCCCGGTGTACCCGGACATCGGTGACCACCAAATCTGTGCACTGGGGGTTTTGGCCCGCCCGGAGAAGGATCTGATCGTCAACATCGGCACAGCGGGACAAATTGCCCGGATCAGCCGGGGATTTTGTCGTGGCGAATACGAAACTCGTCCCTTCTTTGAGGGCTGCTACCTTAACACGGTGTCTCGCATGCCGGGAGGGCGGAACCTGGATGTGATCGTGAACTTCTTCGTGGATGTCTACCGTTACATCTCTGATAAGGATATCTCCGCCAGTTATATCTGGTCCAGGGCAGTGGAGTCAATGACGGGACTCGAAAGTCATGGGCTTGTTACCGATACCTCATTTCATAAGACGGAGCGGGGCTCCAGTGGCTTTATAACCGGCATTACCTCCGACAATCTGACTGTGCATAACTTGTTTGCCGCCTGCTTCGCAGACATTGGGCAGGCGTACAGCGACTGTATTCTGCGGATTTGCCCTGACCGGAAAGGTGTGGAGCGGCTGGTGTTTTCCGGAGGGCTTCTGAGCAAAACGCCTTTGCTGCGGCAGGCTATCTGCGCCGCCACCGGGCTGCCGGCGGCCATTATGCGGGAGGAAAACGCCGTGTACATAGGTTTATACAGGATTGCATTGTTATGCGCCGGTATTTACCGCAGCCTTGAGCAAACCGCTGAAGATTCGGTATATGGCTTATTATGAATACGGGTTCACACATCTGGAAACGGATGCAATCATATAGAATGAAAGTGAGGGCTTATTTATGAGTAAGAAGAAATCTCTGGCGCTTTTGCTGTCTATGTGTATGTTAGCCATGTTGACTGCATGTGGGGGATCGGCGCCCGCCTCCTCAATCTCTTCCGATACGGGGAAGACCCCCGAGGCTCCGGATGCTCCCGCCGTCTCCGGTGACTCGCCAATAGTGATCACCGTCGGTGACGTCACCACCGAGGGCACGCCCAACATCATCGCCTTCCGTTACTTTGAGAAAATACTGGAGGAGCGCAGCAACGGCGCCATCGACGTCCAGGTTTATCCGGCCAGCCAGTTGGGCAACCAACGCGACATGGTGGAGGGGCTCCAGTTAGGTACCATCGACATCTGCAACTCAATGTCCGGCATCCTCTCCGCATATCTGCCGGAAATCCAGGTTTTTGACCTGCCGTACATCTGGACAAGCCGCGAGCACTTCTACCGCGTCCTGGATGGTGAGATCGGAACTATGTTCAAAGAGGAGCTGTTGCCGCCTTTTGGATTTGAGGGCTTGGCGTTCTTTGATGGCGGCATCCGCAGCATATACAATTCCAAGCATCCCATCAATACACCGGATGACGTGAAGGGTTTGAAGATACGTGTGCCTGAAATTCCAATGTACATCAAATTTATCGAGGCATTGGGCGGCTCGGCTACGCCAATCGCCACCGGTGAAATCTATTCGGCGCTGCAAACCGGTATTGTGGACGGCGTTGAAAACGCACCTATTTTTGTCAATTCCCATAAGCACTATGAAATCACCAAGTATTACTCCTACACAAACCATATCATGACCCCGGACATTATTCTGATGGGTCTGAAGGTAAAAGACAAGTTGTCCGCGGAGCAGCTTGCGCTGTTGAAGGAATGTATGCTGGAGGCCCAATCAGTCCAGAGACAGGAGTGGATAAACCAGGAGAAGGAAGTGGTAGATGGCTTGATTGCGGAAGGCATGGAGTTCAATGATGTGGACGCTGAGCCTTTCAGAGAGGCCGTGCAGGTTGTGTGGAAGGACTATGAGGACGAGATCGGGAAAGATCTGATCGACAGAATCGCAAACGGATAAACCAATCTGGATAATTGCTAAAAATACCGTTCCGGCATTTTTAGATGCGGGTTAGTACAAGGCTGGGAAAACATCGGGCCGCTGTTATGCGTCGGCTTACCGCGGCCTGTTTTTGAGAAGGTGATTAAAGTGTTTTTATTGCAAAAAATATTCGATGCGGCCAAACGTCTCAAGAAGTGGACGCTGATTGTCGTAATGTTTTGCTCGGTTATGACATCGCTGATGCAGGTATTTTTCCGCTTTGTGCTAAAGATGCCGCTGTCCTTTTCTGAGGAATTGTCCCGCTATCTGTTCATCTGGATGAGCATGATCGGCGCAAGCGTTGCGCTGGATCAGGGCAGCCATTTCCGCATGGACATTCTAATCCAGCTCTTATCAGAAAAAATGAAACGATATCTATGCATAATCTGGGACATTTCAATATTGATTTTTTCGGTAATCATGGTGTACTATGGCACCCTGCTGACTCAGAATAACATCAATCAACTCTCTCCCGCGATGCGCATTAGCATAGCAATCCCCTATGCGTCCATTCCAATCTCCGGTGTGTTCATGATGCTGGGGATTGTGGAACGCCGCTTTTTCCGAAAGAAGGTGAATGACTAATGTCGGCCATGTTCCTGTCGCTAGTTGTGTTGATCATACTGGGTGTGCCGGTATCCTTTGCGATAGGCCTCGCGTCTGTGCTGGGAATCTCCTCGGTGGGCTTACCCTTAACCGTATCGGTTCAACGGATTTTTACAAGCCTGGATACGTACACGTTGCTGGCGATCCCCTTTTTTATACTGGCGGGAAACCTAATGGACTCCGGGGGTATCTCGAAGCGTATTATTAATTTTTCTGTGAAATTGGTGGGCCATGTCAAAGGCGGCCTTGCAATGGTTTGTGTCTTGGCGTCAATGCTGTTCGGCTGCGTTTCGGGTTCAGCCTCCGCCGCTTGCGCCGCCATCGGCCCCGTGGTGATTCCGGGCATGGAGGAAAAGAAATATGAAACTGAGTTTGCAGCCGCGCTTGTGGCCTGCGCTGGGCCGCTGGGCTCTATCATCCCCCCCAGCTTGACCATGGTCATTTATGCGATGGCCAGCGGCGCCTCTGTGGGCAAGCTGTTCTTGGCCGGCTACATCCCCGGGATCCTAATCGGCATCGGTATGATGATGCTGTGCTATTTCTTTACGGTGCGCCGCGGCTATCCCTCCGAGGCGCGCTCCTCGCTACGGGAAATCAGAAAGAGTTTCGTCGGTGCCATCTGGGCACTGTTCACCGCCATAATAATCGTTGCGGGCATCATGGCAGGCGTCTTTACCGCCACGGAGGCCTCTGTGGTGGCAGTGCTGTACGCGTTTCTCGTTGGCAAGTTCATCTACCGTGAACTGGACTGGAAGGCGCTGCCTGATATACTTTACCGAAGCGCGGTCACATCCGCCGTCGTGTTGTTTTGTGTAGCCACCTCCAGTATCCTTGGGTGGATTATGACCCGTATGCAAATACCGGCAATGATAGCGGAATGGCTGCTGAACTTTACAAATAGCAAAGTGGTGTTCCTTATTTTGGTAAACATTATCTTGTTGTTCTTGGGCTGCATCCTTGACGCTTCACCCGCCATCCTGCTATCAATTCCCATACTGCTGCCAATTGCAACCAGTTTCGGCATTGACCCGGTGCACTTGGGCATTATCGTCGTCGTTAACCTGGCAATCGGCATGAGTACGCCGCCGGTGGGGATTACGCTGTTTGTAACCTCATCCATTACCGGCACGCCGGTCTCCAAACTTATCCGGCACTTGGTTCCTTTCTGGATTGTCCAACTCGTTATGCTGATATTAATCACATATGTACCCAGTGTGAGTATGTGGCTCCCCAACTGGTTGATGTAAGGAGGTCGAGTTATAAACATGGAGCAGGTTCGTTTTGATGTAGTTGTTGTAGGCGGTGGTGGTGCGGCGTTGCGCGCTGCGATAGCGGCAAAGGAAACCGCGGCGGATAAAACCGTTGCGCTCGTCACAAAGGGAGCGCTGGGGCACAGCGGCGTTACGGCTATTGCGTGCTCTGACCGCATGGCCTTCCACGCAACACTGGACACCACAGAACCCGGTGGTTCTGACGCCTGGAAGCTGCACGCGCACGATATCTTTGCGTTGGGCGGCGAGGTTTCCGACCGGGATCTGGCGGATATCCTGGCCCGCCGCTCAAAAGAGGCGTTTTCATATCTGAATGAGATCGGCGTGCCTTGGGCGATGCGGGAACAGATACCCGACCAATTCATCACCGATGGATCGGAGTATGCCCGTGCCTGTTACACCGGCCCCAAAACCGCGGTGCACATCGAGGAGGCGTTGGTCAAAAAGTTACAAGAGTACGATGTCGCCGTATTCCCGCACACCATGGCTTGCAAGCTGCTGCTCCAGGATAACGCCATCACCGGGATGTTGGCCTATGACTGTAAAGAGCGGCGTCATGTCGGCTTTGAAACTGCCGCCATCATTCTCGCAGCGGGAGGGCCGGGCAGCGCGTACAGGCACAACGTGTACCCTGCCGGCATGACCGGGGAGGGGTGGGCGCTGGCATATGAGGCGGGAGCTGAGCTTGTGAACACAGAGTTTATTCAGCTGATGATCTCGTCGATCAAAACAAAGCTTTTATTATCCGGCAGCATGATGCGCGCGGTGCCCATGATCGTCAACGAGCTGGGTGAAGAATTTCTGTATAAATACCTGCCGGAGGGGACGACACCTCAGCAGATGCACAACCTGGTGTTCTCCAAGGGCTACCAGTTTCCCGTGTCCTGCGAGCATCCCACCCGTATTCTGGACATCGCGATATTCCGCGAACGCCAGGCCGGTCACCGGGTTTTTGTGGATTTTAAGGCCAATCCCGGCGGCTTCTCCTTCGACAACATCAACGAGACGTTCCAAGAGCGCTACCGCCAGGAGATAAAACGGGATATGGGAGACGTTAAGCGCAAAGAATCGCCGTTGAACCGTTTGCTGGAGATCAATCCCCAGGCTGTGGACATCTATGCCGAACGCGGCATTGACCTGATGGCAGGCGAACGTATCGAGGTGGCCTGCGCCGCGCAGCACTTCCAAGGCGGCGTTAAGATTGACAGATTCGCGCGTACCCGTGTGCTAGGGCTCTGGGCGGTGGGTGAGGTGTCCGGAGGTCAACACGGCGCGAACCGCCCCGGCGGCAACGCGTTGATGGATTGTCAGGTATTCGGCAAAATCGCAGGTGCGGACGCCGTCCGGTACGCGGCAAATACCACGGTTAAGCCCGACGCGGCTGCTTGGGATGATTTGGAGCCCCCGTCACCTGCCCTTACCGCCGTGGGTACAGCGAAGCTCGAGCATATGCGGGAGCGGATAGGGGAGTTGCTGGATACATACGTTAGTGTGGTGCGATACCAGGAGGGCCTTAAAGCCGCGGTGTCCCAACTGAGGGAAATCGGTGAGGAGCTGGCATTACTGCCTGTCCCAAATCCACCCGACCAGATAGTTGAGGTCAAGAGTATATGGCAGTGTGCCAATATAATTGCGCGCTGTGCCCTTATGCGTGATGAAAGCCGGGGGCCCCATCTGCGCTTCACCGGGTCGGATGCCGCAGACATGTTGCCGGGACGTAATACTTGGAAGCGGTTTATCGTGGTACGTAAAGATGGTGAAAACATAGCGTTAGAGATACAGGAACCGAAGCGCGATTCTGGAAAGGAGTGAAAGTATTGGCGGTGCTTAGGGAATTATTGCGAAGCGGCGACATGATTTGCGGGACAATGGTCAGTGAGGTAGCCGTACCAAACCTGGCATACATGTTAAAAGAATGCGGCTTCCAATTTATTATCATCGACTGCGAACATGGCAGCTTTGATTACAGTCAGGTTAGCGCACTGCTGACCGGTGCCAGGGGCTCAATGCTACCGGCAATTATTCGCCTTCCGGATAATACAAGGGCAAATATTATTAAGTATCTGGATATGGGTGCGCAGGGACTTCTGCTGCCGATGACCAACTCGCTGGATGATATCATTCCTGTGGCGCAGATGGCCAGATATCCTCCTGCAGGACTACGAGGTATTTCCACCACTCGTGCCCACAATGGCTATAACAGCTCAAATTTTTCGGACTATATAAGACGGGCAAACGCAGAGGTCATGGTGTTCGCACAATTGGAAACTTCCGATGGCATCGCCGATGCGGATCGAATCCTTGCGCTGGAAGGCGTTGACGGAATCTTCATCGGCCCCAATGACCTTTCCATGGATCTTGGGGTATTCGGAAAACTGGATGCGCCTGAATTAGATGCGGCAATTCGTAATGTAGCGTCAATATGCACGGTAAAAAAGAAAGTCTGGGGGGTCATTACGTCAAATCTCCCACTTATTCGCAGTTGCAGGGAAAAGGGTATGGAGATCGTCAGCTGCGGCAGTGAGACCGGCATGATTATTCAATGCGGCAGGCAACTGGTACAAAACCTTAAGCATACAGAACAAGAATTACAGGATGTAAAATGTGGGCGGACAACGATAACGCGAATAATGCCCGTCCTCCCTCTGTAGAAATCGTTCTGATGCGGGACGGCGAAGCGTATAGAAGAAAAACAATAGCTTCAACGGGGGATGGAATTTATATCTCCTCTAGCCTGCCCGTACAAAAACAATTCAGGATTATAATGTTATAAACACGCTTACTATGGCTTAATTTTTAATTTACGTTTTATTTGCTCCGTTTTTTAAGATGCTAATTTTCTTTATTTCGCACAATAACAGTTCCCGTTTGGCGTAGCCAAACGGGAACTGTTATTGTTTTGTTGCAAGGATTTCCGGCTACGAATTAATCCCTGTTTGGGGACATAGGCAAATAAGGTGAATAAAGACGGCAGCACCACAATGACCGGAGATTTGAATTTTCAAGGCGGGAAAAGAATAAAATCAGGCGATTCCGGCGCAAATGTATTAATGCAAAGTGATGGTACCTTGCGTCTTAATGTAGGTCAGTTAGCTAGTTTAGATTTGCAAGCTACGGGCGGCATAACGCTGAGCGGCACGGCATTCAGTTTGAAACTCAGCAGTTTTGCGGCTCCTGTAGATGATAATACCGTCTCATTAGGACAGGGTTCTCGTCGTTGGAAGGATCTCTATGTAGCATCAGGTACAATCAACACCAGTGACGAACACCAAAAAAAGGATATATCTGCACTTGATGAAATCAAAGACTTCTTTATGGCGCTGAATCCCGTCAAATATCGGTATATAGACGGTACGAGTGGCAGAATGCATCACGGATTAGGAGCACGGGAAGTCGAGCAGGCAATGCTGGCAAACGGCCTTTCAGATATAGATTTTGCAGGGCTTATAAAATCACCGGATGAGAAAAACGAAGGCGAGTATATTTATGGCCTACGTTATACCGAGTTTATTCCTATGCTTATTAAAATGGTGCAGGATCAGCAACGGAAGATTGATGTACTGGAGGCGCGAGGTTCCCTATAGCTTTTTATGATGCAAACAGCTAAACAGTTGGGAAACATATGTCTATCGCATAAGGACCACGTTGAGAAGGTAGGGGAATACCTGCCGCAAATCTGACGATCCCGTCCGAAAGGATATGTGCAAAAACAGACCAAGTGGAAACGTTCGAATTGATGTGGATATCCACTGTGCGGCTTGGACGAAAGCCTTCGGGAAGTATAAATATATCGTCTCCTGGGAGGGGATCTGCATTGGGCTTCTGGAACCGACCATTTATAAAAACTAATCCGCCATCGGTTTTTGCGTAGCGAACATTGGTGTTCGCAAAGACATCCATGAAACTTGGTTCATGCCATGTTATTGTTTTGTCCCTATTCACCTTAGGAGCCTATGCTAGAAACGGTGACGTGGCGGTTAGGGGTTATCCAAGAACTTTTTATACTGCTACCATTTCAGAGACTCAGCTTG
>Ga0153942_1001064_pt1 | contig 10956 bp, 10 predicted proteins | sample TSNJ026MetaG_FD_104731 | JGI IMG/M metagenome (GOLD analysis project Ga0153942, IMG submission 104731) | Attine ant fungus gardens microbial communities from New Jersey, USA - TSNJ026 MetaG | ecosystem: Host-associated > Fungi > Mycelium > Unclassified | place: USA: New Jersey, Brendan T. Byrne... | reverse complement strand
TTTTTAACCAAATCAAAGCTGGTTTATCAATATCAGGTTCAGCGCATACGGGATGTTGCCTGTCCGGATATGGAGCGCATATCCCAGCGGTTCGGCGTTTCAACATGGTTGCAGATTGGCTTTTACAGGGATATCTATACGGTGGAAACCGTGGAGGCGCCGGGCAGTCATTACTCCTACGCCCCCAGATCCGGCGCTAACCTGCCGTTACACGCGTCCGCGTCGGGCAAGCTGCGCATCGCCTATATGCCCGAGCCTGAGCGGCAAAAGGTTCTGAACAGTATCCATCTGGAGGCGTTGACCGAGCATACGATCACGGATCGAAAAAAGCTTGGGGACGTGATCGAACGGGTGTATTCCCAAGGCTACGCAACCGAGCTTGAGGAAACGGATATTGGAATCAGCAGTGTAGGCGTCCCGTTTTTCGACGCGCACGGAACCCTGGGTGGAACATTGAGCGTCGTGGCGCCATCCGCTAAATTGAATCGCATTCTAAGCGATGTAATAATTGATATCAAACGGGCCGGCGCCCGCATTACGGATTCTATTTCGGCCCGCCGCCAGACACAAATGAAGACAGTGTAGCTATGTGATGCGATATTCTCGTTGGGTGAAAAAACGGCCGCCCCTCCGGCATGGAAAGGGCGGCCCGTTCTCCAAATTTGTGTTTAGAACAGGGACAAGACGCTGCTGATGCCAATGACCAGCGAGATGCCGAATACGCCCAGACCCAGGACGTTGCGCACCATGCTGTTCTTGTATTGCCCCATGACCCGGGAGCGGCTGGTGATGAAGATCAGCGCCGCCACGATAATGGGCAGGAACACGCCGTTGAGCGCCTGCGCCATCATGATGATGGTAAGTGGGTTGAAGCCGGTGGCAGCCACGATAATGCCGAACACCACTACGGCGATATTGACCCAGAAGAAGCGCTTATCCTTCTTGGTCATGCCCCACCCGAACAGACCGGCAAACACATAGGAGACGCCCAGAGGGGTGATAACGGCAGAGGAGATGCCGGCAGCGATGAGGCCGATGCTCATAAAGGGCTTTGCCATGCTGCCCAGCAGCGGCTCCAGCTGAACCGACATATCCACCGCGGAATTGACGGTCATGCCCCGCATGACCGTGCCGGCGGTAATCATGATAGCGCCGGTGATAACGCCGCCAATAATCATGGACACATTTATATCAAAGCGGGCAAGGGGAAGCATGTCGGGCGATTTCCAGGTTTTGTGCGCGCTGGTTGCGTGTATAAACATGTTGTAGGGCACCACGGTGGTGCCGATAAGGGCGACGCAGGTCATGATGGAGCCGCTGGGGACGCGGGGCATAACGCCCTGGAACAATTCACCCATATCCGGCTTCACAACAATCATGGTGATGACAAACACCGCCGCCATGATGCTGACGCAAACAGTGAGCAGCTTTTCCAGGGATTTGATGGCGTCGCCGATATTGATGAGTACCAGGACGCAGCAGCCCCAGATGGGGGCGATGATGTTGGTGGGGATTCCGGTGAGCGCCGAAATGCCCACCGAGGTGCCGACAAGGTCGCCGCCCATATAGGCAATGCCGCCAAAGCCGATGGCGCCGGCAACCAATACGATCATGAACCACTTCATCGCGGGGCGGTCGGAAAGCTCCTTGACCAGTTCTTCGGCCAGGCCGTTTTGGGTTACGATGCCCAAACGGGCAGCCATTTCCTGCATGACAATGACGGCGATGACCGAAAATACTACCGTCCACAGCAGCGCGTAGCCGTAGCCCGCGCCCGCTCTGGTGGCGCTGGTGACGGTGCCGGGGCCGATGAAGGAGCCCACCACCAACAGCCCGGGGCCCACGGATTTGATCTTTTCCTTGAGTGTGTACGTTTTGACGGCGCCTGTACCGGCATTTTCCCCTGCGATGGCGGATTTGTTTGTATCATTGCTCATAATTTACCTCCTCTAATGCGGTTGAGAATACTGTGATTACTGGTGATGACATCCATATTGAGCTCCGCAGCAATGGTGTCTCGCAGTTCCAGTGCACGAAGGTTGGTGCAGGATAAAAACAGCAGCCCGGCTTGTTGGATGGCCTCCCGCCGGGAACAGACAAAGCTTAGGAGTTGCTCCGGCGATACCCCTGCGATGTCAGGGTCTGCCGCAAGGCCCAAGCCATCCATGTACACGGTGTGAATGCCAAACTGTGCGAGACTTTTTTCCATAAAGCCGTTTACCTCCGGGGTGTAGGGGGTGAGCAGGGCTACAGAGGGGTTTCCCCGCTGTTCCATTTCACCCAGCACCGCCCCAAACGCGGTAACGGCAGGACAGGAGAGCGCCTCACTCAGCTGGTATTCGATGCGGGTAACTCCTGGGCGCCCGTAGACAGCCGAGGCCGATGTGCAGCCGAACACCGCGTAGTCAAAGCGGTTGATGCCTTGCAGCGTATGTATGGCTTGTGGCAGCGCCTCGTCCACCATGCGCTTTTCAGCGGCCTCCCCCACTTCGTCCAGCCACATGCGGGCGGTGTGTACGATCCAGTTTGGCGTTAAGGAGCGCTGTAGGTCAGTCTCCAACGTGGTGTCGGTATGGGGAATCAGCAAAGCCAGTCTTTTTGGCGCGGGTGCGCCGGCATCCATAGGCGAACCTCCTTGAAAATGGTTTTCCCGTTTGGCCTCAGCCTGGGGAATTTGCGGATGGGATTTGCAAAAGCTTGTGTAAAACCGATTTGTGGTGTTCCAGCGCCGCATGGCTCTGAAATGCTTTTAAGCCGCTTAATTTGGATACGCGTCATGTCCGACACTTACATCTCCCTCCTGATATTTTGCAGGTTTTAGATTGACTATTTCTATTTGTATGTTTATAATAACAGCGGCGCGCGATAATGCAATCTTAAAAACGATAATATCGTCACATGCTATAAATTTGTTGAAAGTAAATAAAACTACATTCGATAATTTAACAGAAGGAGATTTCTGAACCGCGGGTTGCAAATGTATATTTTTCACAGCGGTGGCATCCGTTTCATTAATGTGCTATAATCTCCTTACTGATGCAAACGCCCGCTCCGTAAGGGGTACCTGATTACCATCAACTTCACAGAGAGGGGTGAACGCCATGCCGCAGACAAAGGGCGGAAAGGTGATCCAGTCGGTGCAACGCGCCATTGACATCATTGAATGCTTTGACGGTGTGGACATCGAGCTGTCGCTCAGCCAGATCAGCCAGCGGCTTGGCCTGAACAAAAGCACGGTTCACGGCATTTTGAATACGCTGCACAACAACGACTATATCTGCCAGAACAGCGATGGGAAATATCTGCTTGGCCAGGCGCTTTTTAACAAGGGACAACTTGCCCGCCCCACCACGCACAAGCTGTATGTGGATGTGGCCAAGCCCTATATGCAGGCGCTTTGTGACAAATACAAGGTCACCTCCAATTTGTTTATCATGGAGAAGGGGCTGCCCATAGTGCTCCACCAGATTCTGCCCAACAACAGCATCTACATTATCCATCACGTTTCGGACAACGACCCGCTGTACTGCACCGCCTCGGGAAAAATTGCGCTGGCTTATTTTCAGCCGGATGCATTGGAAACCTATCTTGCCCAGACAGAGCTGGCGCCCACCTCATCCTTTACCATCACCACAAAGGACGCGCTGCGCATCAGCCTCCAGGAGATACTGGATCTGGGCTACTCCTATGAAAAGGAGGAGCTTGGAGAGGGCGTTTCCGCCATCTCCGTGCCGGTTTTCAACAAGGACGGCAACACCCCCTTTGGCGCCATCAGCATAACCGGCGTCACCTTTCATATTGTGCGCAATTTCCAGGCAATGGTGGCGGATATCAAGCAGGCAAGCAAAAAGATCGCACAGGAGCTGCTGTGAACAATAGCGCCACAAGAAGGCTTCGGGCTTCGGGCTACGGGGCCTTTTTTGTTTCACCTTAAAATATGCTTAGCTCCAGAACCCGGGAGAGGTATTCCATGGCCTTTACTCCACAGAGGCTGTTTCCGTGGACATCCAGGGCGGGGGAGTAGACCCCGACCCCCATGCGGTTCGGCACGGCGCCCATGATGCCGCCGCCCACACCGCTTTTGGAGGGGATTCCTACCTGCAGCGCGAATTCGCCTGAAAAATCATACATGCCGCAGGTACACATCAGGGCACGGATTATTTTGATATTACCAGGTGAAATCAGCGCTTCCCCGGTGCGGGGGCAGACGCCGTTGTTCGCCAGTACCGCGCCCAAATAGCTGATCTCCCGGCAGGAAACCAAGATGGAGCAGGCTTTGAAGTAAACCTCCAGATGTTGGCTGACGCTGCCTGTGATGATGCCGCCCTGGCGCATCATATAAGCCAGCGCGCGGTTGCGGTCACCGGTTTCCAGCTCGGAGCGGTACACCTCCTCGCTGTATTCCAGCAGCGGATTTCCCACAAGAAGCCGCGTGGTGTCAAGCAACCGCCGGAAGCGGACGTCGGCGCTGTTCCCCTTCACGCAGGAGGTCACCGCGATGGCGCCCGCGTTAATCATGGGGTTGTGGGGGCGGTGGGGGCTCACGTTCTCCAGTCGGACGATGGAGTTGAAGGGGTCGCCGGTGGGCTCCATCCCCACCTTTTGGAACACGCCCTCAAAGCCCACATCCTGTAGCGCCGTGATGAGCAAAACCACCTTGCAAATGCTTTGCATGGTGAATCGCACCGCACTGTCCCCTGCAAAAAAGCTGTTGCCCTCCACATCGGTGACGCACACTGACAGAAGCCCCGCGTCTGCTTTGGCAAGCTGGGGGATATAGTCGGCGGTCTTGCCGGCACCTATCCACCGTGCGGCGTAGCTGTGGGCGTCTGAGACGATCTGTTGCACTTTGCACCCCCGTTCTTTACAGGTTTATAAAACGCACTCGCCTGGTATACCCAGATGAAAAGTAAATATGCGTTCTTTTAGGGAACGGAAATGGCTATTTACTTTTTTGTTCCAGCATGTGCTGTGCCATGCCGTTTATTATGTACAGGCTCATCCAGCAGGCGCCGTGACTGGAGATGCCATGGAGATCGTCGGGGGGGTATACCTCCATATAGTCAAAGCCCTTTGCGCCGGAAAGGCCGCAGTGGTAGAGCATTTCCGCCATCTCGTAGGAGGTGAGGCCGCACAGATCCGCCGGTCCGCCGGGATTAAAGGCGATGTCCAAAGCATCGCTGCACACGCTGACGTAAAATGCCCTGGTGCCTTCCGCAGCGATGGCGATGGCCCGCCGGATGCAGTCCTCCCAGCCCTTGCGTTTTACCTCAAAGCTGGTGATGACAGAGGCACCGTGTTTTTTGGCTTCCGCTATTGCTCCGAAATTGTTTCGGGGGCCTCGGATGCCGACGCTGACCAGGTTTTTGGCATCAAATCCGGGCATGTCATACAAGCGGTGGAAGGGGCTGCAACGAGCATAGCGCTCCTCGCCAAAGAAGTCCATGTTGTCCATGTGGGCGTCGAAGTGGATGATGCCAATGTTGCCATTGTACTTTTCGGCAAAGGCGGAGATCAACGGGAAGCTGAGGGAGTGGTCGCCGCCAAAGGCGATGGGGATGGCGCCGGAGGCGGAGATGTCTCGCATATAGTTGCCCACGCTGCCGAAGGTGAATTCCCGGTCGCCGTTTTTGACGGCAGCATCGCCGTAATCAGCGCCGGAGAAGTGGTCGAAGGCGTCGAAATCCAGCTCAGGCAGGTAGCCGCCGTAGCGGACGGAGGCGATTCGGATGGTTTTGGTGGCATTTTCGGTTCCGGAGGGGCCGCCGTAGGTACAGATTCCCTCCCAGGGGGCGCCCATGATGACAAAGTCGTAGCCATCCAGCGCGGCCTTATCCTTGATGGGGGGCAGACCTAAAAAAGACGGGACACCCGAGTACACTTCCGGGTGGGGGTAGGACGGGACATAGCACACCGGTTTGTTATGCATAATAAATTTCTCCTTATTTGTGTAAAATAAAACAGATTTTGTTCGACATTATCATATAACGCTTGCCATCATTATAATAACAGAAATAAAGTCAAGATTCAATTGACGTAAATTGATAAAATCCTATCTAATATTTGTAATATCAAACAACAGTTTGGCAATGTCAAACAAAAGTAGGGCTAACTGCAATCCATTAGCTTAGACAGTGGTTTCCGAACTAATAAAGGTATGGCGCAGCTTTTACGCTACGCCATACCTTTAAACCTATACTGTATAACGGACGGCCTTCTCCCGTTTTTTTCTGTGAGGCTCCCGGCCACGCCGGAGAACCCTGTTGGCGGCAATGCCGCTATCTTACCATATTTGCAAAGAAAGTAATGATCGCGGCATTAAAAAAGTCGATAAACAAGCTGCCGATAATGGGGAGGATAAAGAAAGCCTTGGGGGCGGGCCAGTACTTGTCGCGGACGGCCTTCATATTGGCCATGGCGTTGGGGGTTGCGCCCATACCGAATCCGCAGTGACCGGCGGTGATGACCGCAGCCTCGTAGTCCCTGCCCATAACCCGGAAGGTAACGAAAATCGCAAAAACAACCATGAGGACGGTCTGGGCGATGAGCATGATAACCAGCGGACCGGCCAGGTCGGCCAACTGCCACAGCTTCAGGCTCATCAGCGCCATTGCCAGGAACACGGAAAGGAACATGTCGCCCAAGGTTCCGATTTCATCCATGTACACGGGGAGCTTACCACCGGATGAATCGGAAATATTCCTGATAATTGCCGCCACAAACATTGCGCCGATGTAGCCTGGGACGGTGAATCCGGTCATTTCAATCAACATGGATATGATGGTACCCAGCGCCAGCGCGATGGCAATCATGTAAAACGCGTTCAGTACGTTGCTGGGCTTGAGGTCGGGATCCACATGCTTTTCCACCGAGGAGGAGCCCGCATCCTTTTCGGGGGTCAATTTGTATTTTTCAATGAGCATTCTGGCAATAGGCCCGCCGATCATACTGCCCATAATCAGGCCGAAGGTTGCGGAGGCCAAAGCAACCGTGCTTGCGCCTACCGCGCCGTATTCTTCAAAAACAGGGCCAAAAGCGCCAGAGGTGCCGTGTCCGCCGGTCATGGGAACGGAACCGGTCGCCAAACCGAGCAACGGGTTCAAATCGAATACGTTGGCCAGGGACACGCCCACAATGTTCTGCAAAATAACAAGCACTATGGCTGCTCCCAGAAAAATGGCCACCTGCAAGCCGCCCTTTTTCAAAATCTGCATGCTTGCGGTAAAACCGACTGTAGTAAAGAACATGTTCATAAAGAAGCTCTGGAGCGTCAAGTCCATTTCAAAGGCAAATGCCCCTGTTACATTCCCGATAAGAAGCGCTATCGAGAAGAGCAGGCCTCCTACAACAGGAGCGGGAATGCAAAAGCGGTTGAGCAAGGACACCTTGTTGCACAATCCCCTTCCGATGAGCAGAACCACCACTGCGATACCCAGAGTTTGAACCATGTTTGTCGTTATTACCATGATCTCACGTTCCTTTCTATAGCTATTGAATTTTTGCTTACTATGCCACTATACGGCCTACTTTCAAAAAACTACCAAAACCTACCGAAACTAAAAGTTAACATTATAACATAAATTTATTCACATTTTTTATGCACTATTCATACTTGTATTTCCATATATTTACATTTAAATTATGTCAATTCACATTAAGCTTGGGGCAAATGCCGCTATATTTTCAAGGTACCCTGATTAAAAGATTGACATACAATGGAAAAAGATGTATAATGTTTTATGCGAATGGGAATCATTATCATTTAACCGGAGGAACCTGCATGGTAAAAATAGTCTTAACTGCCGCACTGGCAATTCTGGCGGCGGGGGCGCTTGGGGGCTGTAATACCCAAACGCCCCCGCCTCCGCCTGACAGCGGTATTCTGGTGTATGCCAGCGTCTACCCCATGTATGACTTTGCCGTTAAAATCGGCGGGGACAAAGCCACCGTGGCGGCCATGCTGCCCCAGGGCTCCGAGCCCCATGACTGGGAGCCTACCCCGGCGGATATCGCCGCCCTGGAGAAGGCGGATGTATTCATTTACAACGGCGCCGGTTTGGAGGATTGGGTGGACACGTTGCTCGAAGCCCATAGCGGTGCGGATTTGGTGGTGGTGGAGACCTCCTCGGCTGTGGAGCTGTTATCACCGGAGGAGGACGGTCATGACCATAGCGGCAACAGCGGCCATGACCATGGCCCGGCCGATCCCCATGTGTGGCTCAGCCCCGGAAATGCCCGCAAGCAGATGGAAGCTATTTCCCACGCCTTTTCCCAAGCCGACCCGGACAACGCCGGATACTACCAGGAAAATTTTCAGCGCTATGCCGCGGAGCTGGACGCGTTGGACAAGGAATTCCGGGACACGCTGGATCCCCTGCCCCGGAAAAAAATCGTGGTGGCCCACCAGGCCTTCGGCTACCTTTGCCACGACTATGGGCTGACACAAGTGGGGGTGCGGGGCTTTTCCCCCGACGGCGAGCCTGATCCCGGACAGATGGCCCAAGTCATCAGCTATGCCCGGGAACACAATATTAAGGTAATCTTTTACGAGGAAGCGGCCAGCGCCGGGGTTGCACAGGCGATTGCCGGGGAAATCGGCGGAACCACCGATATTCTCAGCCCGGTGGAGCTGCTTACCGATGAGCAGCAGGCCGCGGGGGACGATTACTTTTCCGTGATGCGCCGAAATCTGGTGGCGCTGAAACAGGCGCTTCAATAAGCCGGGGAGGAAATACCAATGAAAAGGGCGTTGGTGGAGGTGGAAAACCTCACCTTTGGATACGGGCAGGAGCCGGTGCTCCGGGATATCCGCTTTCAGGTGGATGCCGGGGATTTTGTAGGTATTATCGGCTCCAACGGCGCGGGAAAAAGCACGTTTTTGGGGCTGCTGCTGGGAGAATTGCAGCCCCAAGGCGGAAGCATCCGCCTTTTTGGGCAGGAGGCCGCCCGTTTCCGGAATTGGCCCTGGATCGGCTATATTCCCCAAAATGGCGCCGGGCTTGCCATGGGATTCCCCGCCAACGCCTCGGAAATCGTAGCCACCAGTCTTTATTCCCAGATCGGGCCGCTGCGCCTGCCGGGAAAAGCCCACAGGCAAAAGGTGCAGGCCGCCCTGGAGTCGGTAGGGATGGGGGACTATGCCAAGCGGATGATCGGTGAAATGTCCGGGGGGCAGCTCCAGCGGGTGCTTCTGGCCCGGGCCCTGGTGGGCGATCCCAAGCTGATTTTTTTGGATGAGCCCGTCACCGGCGTTGACGCCCAATCCGCCGCGGCGCTCTACGAACAGCTGGAGGCATTGAGCGCCCGGGGCATTGCCATTATCATGGTAACCCACGACGTCCAGCGGGCCGCCGACTACACCCAAAGGATGTTTTGCCTGGAGCACGGCTCCATGGTGGAGCTGGACAGCGCGCAGATGGCCCACGAGCTGGAGCACCGGCATCAGCATCCTCAAAGCTGACCCGCTCCGGAATTGTATGAGACGTGCCGCATAGCGGCGCGGCGCGTCAGCGCCGCTTTCAAATAAAAATATCTGACTATCGTGTTTTGTCAGGGGTTGCCGCTTCGTTTTTCCGCTGCCGCTGTGCAGCGGGATGGCATGTCGCTCTTGCCGCGACGGGCAGTTACTTTTGGAGGAACAAAAGTAACCAAAATTCCCACGGGGGAGGGCCCCCGTGACCCCCCTTGGGCTACTTGGTAGCTATCTTTGGTAATCTTTTAGTAATTTAAAGGTATCTACGATATTTAAATAGGGGCACCGGCCCCTAAATCCCCCGCTTAAGGACTTCCAGTCCTTAAGAATCCAGTGTTCTTTGGCAAACGCTGTGGCGCGGTGCAGCGCGGCGCTGCCCTGCCTCCGCCCCTGTGCCCCCCTTGGTTTACTGGAAGCTGTCTAGTAATCTTTTAGTAGTTTAGAGGTATCTACGATATTTAAATAGGGCACCGGCCCCTAAATCCCCCGCTTAAAGACTTCCAGTCCTTAAGAATCCAGTATTCCTTGGCAAACGCTGTTGGCATTATGAGAATTCTTTTATTTGAAAATAGTATTATCGCAAAAGGAGGTACTTATGGAAATATTTCAGTATGCGTTTATGCGCCGGGCGTTTTTTGCCGGAATACTCCTTGCCGCCGTCATCCCCTGCATCGGGCAGGTTGTAGTCCTCAAGCGCCTTTCCATGATCGGGGACGCCCTGTCCCATGCCTCCCTGGCCGGGGTGGCCGGGGGACTTCTTATGGGCGTCAACCCCATTGTCGGCGCCGTCGCCGCCAGCATCCTGGCCGCCCTGGGCATTGAGGGGGTGCGGAAAAAGCTCCCCCGCTACTCCGAGATGGCGGTGGCGGTGGTCATGTCCGCCGGGGTTGGCCTTGCCGGTGTGCTGTCCGGTTTTGTCAGCAGCACCGCCAGCTTCAACAGCTTCCTTTTCGGCAGCATTGTTGCCATCTCCGATTTTGAAATGCTTTTGGTGACAGGCATCAGCATCCTTGTGCTGCTGACCATCCTCCTCCTTTATAAGGAGCTGTTCAGCATGTGCTTCGACGAGCGCTCCGCCCGTCTGTCCGGCGTGCCGGTAAATCTGGTAAACTTTATTTTCGTTATCCTCACCGCCCTGACCGTTTCCATCGCCGCCCGCACCGTGGGAGCCCTCATCGTCTCCTCCCTGATGGTGGTGCCGGTGGCCTGTGGCATGCAGGTGGGCAAAAGCTACCGGGGCACCTTCCTCTCCAGCATCGGCTTTGCCATAGCCTTTACCACCGCCGGGCTTTTCCTGTCCTATTACTGCAAGCTCCGGCCCGGCGGAACCATTGTGCTGGTGGGCGTGCTTACCCTGGTGATCCTGCTGGCCGTCAACGGCCTGTCGGGGAAAGGAGGCGTGCGCCATGCCAAAATCCGATAATCCCGCCACCCCTTGGTCCCTGGGCCTTAAGAAAACCCGCCAGCGCCGACTGGTGTGGGAA
>Ga0153942_1001059_pt1 | contig 10968 bp, 11 predicted proteins | sample TSNJ026MetaG_FD_104731 | JGI IMG/M metagenome (GOLD analysis project Ga0153942, IMG submission 104731) | Attine ant fungus gardens microbial communities from New Jersey, USA - TSNJ026 MetaG | ecosystem: Host-associated > Fungi > Mycelium > Unclassified | place: USA: New Jersey, Brendan T. Byrne... | reverse complement strand
TGTTGTGTCTGCTGGAGGCCCTACAAGGATGGAGAAAGCCAAAATTGCCATCATCCAGTTTCAACTAAGTGCACCCAAACCAGATGTGAGTACTTTCCCTCTCTCGATTCTCAACGTCTTACACCATCTCAGATGGACAACACAGTCGTGATAAATGACTATCGCCAGATGGATAAAGTAATCAAGGAAGGCCGTCAATACATTCTCAACCTCTGCAAACGCATCAAAAAGGCCAACTGCAACGTTCTCCTCATTCAAAAATCAATTCTTCGCGATGCGGTTGATGACGTCTCCCTGAATTTTCTCAAACGCCTCAGCATCCTTGTGGTGAAAGACGTTGAACGTGACGAAATTGATTTCTTGTCGAAGAGCTTCGGCTGCAGACCTATTGCTGATATTGAAGGATTTACAGAAGACAAGCTTGGATACGCCGATCTAGTCGAGGAGACAAGTGAATCGGGTGTAAAGGTTGTCAAAATTACGGGTATCAAGAACAGGGGGAGAACCGTCAGTGTCCTTGCAATGGGTACTAATAATCTTGTTGTGGAAGAATGTGAGCGCAGTTTGCATGATGCCCTTTGTGTCGTTCGTTGCCTTGTGAAGAAGCGGTCAGTCCATAAAAGTGCTGGCTTCTTTATTTACCTAACTTGCTTGATTAGTGCTCTTATTGGAGGCGGTGGTGCACCTGAAATTCATGTGTCTCGGTTGCTTTCGCAGTATGCTCAGACCCTAAAGGGAATGGAGGCCTACTGCATCCAGGCCTATGCAGAAGCTCTTGAAGTTATCCCCACTACATTGGCCGAAAATGCCGGCCTAAATCCTATCGCCATCGTGACAGAGCTTCGAAACCGCCATGCTCTTGGGGAACGCAATGCGGGGATCAACGTCCGCAAAGTCGGTGGCTTATTTTTTCGTATTGATCGTACATACTCATCTAGTCAATACAGGGATTGATTTCAGATATTCTGGAAGAAGATGTAGTACAGCCGCTTCTCGTCTTGACAAGTGCTTTTGAGCTTGCGATTGAGACCGTTTGCCTGTTACTGAAGATCGATGACTATGTACAATCGAGATAAATGGTATGTTTTACGAGCACTAGAATGGAGTCATAGTTTAGATGCATAGCTCAGTGGTCAAGAAAAAAGAATCGTTTTTATCTTCACATTGGATGACTTATGGGCAAACTGGAAAAGTCTGAGTACCCAGATTGTCCCAGAATGCTTCATGCCAAGATGCTGGACCTGGATTTTGAATTTAGAGCTCCCCCAGACCCAGACTTTTCTAGATACCATGATCTGGCAAATTGCCAGAATTTCTATACTTTATTTTGTCTTGACGGCGTCCAGTGACAAATATATTTCGCTGACAATTATGGAATGTCAAGTTTATTATTGATTACAAGTTGACTGTATACTGTTAAAGAAGTGTTGATTGCGCTTTAGGACATCGATGTATTTAGTTATCCTATCCCGCACGGAAAATGGTTGAAGATTGCATTCGAGTGGCAGAGAAGGAACGCAAAACTTCTAATGTTGTTGAAGGGGACGATCCTAGAAATGATGCAACAAATTATATCCATGGTAGTGGTACCAGGTGGGTATTTTACATCCGAGTCGGTGGATAATTTGTTGAAGTTGCAACCGGTGGTTTAGTTATACCTAATTTTGGCCAACGGTCTTTCACCCCTGGTAGTCTGATTGGGATAAAATCTCCTGGTGGTCTCTTTAGTGCAGCTGACAATAAGCGATCTCGGATGGAAGTTTCCAAGCGGCAGCCAACAGATGGCGAATAACTTCGTCAGGACCCTTCGCTGAACCCTTCAGAGCTCATTCTATGGCATCCCACTCACCCGAAGCATGACAAGTGCATGATACCTATCCTCCAAGTCCTCTGCCTTCTGTTCTTCTGCTCCATCTGCAACCGGTCAGAGCAGGATCAACACCGAACCCAATGATGCCTCTTCTTCCTATTGTGATACCATCGTCGCCTTCAACTGTATGATAATATGATGCAAGTGGATGAGACTTGTCGTTTGAGGAGGGTGACTGGCGTTGTTCATTCTTCGGTGTCAAATTTCAACTAAAGCCATCTCGTCGTCAAAGAGGCCCCCAATGCAGTCAAAAAGGTCCCTACAACACGATGGTAGCTCTGGGACAACTCGGTTCATGCCAAACTTTGTTCTCAGACACGTTGGTCATATCAAACGTCCAAACATCCATGAGGTGCAACTCGGATGCATCTACGATTGACCCGAATTCCTTTATTGCTCCACGAAACGGATCTGCTACGCTGTTCAGGGACTTCCTCTTTTCATCCTGAAGACGAGACACGACTGCTTGCATGTTGCACAAACAGTTTGCTCTTCAAGCACGCAATTCTCGCCATCAATGCCAAAAATATCGCCGCTTGTACTTACTACAACAAGAACTACTTTAAGATTCATCACATAACCTTTCGTGGCTCATAGGGAAGAAAGATTGTGTCCAGCTTCATTTTATATATATATCAACATCTGTATATATAGTATGCGGTTAATCTGTAATGGAGAGGATAACCATATATGGTATAGCACTATCAGGAAAGTATCCATCTAACTCGATAACTCTGGAAGCCTTCCTGAGATACCCTGATATTTGAAACTCATGCTCGGCGCAGACCACTCCAAGAAAATCTGTGACCTCATATTTTCTGACTAAGGGAAGTCATCCAATTTATACTTGGCTAGCCAGTACTGAAAATTCTCCCAGATCTCCGACAATCACACTTCCCAAAAAAAGAGATTATGTGGCGTATTTAGCAGTGTCTGGAAGTAAACTACTGGAGCTTAAAGGTTTATTCTTCCAGCACTTCCCTTTAAGATATGTCAGCTTGGACACCACCTCTGATGAAGATGACTGCAGCCTGATGACAACAGGTTCAATAAAGTTCCCTAGGCAGAAGAAAAAATAGTGTCGTGGTAGTACAGATTGCATCGGTATTAATTCTAAGTTAAAATGAATACCCCAGTAACAGGGAAAGTCAAGGGGTGGTTAAAGATGTAAACCCAACGATATGATCTTTGGGATGGCAACTGAGGACTAGCATAGCAGGGTGAACAGTGAGGTTGCCGAACTTGATTAGAGCAAATGGTCGAGTTATATCAACCATATTGAAGTGTGTTCGTGCGTTTCATCTACTTGTCCTCACGCGTCCGGTGCGGTGATGGTGGAAGGTTGTCGATGTAAAGAGCAGTCATGTCGAAGAGTGTCCAAAGAAGACCGTGCGTGGTAATGCTCCGCAGTGCACTAACGCCTAAGCCACGGTACAATCTTCCAATCCCCGCGAACAAAGGTCTGGGATTAGTTGGATCAGGACCTACAGGGATCAGAAGGGGATATATTGATATTTGAACGAAGTTCACTTACCACGTACTAATCTATGCAGAGTTTCGAGGGGACCTCGATACTTCTCACCAGCTAGAGCTCGCTGCTGAATTTTTGTTTTCACTCTACACAGAAAAAATCAATTCGAGATAAAAGCTGGGGAACATTACTCACACGTCCAAGGGATAGATGAGAGCCCAAGAAGTAACCTGACCGTAAATATAGTTGATAGGAACACTAAAAACAGAAAGAGCAACCATACACCTGAAATAGAACCACAGACAAAAGGAACCAGTGAAGGATGCACGGGGAACCATGAGGGCGTAGGTCCCTGTTCACCAGACCTACTTCGACCAAGCATATGACGCATTCCATCGTATTCCAAAAAATATAGCGCTGTGCCTGCTGTGTCACGTACTGTGAAACTCCAACATCAGCCGACTGTCATCAAACATAGGCAAGACATCAAACTCGGAAAGCGATGACGCACTGAAATGGAGCCTAAAGCCGGTGTACAGCCCACACAGTCCGTTCGTCCTAAAAATCTCCCGAACAGCTTCCACAGTGCCAGGTGATCGGACGAGGGTGATACCCTTTGAATGGGCGATGCTATATTCTAGCTGTCGTCGGACCTGCATGAAACCAGACAGACATTCATTGACGGATACTTCGCTGACAGTGAAAAATGAGAATAACCTTCACGAGCTCAAATGCTAAGATTAAGCAGGGTCAGAGCAGGCTTAAGAGCAGTAAATAACACTGAGACTTACGGGCACTTCCGAACGAAATTAGTGAACCAGACATGGCGCCACTGATACCACCGGTCAGACCCGCATCTACAATGTGAGGTCGACAGAAGTAGTTGTGTTCTGCACAATATTCCTTTGTCCGTGAGTAGATTGTAAAACTAGAAGCACCTGGTAATCAGCGTTCATAGCTGCTCTAACGGGTGTTGCTGCCGATAGGGGACACTCACGGACGAATGAGATGGTCATCAGGGGTATCCAAAGGCCTCGATAGAAACCCACGATACCCTCCTCTTTATACACTAGAGCCGCGAGCCGTGGAATAGTTATCGAGCCTTTCGTCGTTTGTAGCCTAGACTTGATAGAATCCAGCTACATAACAGCCCAGAGAGAAATCAGAACACAGCATCGTATTCATCTTCAGACAAGGATCGTGAGGAAAGTAAATACATACCGGGTACCCTGCAAACGTTGATATGTAACTGGCCGAAAGCGCGCACACGACAGCCTTATTGCCTGTAGGAAAACACCATGTCTGAGGATGCTCCACCCCTCTGATACAACAAGCGTACGTCGTAAGGCATCATTGAACGCTGCAGGGCCATACAAAGGGTGATTTGGTGTCCTAGATACATAAACTATCAATGGGAACTCATGGCAAAACCACCAGTACTTGGGTCGTGAACCAAAATTCGAGCACGGACCTATTTCCATCCATAGAGCGTCCTTACGAACTGGCCTAAACAGTCCAGCTTCGTACACCCGGACTAGGTGTTCAATAATTTGTTTACGATAGTCGATAGCCCGAAAGAGCGAACAAAAAGAAAAACGGACAGAGGAGCTGTAGAGAAGGAAGGAGTTAGCGCCCCGCGATACCACCTTTACCTTTTCTGGTATCCCCATAATACTATCACCCCTCATTATGGTGCTTATACATGACGCTTGACAAGCCTGTGTACGTGTTTACATCAGAAACAATGATATTTTATCGGCTCTCCATACAATGAGAGATAGATAACTCGGTACTGATAGAAATCATCGATGCTAAAATCCGCCTAGCCGTTTCTTCGGTGGCTTCTTTTTTTGCCGCCCATCGTGAGGCCCCGGAAAATCCTGCGTACTTGATGTATATTGCTCAGGCTGTTGTGAATAGTCTTGCGATACCTGTAACATCCGTGGCTCGTCCCGTGGCTGGGTCCCTGCCGGCCGGCTAGAAGGTAATTCTATGTGGAACGTTGCAGACGGCTGTTGGGTAGGCTGACCGAAGCCTAGAGCCTGTGATGACATGATTGTTGGTGGCTGCTGCGAGCTCATGAACTGCAGCATGCTTGGCACCCTGGTCACTCCCTGCAACACAGAATATCCAGTGGACTGAGAGCCAGAACCATCTGTAGTACTGTATGGATCTCGGAAGACATAGTCCTTGGCTTTCGTACCCACTTCCCAGTCCTCCAATAGGAGTCGCACCCCCATCGGTAAAGACACCTTGCCTGTTGGAGCTTGTTGTATATCCGCTTCATGGTCTTTTTCATGACAGCTTTTCTTTCTTTGAGACACAGGTACTAGGTAACCAAATTCCATATCTGGAGGCTCTCCGATATCACTCTCACCCAGTGAAAGTGCCTCTGCCATCGTCTCCAAGTTGTGATCTACTTCACCTGGACGAATGAAAGGAGATGGAGAAAAAACGTCTTTTGAAAGACTCAGGTCCACAGCTAGCTGTTCCCGCGCTTTGTTCTCTCTGCGTATGGACAAAGCGGTTCGATCATCCTGAATCAAATCGAAAGAATGAAAGGATTCCGCCAGATCTCGGGCTTCCAGGCTGAGGTCCAAAGATGGGTCTATTCGATTCTGAATATCAACGATATTGTAATGCCACGGAATGCCCTTTCGTATTTCCTCTGTCGGAAACTTGTTCTGGGCGATAGCTCGAAAACCACGAGCTGAATTCAGCGGGGTGCCCGTAGTGTAATCGGATCTAGAAGGTTCGCTGGCATCCTCGTTTGACCAAAAAACAACATCATAACTAGGTGAGATTTATAACTTGGTGCTCTAGAACATGGCCAAAAGCGAGTTTCACCTTGTCAACATGTGTCCAGAAGCACTGTCATTCATTTGCCAAAATGTAGTGAGTCGATCCATGATGTCATAAACTCTCTCTGCTTGTTCTTCCTCCGCCTTCTCCTGTTGTTCTTCATGCATTCGAAAAATACCTTGCTTGCTGTCAGAAGAGGAGAATATCAAATATTTTCCCGTCCTTACGATCATAGGCGGGGAATAGATCCGTTACGACTTTTCCTTGATCCCCAAAAATATCCATACTGGTCTTCATGTTTCCAACATCATCTGCAAGTTGCTTGACTGCATCTGATTCCTCAGCACTCACAGACACAATGTTTTCAGCCTCTTCAGTACATGGTATATCGAGTTGAACGCAGTCCACACTGGCCCGTTCACCAGCTCTGAACACGCTCAAAGCACGAGATTCGTGTTTCAGGAATGCTAGTCCTGTCAATCGACAGTAGCTTGCATTAGGCATGACACTGTAAGGCAAGTCATTAACACGTATGAGTCCATCATCATGACGAGAGACATCATATACTGTCAACATTCCATTGCATTTTGAGCTGAGGAATGTGATGGCTACAGGAATGTAGTGAAGCCTGGGATCAGAACGGCCCGGACCGGAAGTATGATTGATAACTTACGAGGACCGTCAAGGAAGATGGTCGATGTTTGGAGCGTCCTGTCATATTGCCGATGATGCTTGTAACTTAGAAGAGGTTTCCCAGGGTACCGTGAATCAAGCCAAATAATATGCGATGTAGAGCAGAGCCGGATGAGACCATCCTGAGCATAGTCTTCAGCTGAGGTCAAAAGATCCTGTATTTGTTCATTGTAGAGAGGAGATAACTCATTTGACTGGATTACGCGTCAAAGAAGGATCTTTCTGGTAGTAGGGTTATACCCACCCGAAAGTCAAGAAGGTTCATAGTTTTCCCTGATAGGACTGTACACTCTGTAGGCTTCTCTCCCCTCCCAATTCTCCAAAACGGGCTCACTGGAACTGCGTCAAGCCCGGAATGAAGTTGAACCCTTGGAAAATTAGTTCAAGAGCATAGTCAAATGAAAGAAATGAAAAGAACTGAATAGGCCTACATTGTCTTTTGGCCGCTAGCAAGATTACACCCATACACAGCGCCGTTATTGTTAGCCAGGAGAATCTCAAAAGGCGCAGCGTCGAAAGAGGAAACTCTAACGTCCGAAATGGGCACGCCTCCAACATCATGACTATTGAAATATGTGATATCCTGCACACCACCATCCTGTAAATCAAGTTTTAGTAGGGACGTTGCACCAAACGTCCGAATGCCGATTAGATTTTCTAGTGGATGTTTCAAAGGTAATCGCCAAAACGCATTGATTGGTCACAAACCTCTTGAAAGAGTATCATTGGTAGTCGAAGATGTAATTTGCCGGATAGGTGTGCTGAAAGTCCGCCTAGGAGTGACTGTTGGTCTGATCACTACCTTCCCATTAGCATCTTCCACGATAGGTGTCATATCTGAGTATCAATTAGCCTCAAAAAGCAAGAGGGTGAGAGGTGACTTGCTGAGTTCAGCACCGATTTCTCCCGTTGGAAATACCACATATTTTTCTCTGTTGTACCCAGTGATGATATCCAGTACATTTCCCTCCAAGGGGTCGAATTTCATGAGCTCGGTAGCATCAAGTGCATCCTCCGTGATATGGCTCCAAATGACATTACTGGAAAAATCAGCCTCTGGAAATTTGGTGCGCAAGAAGTGTGTCTAGGAAACAATTACGAGCAGTTAAGGGCAATATTAACTTGGACGCACCCCTTGACCAGCCCGTTGATGGGTCGTAACCGTTGGCTTAGACGGTAGGGGAGACTTGGTGGCGGGAAACACATTCAATATATTGGTCGCTTGAAATCTGTGAGCTTCAGAAGGTTAATGATCACTGGTGTGAATATGAAGTAAATTCACCGCTTGGTTGCGATGAGACCAGCGATCCCCACTCAAGTCTACCGCCGTTTTGTATCAAGGTTGCAGCACCGATGACCCCATAATCAACAATTGTGGAGAAGCTTTTGTCGAATTTTTTGGATTTCGTTCTCGCTTTTGCTGAGGGATCTGGTGGACAATAATAGGATGGCCAGGTTTGCATTGAAAAAGGCACTTTCCCTTTCTGGATAGAACGTTTTCCATCACAAGTCAGTATGCTCAGACTCTGGGTTCATCGTCCATACCATCTTCAGGTTTGCGCAAGGTATATTCATTCTACAATCTCTGCTGCGGCCCCGAGTCCAAGCACAGACGCTTCCAAACCCGATGTTCCAAAATGGACTCCCAATTCAATGCGAACAGGCCTTATTGCACGGAAGCGTGGCATGACGTCTCTCTGGAATGACCAAGGCGTTAGAGTCCCTGTGACTGTGCTTCAGGTGTGTTATTTTCCCCCTGCTTTTCCGTGTTCTCAATCATCGAACATCTGTAGATTGAGAATTGCCAGGTGACAGCCAATATTCGTACTGTGCGACGCGACCATTCGGTATATCATGCTGTACAAGTTGCCGCCTCGGATAAACCAGAGCGAACAACAACACTCCAGATGCGAGGTCATTTCAAAAAAGCTGGAGTATCTCCAAAGAGGATTGTCAAAGAATTTCCTGTGACACCAGATGCTCTCGTGCCTGTCGGTAGGTCATCAATCACACAATCGGTCCTCACTGTCTCATGTACATAGGAACGACACTGTCTGCGATACATTTTGTCCCCGGCCAATATGTGGATGTGTCAGCCAATAGGTGTGCACAATCATCTGGTTCCAGCACTTATGTTGCTCATTCCCCCAAAGTATCGGGAAGGGCTTCCAGGGTGGGATGAAGCGATGGGGCTTTCATGGTCTAGCGGCCAGTCATGGTGTATCTATATCCCACCGTTCTTCCGGTTCAACTGGTCAACACCAGGTATGTTCTTTCCTCATGGTTTCATTTGACTACAATTTACAATAAAATTTCCAGGACCCAGGACGTGTTTTCCCTGGCAAAAGAATGGCTGGTCGCATGGGTGGTCAGCGCATTACGACACAAAATCTTGCTGTCATCCGCATCGACTCGAAGCTTGGCTTAATTTTTGTCAAGGGTGCCGTTCCAGGCGTTGACGATGCTCATATACTTATTTGCGACGCCAAGAAAATCATGGCCCAAGGCAAGCACAATCAAATTAAAGGCCTCTATGAGAAAGTTCTACCAAAGGGCGTAGATGACCTTCCTTTCCCAGCTGGCACCGCTGAGCTCGCCGAAACTTTACCTGCCATTATTGAGGCACCCGCATACAGGACGAGCCCCTTCATTCCTCGAGAGTAGATTATCTTGATTTCAATATTGCTTCTTTTCAATCACTCTTGTTAGTTTGATAATTTAGATGCAGAAATGGACTGGGGACCAGTGAGATTCCGAGTGAACTGACTAGGAAACCATGACTCATGAAGGAATGCAATCCTCTGTGGTATGGAGCAGGCGATGCAACTAGATATCATATATCTAATGTAATTAATGGCACCTGACAACTACTGACAATTCACGTTCAACTGAACCAACACCATGTCCTCTGACCCATATCCCCAACAACATCATGTACTCGCAAAAGGGTGTGCATGACCGCATTCATACCCTGAGGTATTACCTCAACGGCTGACCTGCCTCATGCACTCATCTCATTTTCAGAGGGGAACAATTCCGCCACCTTGAAAACTTACGGGGCTCTCGATCGCACTTGTCTTCTAATGACATCCATAACATTCATGCAATACCACCCCTGCCCCTCCGTTTAATTTACCTAGCCGATCTCGCACACCACGAGTCTGAGTCACATTCAATTCAGCTCAAATCAAACACAGGAGAGCCGATGTCTGATGGCGTGTCTTGTCGATCACCTGCAGGTCCCCTCCCACCTAAAAGCTGGAAATTAAACTCGAGAAAAGACACATGGGAGACTGCAATTTGGAGAGACGAAGCTTTATCACTAGTCTTAAGTCCCCGAGTTGACCTACCTCTGGTTGCATCATTTACCTCGGACTCTACTTTGCCTTTCACACCTCGGAATCCGAAACTCGAAGTGTTCATGCTGCGAATCCCTTCCCTGTCTCTCTTGTGCTTCCAAATACTCCTCGATACATGCACTATCTCCGAATTCCAGGATGGGATCGTGCCTCATATACCTACTCATCTCCGGAAAGATCTCATACGATTCTCGGCCGTCCATTCTCCCTTGAGTATTGCTCATCTGTATGCACTTTGGGGGTCAGAGGGACATGCGGATGGTGAGGTAATCGTTGTCGGTCCCAGTGTTACACTTAGAGAAGATTATTTCATTCGATCGCACTCTGAAAGTAATGGCGTGATTACAGGAGAAGATCCCCACGCAGATTGGGAATGGGACATGGAAGAAGCAGACATAAACCCGCCCCTGCATTCACTCGTCTTCCTTAATACGTCCATCTCTTCATCAACTCTCTTCAGTCTCCCGCCAACACTCACACATCTTGCACTCATAAATATGTCGATGCCGGTTCCATTGGATCGGTTACCCCACATTGCCCCATTGATCATTATCCTGGACGTGTCGTACAACGCATGGCTGGGTGCCAACTCGGTTCCTGATGGTCAGGGAAGACTGAAGGGACCGCAACCATCTAGGGATACACCGATCATGGATTTGAGGCATGTAGACTGGCCCCGATGGAACCATCTAAAGGTTCTCGGATTCCGAGGGAATTATGTGGCAGAGAATTTTCTGAAAGGTGTAAATAAAGGAAGGTGGGATGAGATCACG
>Ga0153942_1001057_pt1 | contig 10974 bp, 9 predicted proteins | sample TSNJ026MetaG_FD_104731 | JGI IMG/M metagenome (GOLD analysis project Ga0153942, IMG submission 104731) | Attine ant fungus gardens microbial communities from New Jersey, USA - TSNJ026 MetaG | ecosystem: Host-associated > Fungi > Mycelium > Unclassified | place: USA: New Jersey, Brendan T. Byrne... | reverse complement strand
TTTCCGCGCACTCATCGTCAATCATGTCCCGGATCTTCCCCTGGAGAACCTTCCCTTCGTACAGCTCCATGCCGCCGGAAAGCGGCGTCCACGCGACGCAGGGCAGCACGCCGTACAAGGGTTCTCCGATATACATGGTTACGGTGCCGTAGCGCAGGGCATATTCCGTATCCTCCCGGTTGCCCAGCCTGTTGGCCGGATACACCTCCACCTTGATTTTTTCATCGGACAAGGCTTCCAAATGACCCTTAAAGCGCAATGCGCCCTTATGCGTAAGCGAATCCTCCGTGCCGTCGTGGCGCAGGACAATAATAACCGAGCCCGACGGGGAGGGGGGATTCTCTATGGCGCTGTCCGCCGCGGGCCCCTCATCCACGGGAGTGAAATCGCCCAACCGGGATGCACAGGACGCCAGCGCCAACGCAATGATGAGCACCGGTATAATCAGACGGTATTTCCCCATGGCCTGCCCTCCCTTATTATTTCGACATGCTTCGCATGGATTCGCGGTACACGCTGGGGGTGATTTCCATAATTTTCTTAAAAACCCGTGTAAAGCTCTGGGATGAATTGAAGCCCACCTGATATCCGATTTCAGCGATTTGCAAATCCGTCGCCAGCAGCAGCTGCCGGGCCTTTTCTATGCGGAACTGGTTGAGGTAGTCGAGAAAGCCGCATCCCAGCGATTCGGCAAAAATCCGGGACAGATAGGAACCGCTAATGCCCACATGAGAGCTTACCTCATCCAAGGACAGCGTCGTTCCGGCGTAATTATCGGCTATGTATTTTTTGGCGCTGTCCACATGCTTGTTGCGCCCCTTCCTGCCGGCGGCGGCCAGCAATTGGAACGCCTCCCTGCAAAGGGCGTCCGTCTCCTCCAGCATGGCGGCGGCATCGGCGGTGCGGTCTAAGGGGCGCACCGGTTGCAGGAGGTTCTGTTGGGCAAGGTCGATGTGGTACCGGATCATTTCCTCCGCGACAACGTTTTGAATATCCCGGAATACGCGGTATTCCCCGCCGCCCTCCTTCTGCAGGTCAAGGGCCTCCTTGAGAACAGACAGCCCGGCGACGGCAGCGTCCATTTTTCCGTCCACGGCAAAGCCCAGCATCTGCCGTATCCTGCCGGTGTAATAAGCGGTGTCGGGAGCATCGCCCCGCCGGGAGCTGCCGGGAGCCTCCCGCTCCTCGCGATAATACAGCCTCCGGTTCAAATCCTCCCGCGCCTCCAGATAGGAGGCGCGAACCTCCATAATGCCCACATGCAGCTGTCCGACGCCCATATCCCATGTGTAGCGCAGGTTTTTCGTCTGCTCCGCGATGATGGTTTCAAAATCCGCCACCAACAGCTTGGTCTTGGATTTGGTCACCTCCCCGCCGAAGCTGAGAATCCCTACGCACACCTGGAAGGGCAGCAGCAAAAAATAGCTCTGCGCCCGTTTTTCCCAGTAATTCTGGCAGAGGTTGAGAAACCAGATATTGTTGATTTCCGCGTCCAGCAGAAAGGATTCCCTTTTCGGATCGGCGGATAATTGCAGGAAGATCACCATATACCGCGCGTCCATCTGAAACGGGCTGGAAACGCTTTGCAATATGGAGCCGATGGCGGACTCCTCCGGCGGCGCCTCCGAAAGCAGCGATTGGAAAGCTCTTTCCGTGACGGCAGGCGCCACCTCCGACAAGAGCTCGGAGAGCATCTGGTTCTTCCGCTCGCTGCTTTGATAGGTGGTGCGGATAATTTCAAACTCATTTCGCGTGGTGTCGGTTTTTTTCTTGTAGCCTGAAGCAGCCATGGAATAAACAACGTCCTGCACCGGCTTGTAGGTCGTCCAGATCAGGTAGAACGCAAACAGAACAATGAGCAGAACCATGACGATTAGGTATGGAAAGGCGACGGATACCGTCGATTGAATGGAGGGCATAAGCTCACTGGCATGGATCTGCGTCAAGACGGTCAGGCCGGATATCTCCGAGCGGTAAGCATAAACCGTTTCATCCTCCTGCACAACGCTGTGAAATTCATCCGCGCCCATCGGGATCGCTCCCATCGGCTCCTGTTTCGGGAAAAGGGGGCGAAAGTTCTGATCGTAAACCTGCACGACATAGCGGTCACGGTTGCCGAATTCCACCGCCTCCTGACGGAAGTGTTGGGTATTCAGCTCAACGACAAGAAGGCCGTTGGCCATTACGCTGGGATACCGCTGGAATAAAAACAGCCGTCCATCTGACTCCAGCAGGCCGACCGAGCGGTTTTCCAGGTTGAATACGTTAATTTCGTCGGTAGCCGTGAGGCAGGAGATGATTGCATCCTTGTCCCTGCTGTCGAGGATCGTACCAATTTCCCCGTCGGAGGAATAGACCATGTCATTGCCGAAAACGTATAAAGAGGATTGGCGGATCAGCGCATCCTGCTTTGCCAATTGAAAAAGGCTGTCCATTACGTCCACAAGCCGGTCATAATCATAACGGGCAGGCGAGATCATCAATCCGGTTACATTTTGATTGGTGAACAGGCGGTTCATATTCCGGTTCACCCGCAGGATAGCCGTGTCAACGGAGTTGCTGATTTTGGAGAGGAGCAGATGCTGGGCCGCGATGGTTTCCTCCCTGTACCGTTCCGTCACCATGTTTCGGAACAGAAGATAGACGCTGCTGATTGTAAGCGCGATAAGTATAAACAAAACCACAAGCGTTTTGACTAAAATGCTTTGCAGCCTGAAACCACTAATCAATCCGAAACGAATTTTCGCCATGGCTGACGTCCTTTTCATTAAAATCAATGCCATTTATCGCGGTTCATAAAAAGACATCCCTATTATATACTATATGCGCCTTTTTTTCTACATCAGGTTTGGCACGCTCAAATCTATTATGGACTCCGGTTTTTCTGCAAAAGATATTACAATATGGAAAATAATTCCTTTTCTTCGACAAAATCCTTATACGTCTATGACTAAACTTAATATACAGAGGGTAATACCTGAAAAACACTATAAAAAGGAATCATATGGGCGAAGGAGTAGGCAGATGCAGAACAGGACGGATTTGGTAGGGGTATCCCTATGGGAGAGGGGCAAGCACCTTCTCCGCAGTCATCAGGAGGTTACGCAGCAGCTGGGGGCGTTTATTGCCGGATTCTTCATGGCGGGCTCCTACATATTAGGGGGGATTTCCCCCTTCGGGGTAGCGTTTTGCGCCGCGGTGTCCGCCCGATGCGCGGTGACGGCCGCCGCCGGGGCTATTTTGGGATATACCTTTTCCCCTCTGGCCGACGGCAGCATGAAATACATTGTAGCCGTGCTGATGGCACTGGCGGCGCGATGGCTCTTTGGGCCTAAGGCGCTCCCCAAATACCAGGTGGCTGTGGCGGCAACCATTGCGGGCTTCTCCCTGGCGGTGGCCAACGCGGCCATTTTGGTGCTGGCCGACGCCACCCTCTACGATGTGGTCATGTGTATGGCCGAGCTCTTTCTGGTGTGCGGGGCCACCTATTTCTTCAGCCGGGCGCTGGGCTGCCTGGACAGGGGCCTGAACTCATGGGGGCGCTCCGACCTCTCCTGCATCGCCATAGCCCTGGCTGTAACGCTTATGGGGATCTCCTCCATTCAGATTGCCGGGTTTTCCCTGGGCCGGATTTTGGCGGTGGTGGCGGTGCTCCTTTGCGCCCGCTACCTCCGGGAGGCCGGCGGAGCCATTGCAGGCGTCACCGCGGGCGTCGCCCTGGGGCTGGCCGGGGGAGACTACAGCTTTCTGCTCATTACCTCCGGTCTTGGCGGGCTGGTGGCGGGAGTTTTCGGCGGCATGAGCCGCGTTGCCACCGCCGCCTCTTATATCTTTATCAACACCATCGTCGCCCTGTTCACCCTGGAATACGCCGCCGTTTACACCTCCATTTTAGAGGTGTTCGCGGCCACCGTCCTCTTTGTTGCCCTCCCCCAAAGCCTTGCCTCCAGGCTGGGCACGCTGCATCACATCGGCAGCATTCCTGACAATACCACCCAAAAGGCCCTGTGCGAAAGGGTGGAGGATATCTCCGGCGCCCTCAAGGAGATATGCGCCACCACCCAGCAGGTGAGCGAGCGGCTGGGCAAAATGGAGGGAAGCGGTTTCTCCAATGTATATACCCGGGTGGCGGAGCAGGTGTGTATGCGGTGCGGCTCCAAAACCGCCTGCTGGCAGTTTAAATACTCCGACACAGTCGCCTCCATGAACCAGTGCATCACCCAGCTCAAGCGGGAGGGCAGCATTACAAAGACGCAGGTTCCCAAGCGCTTTCAGGATACCTGCTGCAAGCTGGACGAGTTTACCGCCGCCCTCAACGCCCAATTCCACGATTATGTGGCCAGGGAGGGGGTTCAGCGGAAGGTATCCAAGGTGCGCGGGGTGGTTACCGATCAATTCGAGGGCATCGCCCTGATGCTGGATGAAATCGCCGGGGAAATGGGAAACCTGAAGCTGATGGATCCCCAAAAAAACAGGGCGGTGGAGGAGTATTTTGAAAAGCAGGGTATCACGGCCCGGCAGGTGATCTGCTACACCGATGAATTTGACCGAATCAGCCTGGAGGTACAGATACCCGGCTATCAGGCGGCAAAGCTCCACAAATCCCGGTCGGCCCTGGATCTATGCACCATACTGGAGGCGGATTTCGATATCCCCGGGGTGACAGCCCGGGAGAAATACACCTCGGTGCTCTACACCGAAAAAGCGGCTCTTACGGTAGCCATCGGAGCGCATCAAATCGCGGCGGGAGCCGGACGCCTTTGCGGAGACGCCTATGATTACATCCGGAACAAAAACGGAAAATGCCATTTCATCATTAGTGACGGGATGGGCAGCGGCGGCAGCGCCGCCGTTGATTCCGCCATGGCCTCCGGCCTTATCTCCCGGCTGATTTCGGTGGGAATCGGTTATGAGGCGGCTCTCAAAATGGTGAATTCCGCCCTGCTTATCAAATCCGGGGAGGAATCCCTGGCAACCATCGACATCTGCTCCCTGGATCTTTTTACCGGCAAAGCGGAGTTTTATAAAGCGGGGGCCGCCCCCACCTATGTGGTGAAAAACGGAAAGGCCGGGTATATAGAATCCACCTCCCTTCCCGCCGGTATCCTTCGGGGAGTTGCCTTTGAAAAAAGCAGCCTCACCCTCCACGAGGGGGATCTTATTCTCATGGTGTCCGACGGCGTAATTGCCACCGGCGCCGACTGGATAAAATCCGAGCTGGAAAACCGGGTCGCCTTCGACGTTCAGGCGCTGTGCGAAAAAATTACCGCCACCGCCAAGCTCCGCCGGGTGGATGGCCGGGAGGACGACATCACCGCCGTGGCCGCGTTGGTGCAGCGGGGCACCTGAGTAAAATCCGCGAAACGCTTTTTGTATAAAACCGGAATCGAATTGCCGTTAGTTCTGTGCAACGCTTTCATCCACGTCGTTGCCATAATCCACCTCCGTCAAAATACAATTTCATCATATAACGAGGGCGGCGACCGTCATTTTAACAGTCGCCGCCCTCGTTTTTATTGCCGTTATCCGGCAGTATAATTTTGATAATAGGGTCATCCGCAGATATGTATATTTCCTCTGTGGTCTGTTGAGCTTTCTGCAAAATATCAATCGCTTGCGTCACTGACCGAAGCAATACCTTATACATCTCGGCATAGTCAGCCATAAGGTTCCCCCCTGTGCCATAATCGGACTATCAGTCCGATTATGGCATGGTTTATCCATTATAATCAAGTCATGAGTGGTGATTTATATATGGATAAACGAAAGAATGTTGTTGGTGAAAAAATTCGTGCGGCACGGTTGGCGGAAAAACCACCTGCTACGCAACAAGATTTGAGTGCCCGTTTAGAGATACATGGTGTTAGTCTGTCGGCGAGTTCAATTGGGAAAATCGAAAATGGTACGCGCCCTGTCACAGACTTACAAATTATCGCATTTGCGAAAGCGCTCAAAGTATTGCCTGTATGGGTGATAAGTAAGAATTAGTGTGCCAAGATGGTCAAGCTGGTCATGCTTGCATCGTGACCATCACAGGGCTGACTGTCTTGACTATGTTGACCATCATGACCAACTTCGGTGTAGGAAACCTCAATAGGCAGTTCCCAATACCATTGTACACCGCGCTTTGCCGATATAACACCCAGCGCGTCTTTCGCCCGGTTCAGCGTTTTCGCCGATATGCCTTGTTCCTCCGCCATCTGCATCATGTCAGCCGAAAACACTGGCCCCTTAGCCAGCGCGGTTTCAATCAGCCGCCGCGCTTTTGCAAATTGCGTTTCCGGCTTCTTTTTGCCACTGAGCAGTTCGTCGATGGTTATGTCATACTCACCCAACCATGTGAAACCGCCCGCAGGGTCAAGGCCGAACGCTAGCGACGCGCCTGGCGGGGAAAGATTCGACTTGTTGTGAACGATGGCTCTCATGTTGTCGTCTACGTCAATGCGACCGACGGTGAAGACACTCCGCGCGGCAGCAGGAATGTCAACGCTTCCCAATCCGCGATACTGTGCCTTGCCGCCTTTTTTACCCAAGTGACCGACAAGCAGTATGGCGCACTCCGTCCTCGCTGCAACCGCGCCGAGTTGCTTCATCAGCGGCCTGACTCCGTTTGCCGAATTCATATTCGCGCCGCCGAGATAGGTTTGAATCGGATCAAGAACGAATAGCTTCGCGCCGGTACGGATTATGATTTTCTCAATCCGATCATCCGCCAGCGACAGCTCCCGCTCATCTTCGTTGATGAAGTGAACTCTGTCGATATCAGCGCCAAACTGTGCAAGTCGCGGCACGATGGTATAGGACAAGGATAGCCGCACTTATGGAATATATTGAAACACTGTGTGAACAGTGCTTTCAATCAATTGTTATAACCTCCTCTGTTTCATTCCCGGCATAGTCGGCGGTCTTAAATGTGTAGCTGCCGTTTTGCTTGACGGTGTATTCCACATAGTCCTGCTGCACCAGCTGCCCGTCCGGCGTGGTGATCCCCACAACGCCGCTGATCCCCGCCACGGTGGTATCGTCCGTGGTCAGCACCTTCATGATAACCGGCTCAAAGTCGTTTTCCCTGGGTTCCAGCTCGATTGTCAGGATGGGCGGCGCCCTATCCAGGATAAGCGCCCGGCTCATGGTATTTGACCAGTTGTAGGCAATGTCCACCGCCTTCCCATGGATTACCCCGGTCATTTCCGTGTCAAAGTAAACAATCCCATCCGGGGCTTCCAGCCAGTTGGCATCCTCCGGGATCTCCGCGCCGGGGGTGACGCAATAGTAGATGGTAACGGGGCCGGGGTCGGTGGCCACAATCGTCACCTTTACCTGCTCGTTGTAGGCCTGCCCGCCCAAGCTGCCCAACAGGGAGCGCAGCAGTCCCGCCCCTGTCCTTTCAATGATGATATCCTCCAGAACCGGCGGCGCGCTTTTTATATTCGAGACGGTAACGGTAACCGGCGTCTGATTCCCAGCATGATCGTAGCCTATGAACGTCTTGCCGGCGTTTTCATAGAAGGTATAGGGCTCATACCTTCCATTCCTTTTATGTAAATTTCGTCTTCCGTATCCAACCCGCCCCTTAGCTGATGGAGAAAAAATCGTCGATCTTGTTTCCCAGCTGGGGAAATATGGTGTCCTTAAACAGCGCCACCACGGCGGTCAGGATGATGGCGGCAATCACCACCGCAATGACGATGGTAAGGCCGTTCTCGGTAAAGAAGCTTGCCAGCACGCTTACGGCGTTTGTATGTTATTTCTTCTATCTCAGGCTCCGGTTGATTCGGGTCGGCGGTATTTTCAGCCTCGTCAAATAAACCTAATTGCTCCGGGACTTCACCCTTCTCACTGGACGATGCGATTTGCCGGTGCTTCGCCAGCCGGAGTTGTTCCTCGTAGTATTTTACAAGGGCTTCGAGCTTCTCAAACTCGGCTTCTTTTGCCTTGAGAGATTCGTATTCAGTTGTGGTAATCATAACGGTTGAAGCAACGTTTTTCATGCTCTAATTATACCACAAAAACGGCTTGATTACCAGCTTTTTCGCCATTCAGACTTACATAACCTTGCGCTGAGTCACTTCATTACGGCGTATTTTTAACTCAACCCGCGTACCGCCCAGCAGATACGACAATTCCTCGCCGGTCAATGTCATCGTAGCCTCTTCACCGGGCGCGGGCCATTTGAAACGCCCTTTCTTCTGCGATTAAATCAGTGCTTCCCTAGCTAAATTTTTTTTCAATTTTATTTTAGAGTCTCTTGCATTTTAAGAAAATATATGTTATTCTATATGAGTTGTTTCTGGGTGTGGCGCAGATTGGTAGCGCGCTACCTTGGGGTGGTAGAGGCCGTGGGTTCAACTCCCGCCACTCAGACCAAATTTGAGGCCCTGTTTATGGCTTAACTAAGCCATTTTCGGGGCCTCGCTTCTTTTTGCAAACAGTGGTTTTTCCGCAAAATCTCATGACCGCTACCTCCCACAAGTAAATTTCTACACTTATTTCTACACTTTTGCATTTTTACGATTTTCAAGTGTAGAAACAGGCAGGCTGAAAGTGTAGAAAAGTACTTGAACCATCCATCCACGCTACATGTTTTCTACACTTAAGCATCGGGCATCTGGTTCTTCTGCATCCTCCGCCCTCTCAATATCGTCCGACCTGCAAAAGGAGGCAATGGCGTTTTCTCAACAGGCATACCTGCTCGGTATGACGACCAAAAACCGTTCGGCGGTACTGGAACCTGCAACTTTTCACATAGCTTTTTCATCATACGCCCTGAGATCCCGTAGCCTTTCGCCACATGCGATACCGGTTTTTCCCACACTTCCTTATATAATGTGTCACGACGATATACGTTATAATCCGGTTCAGGTTGAATCTCTTCGGTTTGCTGGATCGTTTCAATTGGCTTGGGCGGCTGATCTACTTCGGTGGTCCTCTTAATTGTGCCGTAAGTAAAGGTGCCGTTATAGTCGGCCGCGATGATCTTCAACTGAGCTTCTGTCAAATGTGTGTAATAAGAAGTCATATTTGCACAGCTATGACGCATCCACTCCTGGATGCTCTTCATGTCCCAGCCTTTCTCGTACAGAACACTCGCACAGCTATGACGCAGATCATGCAGCCTCATATCAGGCAGGTTTTGCCGTTTCAAGAGGGCTTTGAACTTTCTGGAAAGATCGTCAGGGCGGTATCGTTCACCGTTCGGCCGGATAAAAACAAAGCCTGATTCAACAAAGTCTTTGCCAAAGGCCCTACGATACTCCTCTGTTTCGTCCTTGATCTGCAGCAATACCTCTTTTACATCCGCTAACAAGGCAAATTTTGCTTTGCTCTTTTTGTTTTTCAGTCGCTCTTTTTCGTACTCCGTTCGGACTTTCACAACTGAAAAGCAAATTTCAATGGTATCATTCTCCATATCAATCGCAGACCATTTCAAACCAATCAGCTCACTTCTACGCAAACCATAATACAGCGCAATGTAAATCATTGCTTTAATAGCATTTCCTTCGGCAGCGGCCAACAAACGATTGGCGCCTTTTGCCGAAAGAAACACCTGCTCCTTGTTGCAGTGAGAGTCGTCACCTTTCGGTATGGGTACGGGCGTGACTGGATTACGTTCTAACTCTTCAATAATCATTGCTTCATCAAAAGCCATTCGAAGGACGCTGCTATGCTTTTTCAGCGAATCCCTCGATAATCCCCCGCTTTTTCCATCCATCCGACCTGACTTCGCCTTATAATCATAGTATTCCCAAATGTGCTTCGGCTTCACTTCATCAACCCGTAGACCCAGCGGCTCAAAATACGGTATGATATGCGCCCGCACATATGTCTCATATCTTTCCCAAGTAGTTGCCTCCCGTTGAAGATTATCAATCCAATTCTGTATGAAGCTACAAAACAAAGGTTTGGGTTCGGAGTTAGGTACGCTAGGTACGCTAGGTAAATTCAATTTCCCCGTCGCAAGATACTCGTCGATGTAACCGGCCAGAATATCCTCCGCTTTCGCCTCATTCGATTTTATGAGGGAGGATAATCCAGTTGGTACCCAAGTGGGTTTGCGTTTACCATCCACATATGTATTTAGTGCGACATAGTAGGTATCGTTTTTCACCTGAACGCTACCTGTTAGTTTTTTTGGTTTCCCGGCCATTATCTACAATCTCCTTTCTGCCGGCATACCATTTGGGTATACCTATACTATCATAAGAAACTGCTAATTTCCATCATCCCCATATTTTCCCTTTTCAGCATCATCCTCAAAATACTCTCTGAGCCATTTTTTTGATGTGATATACTTCCTACCTATTTTTTTGTAGCGCAGCTGACTATTGTTCATAAGCATGTATATTGACTTTTTCCCAACCCTTAAAATCTCGCTGACATCTTCCACGGTCAGCATATCGGGGTATCTTTCCAATTTATAATCTCTTAGCATTATGACACCTCCCAATCAAGCAAATATAGTCTTCCTGTTACATGTTGTTAGTCATTGCAATTTCAAAAACAGCTCCAGCTCCCGTTTCAACACAAATAACCCGTCGAACTGATCGATCACACTGCTATACGGGGATAGCTTGATAGAGCTGTAGGCATTAGGCGGATCGTTCTCCAGGCCGATAGAGAGCATCAGCTTGGAGCGTAGCTTGGGGACGTAACCGGATGCCGCCAGCTCCCGGTACTGGGCCTCTTTCAGCGGGCAGCACATTTGAAGCAGGTAATAATCCTCGGTGGCCTCAATAAAAAAGACCACCGACTGGGCCGTGTCCAGGATGTGCCGCTCCAGTATGGTGATGAAAAAACGGTTGCTTGTTAGGGCAAGGCCTTGTCGTTGCCGATCCTTTATGCTGAGTGTCCGCAGTGAATACACTGGTTGGCGGTTTCGGAGCTCGTTCATCAGCTTCCTGTAAAGATCGTCAATTAGCTTATTGGTATTCTTCATGTGCTTTTGGCTCCTTTCCCGGTTTCCGGTTTGTAGAC
>Ga0153942_1001055_pt1 | contig 10992 bp, 11 predicted proteins | sample TSNJ026MetaG_FD_104731 | JGI IMG/M metagenome (GOLD analysis project Ga0153942, IMG submission 104731) | Attine ant fungus gardens microbial communities from New Jersey, USA - TSNJ026 MetaG | ecosystem: Host-associated > Fungi > Mycelium > Unclassified | place: USA: New Jersey, Brendan T. Byrne... | reverse complement strand
TTTAGAGGTGCAGTCTAATTAGCACCGTCCGTCCAATTGTATTATAAAGTAAAAGCCGGCTCCTTGTCTTTGGGACAGACGAATTAAAAATGAAAGCTTTTCCGTCAAGAATTGGGAAGATTTATTTATGTGTGTGATCGGTGACGACACCATTCCTCTGTTGCTTTCTTTAGCCTGTTCAATGAATTCCAATCACTTAAAACGCTCATGTCCAAGCTACTCGCTATGTGCCTCATTGGACATTTGAGAATGGTTTGGTTCATTTTCTATAATATTTATACCGGGCTATGCGTATTGTTTCGATGTTCCAACAACACTGTTACTGATACAATTTGCAGCTTGTTAAGCTCTCATTCATTATCAAGCTTCTTTACCAAGTAGATCACCGTCGGTTTGTTTCGTGGACCATATCTGGATTTTATGCTCACAAAAAACACCTGGGCATTTCCATGTTCAATGTTAACGAGGCCGAGGACTGTTTGATAAGGACATACTGTCGTCTGTACATGGTTAACATCGTACTCATAATCGATCAGATTCAATCCTCTCTTTTTTCAACATTCGCTCCCTCGTCAGATAATAACAGTACTGCGGCTTCTGCGACGGAAGTAAACGCAACTCGCGGCCTATGAGGGTTAACCGAAGGGCTTAAGAGACTAGAATAAGAAAAAAGCCGTTTAGAGACATGTAGATAACATATCGGTTGTTTGACCAAAGGTATATATGAGCTAATGCTGATGCTACAACTTGCTTGAAAGGGTCAAGGAATCGACTCTGGATGCCTTGGAAGATGAATGCCTTGGAAGAAAGCATTTACCGTTCCATCAAATAAACGCTCCAAAATTATCCAACTCAAAGAGTGTCGTATTTCTTTGCACTGCATTGCGCAGTGTGATTAACCCCTGCGCAAGTAGATTGGTTGGACATGATATGGTTCAGGTCCATTAGGAACTCAGGTGCAATGCCACAAGTGATTGACACAGACCATAGAGAAGACATCATACCACCCATAGTTAACCGTCATCCAGTTAATGACCTCCTCACTTGACAGTGCTGGGAAGATCGCCTTTGAAAATTACCTTTGAGGGTAGGGTACCACCAAAGGACCTACTCGCCTACTTGATCCCCTCTTCGTCCAGACGACTTCTGCTCTGTATATAATTGGATGGTGGAACTAGACTCTAATAGGCTCAACTTGAGTTATTTGAATAGGGTTAAACCAAGCTAAAATTATCGTCTATTGATTTCCAAGGTCCAATGCGCTGTATCCGCTTCCGAAGGCTGACTCGATACATATGAAACAAGGAACCCGAGAATGAAACTATCGAGTTCAGCTTTGACAAGGTTGATAGGGAATGACATGATCCTATGCTTAGATCGCTGAATTCTTGACCTCTGCCTCACTTTTACGGTTAGAAGATTCGGCGAGTGATTCATTAACACGGTACTTCCTGAGCTGCGGCGCAACACCTCAGCCTCATTTTGATGGACTGGTTTGGGGGAGATGTGTACATTGACGATCGATGCACAGCACAGTGTTTCTTGAACTGAGGACATGATATCAATGAAGCTCCAGGATGGAATTTTATCGGATTCAAGGATTTCGGTCGCTCCAGAGTTCATCAGAGCGTTTTTGAATTCAGATGCCAATCGAGAGGACGCTTCTAGCTCGGCATGCGACGTCGGCATGAGCACCGGGTTAGTGAACGTCTCAACAGTTAAGGATGTCCTTGACTGCGGCGTATAAGACCGAGATCAGAAAGACAGTGCTGTTGTATAAGACAAGCATGCTTATAGCCCCTTGTCCTTGCTCCTATGAACTTGAATGACGAATCCGCAAGAAAACGACAAGCCAAAGGTCCATCTGTCATCTCCAATTCCACATTTCAGGATGAGGGAGATAAACCCAGAACTAGCATTTAGAGAGTATGAGTGTCATCAAACTGTACAAGACATCAAGAAGTGATGGCTAGATCCGACTCTATCGTGACCTTGGTCTTGATCATGGTGTCAATAGGAATGGTCAAGGTGCCCGGGCATGATCTTCACCTTGTAAAATGCCACATACCCTTCAATCGGTTTCGCTTTTTCCGTGATTGTCGAAGGATAGTACCTTCAGTCGTTTTGCATGAATAGCCTAGAATATTCCTCCAAAGCTTGGCTCACCAAGCAACATCTTGAATCTCTTCCCCGCCAACGGAGGTACTATAATAAAACGCTTCGCTGCTACATGCATTACAAACATCCAGTAGGAATTCAAAGTAAATGCTTACCCTTTCCAGGGGCATACCGTGCTGACACGGATCCAGTTGATCTACATCACTAACATAAGGCTAAGATAAAGCCCGGAGGCGTACTGCGTGGAAGACAGAGTTAATTCTGCTGTTTTGACCGAGTCTGGAGGGAAATAATGGTTTCCCTCAACCTGAATTGTCTTATCGGACTCAGCTAAGACGTGGCCATTGAGAGTGACTTTGACTGTCATGTCAGAACGAGGGAAAGTATGACTAAACCCATTGAACTAGCGTGTGAGTCCACTAGAAGGTGATAACTGCTTTAACCCACCTGCTTCAGTGCTCCCACCATCTCAGTAATCACATTGATCCACCCTCCGTTCTTGTGCCACGGATTAGTGTGTGGGAGGTCAGGGGAATTCTCATGACAGCCTCAAGCACGTTGCTGGAGAAAGGACCAGAATAGTAGATAGATTCACAGGTACCCCATCGACATTTTCATGTGTTTTTTTGAATTATAATAGTGATTCCCCCATATCAGCAACATGAGCATATTTGAAGACCCTTCATCTGCTATGACAGCTGCCTCAGATAGATTTTGTTTGACAAGACCTCTCACGGCCTGACTGATATACGCGTCCATCAAAACGTCTTACTGTTTCTGATTCTTAACAACGACAAGTATTTGGGGAAATTACAATCTCTTTCCAGGAAGGCCAATACATTGAGGGTCCGCCATATTGATTGACTGTGGGTGTTTTTTGAGCAAGATTTCAAGGCAGTATAATCAGTGTTGCAACTGGTCACAACTCCGGTGGCTCGGACTATTCCAAGTGTCTTACTAGAAGGTTCTAGAGCACTGTCGACAGCGACAGTTATTGACCCCAATCATACAGTTAAATCACCATCACGTGGAGATTAACTCGCGCACACGTCATACAATCAACCTTGATCTTCATTAACTATGTCCAATAGCGTCCAACTCTACATCTACGACCTCAGCAATGGCATGGCCAGAAATCTTTCTAGACAGCTGACTGGGCGGCAAATCGATGGAATCTGGTGACAACATGTTTCAATACGAAACGATTTTGACTAATTTCACTGATCGGCGTTTTTACAGGCATACGTCTGTGGTGGTGTTCAGACGAGAAGTGTTCTATGGTCAAGGAATCAATATGACAAGACCCGGTCAATCTCATGTAAAGCACCCCAGAACTTTATCTAATTTAAACCTACTGCGGGACTGATTATTGGGCAGCATGGCCAACCTCTTCAAATAATAGATATGGGTGAAACAGGCATCGACGAGGAAACGTTCAATGACTATTTGGAGGACCTCAGGGTGCATTATACCGCAGATAAAGTATGTCACCGATCATCCATAACGCAACTCAATAGCTCACGCGATTTAGTACCACCTCTTAGGTTAGTCATGGGACCGAATCCTGACTTCGATCATGCTCATGGCCACAAACCGCAGACTTCAATTGTAATTCTTTCACCAATGACGTCATTGGATTCCTTACGGGTGGCTCCATACCAGAGTCCATCAAAGGTATAGTCATCTTTGCTTGGTTTCATGGATCCTCAGCTGACGAAGGTAGACCTCCCTAGTGACTTCTTATCGACGCCTTTTGGTGCCGCATTGCGCCCGACCATCGACGCTATGTATAGACGTCCAGTGGAAGGCCAAGCTCATCGTCCTCCTGCTGATAGTCAACTTGGAGCTTCTCTCCTTCAATCCGTATCTAATCAAGCACGAGCGTCCGCTGCGACGTCTACTTCCCATTCATCGGAAACCTCATCAATCACCGCACCGATGCACGTCATTACAAATTCTGCATCATTCGACTCGTTTCTTCGATCCCACCGAGTCGCCGTCGCGTTCTTTACGAGCCGGACATGTCCACCGTGTCGAATGATAGAACCGGTTTTTGAACGGCTCTCGGAACAGAAGAGCCCTCAAGGAGTAGCATGTGCTAAAATTGACATTGATGTCGGGCTTGGACGAAGCCTCGCTGGTCAGTGGAATATAAGGGCAACTCCTACATTTTACTTTTTCCTGGATGGAAAAAAAGTGAGTTTTTTTTCCAGAACGAATGTCATTTTGGTGGTGATGAGTTGCAGAAAGCTGAGCTCAAGGGGGCGAATGCAGCTGAATTAGAAACTCAAATCGATTTGGTTGTTTATGAAGCATATCCTCGTAAGCGAGTTGATTAAATTAAAAACCAAATCACCGAGTAACTTGTTACCCCACAGCGCACCCCCATACTCGTATCCATCTTCCGAATATTGAGAAAATATCGACGAAACCAATTTTGTTCACACAGACACCGCCAGTGGACACGATGGTTTCGAAACTGTTCTCCTCAATCGAGGAGGTATCTTGGCCCACAACCGCCAACTCGACTCGAGACCAAATCAAAAACACGATTTCCGAGAGTTTTGCGGCGTATCTCAAGGGTCGGATCTCGGCCGCTAAGGAATCAACGGCAGGAGTTTTGAGCACGTCGAGCATGTTGAACTCATGGAGTTTAGCGACAAGCGTGGTGATCATTGTTTTGCCGGTGGATGCTCTTTTCCCATTGATTGACATGTGGCGCTTGACATTTCTTGATCCTGCTGCGTGCTCGTGGGCTTCTAGTGCATCGGCTTCGGCATGTGGAGGGTTCATACAGGTTATTGCTTCGCGGGCCCTGGACGTGCTTGGGACATGGGAAAATATCAAGGGTCCAAGGAATTATGTTCTTACAGTTTTGAGACTGATGTGCAATACATTCTCAAGTGTGGTGCTGACACGGAGAATTCTGACCGATGTGACGCTGAGAGGAATACTTACAGGGGTCGTTGTGGAGAGTCTTGTAAGCGAGGATGGGTCTGTGAGAACGGCTGCGTCGAGCGTGGCATTCAATATGGCTGCATGGCTGCAGAATGGAAGAGCAAAGGGGATGGAAGGAGGGAGAAATGAGGAATGGGAGGTGGAATTGATTAGCGCAGTGGTGGAGGCGCTGGGCCGTGAAAAGTCCAACGAGCAAGTTGGTGGGTGACCTTGGCCCGAGATGTGGCTGTGGTTTCTGATGGCTTTATTTAGTGCATCGTCTGACGGCGGCGCTGGCGCTATTTGTTCGACTGTCACCTTGGTACGATGATACAGTCAGGCCGCTGCTGCAGGTGCTGCAAACACAGGAGATGCTTAGAAGCAAGCTGAGGCAGGGTTCGGGTTGGGAGGGCGAAGGAGGCGTGGGTAAGAAGGAGGTGCGAGAGCTGATAGCAGAGGTCGCAGATAAACTGTGTTAATAGACTTTGTTGGGGTAGATCGTCGTCGGAGTTTACCGGGCCGTCGTGTATGGCCATATAAAAAGATGGTGGTTCTTCTCTTTTCTTGTCATGAATCCACTGCCCAACGAACTTGTGCTTGAAGTTGCTAAGCATGCTGCTGCAGGCTCACAAGCTGAGTATCGTTCCTGGCTGCTGTTGTCCCGCGGCTGGTACCACGCCGTCCGCCTCGCCTGCCTTGCCCATGTTCCTGTCAGCCTTTCCTCCAGCCGCGCTGTCGACAGCTTTCTTGCTCTGCTTGAAAAATACCCAAATATTGTCTCGTTCGTACATCATCTCTGGATCCCCGCCTCCAACAAGGCAGACATCGCCATTGCACGTGCCTGCACCCATCTCGTCTCCCTTGCATGCCAGAGTCGCATTCTCGAGTCCATCTCTTCCATGCCCACATTCCTCCACATATCCTTGCGCGAGCTCACAATCATGACCGTCTGGAGTCCCTGGGAGAGAGTCCTGTTTGCCCCTCACGCTCTACAGCTCTGTGCCCAGATTACCCATCTCCGTCACTTTGAAGGTCTCCCACCTGATTTTCCCACAAACCAGCTCTCCTCCTTGAAATATCTTTCATTCGCCTCGTTTATCTATCGCGACTTTATCATGAAGCACGTTGCTAGGCTAGGAGACATGACAGCATTGGAGAGCATTGTTGTCACGACCTCATGGCAGAAGGATACCAGTGCTATGCGACCGCAGACGTTGGCAAAGGCATTACAGGCCATTGACAAGCGGTTGAAGGTCGTTCATACTCTGAGGGCGTTTACCGAGTTGGGTGCTTGGATCGATCGTTCGAGGCTTGAGAGATGCCTTTGGTCCGTTGCACGGCCAGATACGATCGTCGCCGTTGGTCCGCCCCAACAGTCTGATCATGATGCACTTTGCACGTAGAGATAACATAACACATTTGTATTTTTATGAGTGTATCTGTACGTAAATTAGGTAGCTATTGGATAGTGCTCAAATCGGAAAGTAATCTATCCATTTTACGGATGCTTTTAATGTCCCTGGATTACGTTGCCTCACGTTTCATATCCGCTAGTGCATCACACGACTTTGACCAAGCTTTGGGGAAATAGGGGTCGGCAAAACTCATCATCATTACAAGATCCGTTTGATCTTTTGATTCTTACCATTTGCCAGCACCATTCCTTGATGCAATGGTTATCACTGTGTGTTGATTGTCCGAATTGTGTGAAAACCCGGCCTCAGTTGAACACAGAGGTTGACAACAAGTTTTTTGAACGAGAGGCCAGTTTTCTCACACATTGCACTACTCTTCACATGGAGCGGATCATACAATTCTTAATTTTAGATATTTTGGAACCAGGAATTGTATTTTTGGTCATACAAAAGCAATTTGGCCATTCATTCCTTCACACGCACACATGTCAACTTCAATAGATACATTGGTGGAACATAGATCCTCCAAATCTTACTTCTTCCTCTAACGTCATTCGTGGCTTTTCAAATCAAGAGCAGTATCAGAATAACATGCATATGGTAAACATTACCCACCCCTCCCAGGTTCAGGCATTGAAAAAGTTCAGCCGTGAGTCACTGTCAGTCAGGATTTTCCATTGATCCAGAACGATGTGTATCATGGAGTACCCTTCACACTCTGATACCTGAACCTGGAATAGGGTAGGTAATGTCACTCCTTGGAAAATTAAGATGATTGATGTACCTACCTATTGAAGCTGACATGTATGTGTGAAGGAATGAATGGTCAAATTACTATGAAAATACAATTCTGTCGTTCCACAATTCCTAATGTATCTAAAATTAGGACTTGTATGATCCGAAGATACAGTGTTACGCAAATGGATGTCACATGAAAACAATGATTCGATAAAGACTGTGAGCAAGTCAACTTACCCCCCTTATCCCAACCCAACCTATTGAGCAGCCCATCTGACTAACGCAGTGGGATGCACTCAAAGGGTTCACCTTGGACTGATTCAACTCAACTACGAGGGCCTTAACGGTAGTAAGTGGTGAGTACTTCGCTATATTACTCTTGTGTCTATCTACTCATATACTGTCATAGCTAGTCTTTGATATAGACGAACATTCCTATCACTCGAGGACCCGTCCAGTCGTTCGAGATTATAGATCCAACACAACCCCCAGTGTCCTTCCAGAGATATCTCCTCAATTAGAGATGATCCAATGTCGCACTAGAACCACAAGACACCGGAAGAGAATGCTCCGTTTCTCAGGGACCTTTTTTAATACGCGTCAGGAGTCCAAAAATGCGCCATCTTCGAAGAGAAGAAGAGTTAAAGATAAAATTGTGTCTGTGCTCATCACTACAGGATTCTCAACAGTACTAAATACTCGTAAGAAGAAGAACATCAGAGACATACTACTTCTCTAGGCAGTCGATTCCATTGGAGCTGTTAGATCTATGCCCATCTACATCCCTATGTCCCAGACCCACGCGCAAATTGGCTTCTCTATCTTGGAAACATGCAACATGAGCAGCCGAGTGACTTCTGTACTGCGGACTGTGTTCGTACACCGCATTATGAATTGTTGATTGATTTTTTTAGAAAAAGTGTCCTCTGTTTCCGTTATAAATTCTGTGATTAGTTGTTCTGTTCGGAGAAAACTCACTTTCAACATCACTTGAAAATATTGACAAGGACAACTATAGAGGAGAGTATCAGGGGAGAGATACACCACAATCGTACAGGTAACGTGTATCATTGCGAAAAAGGTTAATTGAGATGGCCCCATGTTCACATGTTTCAGATGCAATGTATCATGTCATGGGTACTGACTGGCTCTTCACCAAGTCCTGCTGCGATGTCCAGATTACGAGTGACCGCATGCTGCTTTCCAAATATGGCAATGCTTTGGTCAGGCCTGACCTCCTTCTAGATAGGCCCCAAAGCGACCTAGACTTCACTCATTTAAAACTTTAATAACTCTTTGTCTCGGCAGAACTCCTTCTTGTCGGTCAACCTAGATACAAAATTTTTGCATACTCGGGGTTTGAAGCATCTCTTCGCTCAGCAACAGAGGAACAAAAGTGGAACTGAGGTCGTGGCTAGGCTTGGCACATCTTGAAAGCTGAAGTTATTTAAGTTTGAGGGTGTAAAGAGGCATCGCAGACGCATGCGGAGAAACTCAACGAGAAGGCTTCTTGAGGAGCTCTGACAATAGTTCACTGGTAGCAATTTTAGGAAAGATGCATGCACCATGTCAGATATCCAGAGTGGCGCTCCACGAGATTAAATACACGAGGAACAGTGATTGTTTCTTTCCTCACTGCTCTACTCCATGCCTGGGCTCTCAGTCGCTTGGTTACTGTGTCTACCACTAGCAATTGTGATAGGTGTCTCTAAATACCGGGAACGATCGTCTCGGCGTGGTTTGCCATTGCCCCCTGGTCCCAAATACCTGCCTTTGATTGTGCAGAAGCTTTTTCATCCATCGCAAGAAAATCCCTGGGTTACATACCAAAACTGGAGCAAGCAATATGGTGTAATCACAATAGAGGAAGTAGACCTCATACCAATGTTCTCCTTTGTGCAGGTAGTGATATTATTTCGATCAACGAATTGGGCCGCACGACTATCATTTTGAACTCTGCACAAGCCATAGCAGACCTATTGGAGAAGCGGTCTGCCTTATATTCCGATCGAGTACGATTCCCAATGCTCAATGAACTGTACGTAGCGTATTTCCTTTCGACCCCACTTATACCGACCATGACGATCTATAGCATTGGTTGGAACTGGAACTTCTGCTTCCAATCTTATGGCCAAAGATGGAGGGAGCGCAGGAGGATCTTCAACCAGCATTTCAATTCATCTGCAGTCCGATGGCTCCGTCCTATCCACGCTCAGCACTGCAAAATGCTTCTTCGCCAGCTACTTGACTCCCCAAGTGAATTCAAAACCCACTTGCGTCGGTTAGTTTTTGCAAATGATGGGATAGTATGTCTCGACACCGCTAATATTCTGCGCCAGTAACCAGACAGTCAATATCATAAAAAGCGTGTATGGCATAGAAATCAAAGACGACAACGACCCTTTCTATGAAATTGCAGAAGTCTCCATGTTAAGCCTCTCGATTGCCGGTATCTTCGGAACGTTCTATGTGGATTTCATCCCTTTTCTCAAACAGTTGCCTCGATGGTTTCCCGGGGCTGGGTTCCTGAAAATAGCAAAATATTGGGAGAGGTATGTACGTGCATTGAGAGATGATTGTTTCATCATGCTGAGGAAGAAGATGGTACGCGTTGACCGGTTGAAATATTCCCGATTTTCATATCCTTTTCATAGGAGCTAAACGAGGCTTCGCGGTGTATTGGCAAAGATATGCTAGAAAATGCCAGCATGGAGGACACCAACAGGGTCGAGATCATTCAAGACGTCCTTGGGATTGCATTTGGAGGTTCGGAAGTGTTGCTTCTCTTCTAGTGGATCTATCAGCTCATCAATTATCAGCCGGAGCTGATACCGCAAGTCGCTAATATCATTCATTGAATTTTTCCTGAACCCTTGGCACAGAGTGTCTCTTCCAATCTCATCTTTTTACTCGCCATGATATTATACCCAGAAACGCAGCGGAAGGCACAAGATGAAATCGACCTTGTGGTGGGTCGGGATCGTTTGCCTGACTTTAGTGATCAACCGAATCTTCCTTATGTGAATGCCTTGTGCAAGGAGGTGTTGCGATGGCAAAATGTGACTCCTTTGTGTGAGTTGATTCAAATGGCTTGATAATCAAGATTCTTATATCCTTGCAGCTGTCTCACATGCAGTCACTGAAGATGATGTCTACAAAGGTTTCTTCATTCCCAAGGGCTCTGTTATCGTGGAGAACATATGGTAGCTTTTTCCTGGATTGTTGGACATCGGATTTGTTGACTGGATCCGAACAGGGCTGTGTTACATGATCCTGATGTCTACGCTGAACCTGAAAAGTTCAACCCCGATCGTTTCTTGAAAGGTGGTCAAATTGATACAGATGTGAAAGACCCACAGGCGTATTCATTTGGAAGTGGGAGACGGTTGGTATCTTTCAACTTTACAAACATTTTTCATTTATTTTTTTTACATATAAGGATTTGTCCTGGACGATATTTTGCACTTGATTCCCTTTATACTGTCGTTACAGGTGTCCTCGCATGTTTCACCATTACGCCTCCTCAAGATGGAGGGAAATCTGCTTCAACCAAGATGTTGACGGGTGTCATCTCGTAAGTTCGAAAAATCTGTTGCGTTTGCCAACTTAACTTTGTGTTGCCCCTGTATAGGTTTCCGCAGACATATGATGCAGTCATCAAGCCAAGGTATGAAGGAGCAGAGGCTTTGATAGAGGATGCAGTAACCGACCTTCACATTATCGACTAATCAGGAAGCTTGGAAGTAAGATATATTTTCAATAAGATGATTCATGGCCCTTCTAC
>Ga0153942_1001053_pt1 | contig 11005 bp, 13 predicted proteins | sample TSNJ026MetaG_FD_104731 | JGI IMG/M metagenome (GOLD analysis project Ga0153942, IMG submission 104731) | Attine ant fungus gardens microbial communities from New Jersey, USA - TSNJ026 MetaG | ecosystem: Host-associated > Fungi > Mycelium > Unclassified | place: USA: New Jersey, Brendan T. Byrne... | reverse complement strand
GCAGAAACAACATCATGTTTATAGCTGAAGGCTAATGAGTATGGGACCTGGTGAAAGTACGAGCAAAGAAACGTACCGATCCATGATACCAAGTAATTGTTTTCTCACGTCTTGAGCCCTGCGCATACTCCGAGCCTGGATAAAATTTTCGTAGCACCAGGGATTTGAGAAGCTCGCTGCTTTCCACCCATTGTATACTGTAAGCAAAGTAAGGTGGTCGCCCTCAGGCTGATGGAATTTGGCTTTCTTTGAATCTGCTTGAGCCTGTTTCTCCTTTGGTCGATAAAACACGGTCTGGACGGAAAGCATGGCAACAACGGATAAGATCTCCTCCGAACATCCGAGATCCACTGAGGCAATGAGCATCTTTGCAAGTGGTGGTTCCATTGGAAAATCAGCCATTTTGCGGCCCAAGCGAGTAAGAAGACCTTCATCGTCCAGAGCTGATAGGGCATAGAGATTCTCCAATGCTGTCAGCATAGTTGGTGCAGGTGGTGGATCCATGAAGTCGAAGCTCAGAAGCTCATTGATGCCCATAGCCTTTAATTGAAGAATGGTCGACGAGAGATTAGTACGTTGAATATCAGGAATAGAATTAGGAAGCATCTCGTTCCTATATGCTGCTTCAGTGTAAAGACGATAACATTTTCCTGGTCCAGTACGACCCGCACGACCCGCACGCTGGCGAGCTTGGGCCTGTGATATAGGCATAACAACAAGTGAATCCATGCCCAATCGTGGATCGTAAGCATTTTGCTTCGAGAATCCCGGGTCTACAACGTAGTAGATGCCAGGAATGGTCAAACTGGTTTCCGCAACATTGGTGGCAATGACTACTTTTCGAGCCCCTGGCGGAGTGGGCTCAAATACCCGCGACTGTACTTCGGATGGTAAGGCAGAGTAAATAGGAAGAATCATGAGCTCAGGGACTTTCGACCCCAAAGCCTTCATTCGTTCGAAAAGGATTTCACAAGCTGTGTCAATTTCTTCCTGACCGGTTAAAAACAGAAGGATGTCGCCTGGGGGTTCTGAGAGATGGATCTGCATCACAGTGATGAGGGAAGCGTCAAGGTAATCCGTTTCAGGATCTTTAGTATACAAAATCTCGACCGGATATGTCCGCCCCGGAATGGTAAAGATGGGACATCCAAAGAAATACTTGGAAAACTTTTCAGCATCGAGGGTTGCAGATGTAACAATCAGTTTCAAATCAGGTCGACGTTTCACAGCCTCTGCAAGTGGTCGTTAGTTGATTTTTATAAAAGAATGAAGGAATGAGTGAATGAATGAACAACGTACTTTTGAGTAGCCCGAACAGGACATCGGTAGCGATGGTTCTTTCGTGAGCTTCATCGAGCATTATAACCGAATATGTACTACATAATGGATCGATGAGACATTCGCGCTGAAGCATACCATCTGTCATGTACTTGATCCGCGTTTCGGGACTGGTACAATCCTCGAAACGAATCGTGTATCCAACTTCTTGGCCCAGTCGACATCCTACTTCTTCAGCAACACGTTTAGCAACAGACATGGCGGCAACTCGACGAGGTTGGGTGCAACCGATCCTCCCTTTCTCTGCATAACCTGACTCGGCTAGGTACTGGACCATTTGTGTAGTCTTTCCCGAACCTGTGTCTCCAACAACAATCAAAATTTGATGCTATGATAGTCCAGTGAGGCAGCTATGCATTTAACATGCAAAGGGTAACGTACATCTCCAATGGCTTGTAACAACTGGTGTCTGAGTTTGTATATCGGCAGGCTTTTGCGTTGGTCCTGTATGCTAAGGCTGGTAATCTCGCCGAAGGTTGTCGCCTTGTTGAAGCTCTGCTCTCTCCATTTAGGGACTTCACCTGCCTTCTGACTCCTGAGACTTCCGCGCATATCTTGCGCAAAAACCCTGTCTGTATCCTTTGACATAGGATCCAACCAAGGTTGGCCGAAGTCACGGGCTTGGGAGTCTGCCTCCTCATTTGCTTCCTGCTGCCTCAGCTCCCGACGTTCCTTTGCTAATGATGCGCCATTCAACGCTGCCCTATTCAATGAGCCATCAGGTGCTTTGACAATTTTGACGGGACTGAGTTCGAGAGTTTTCTTAGTCTGCCCAGCAAGAAAAGGAGGTTCCTCCTCGCGAATCTCAATATCAAGCTCCTCTTCTATCTCGGTATGCATTACAGGATTGTTCATCTCTTCGTCGAGCTCCGGGTACTCTGATGGATCGATGGCACCAGAGGATATCAGCTGTTTAAGCTCCCAGCGCTCGGGAGAAGTGAGACGTTTCGCCGACCTGACGGGGCCCTTGTCCTTCGAACCGACAGCCTTTCCATTGTAACTTTTGCGTGGTACCAATTGCTCGTCCGAAAGTCGACTGCTGTACCCATCATCAAGGCGTCGCCGCTTGTCACCGTATCCCCGCGTAAGATCAGGACTCCGTTGTCTGGGTAGTGGCGAGTGTCTCTGCCTCTTGTTACCCTCCTTTGTCTTTCTTTCAGACTTTGACCGCTTCTTTCGTTCCTTGTATTTGGGATGCATGCTGAGTATTAACCTGTTAATGTTCTCTACAAAAGAATCAGAAAAGCGAGCTTCCATCTCCTGCAGCTTGGCTTTGTAGGCTGGTAGGCTACCATTACTATCTTCGTGAAGGGCGATTAGGAATTCAGCGAAGACTTGGTCGTGCAAGTTTAGGTGGTTTATGAGCTCCTGGCTGATTTTTGTGACGAGGGAAAGGAGTTCTAGGCTGTAGATATCATCATCTGCCATGATCGAAGGGTGTACCCAAGACGCGACCTGCTGTACTGCTCTAAATGTGCTGAAAGGAAGGTGTGGGAAAAGGAAGATCACATGTGCACAAATGTTCACAGGCCGCGAGTAGTTTGATTGCCGATGCCAGGAATGATCGTGAGGGTTTTTGTGGATGCGTAAAGCCCATCGATGAGGTTAGCAACCATCTTGTTGACCATGAAATCCTGATATTTTCATAGGGCATGCCTTTTTCCGTGGACAGCGTAATATTCATTCCACCTGTTGGGTCTCATAGCTCGCAATCCGGTTATCCTCCGTTCTTGACTCCGGAGCCAGTGATTACGACTACAGAAGCTTGACCAACAATGCCACCTCCAGTCAATGTATCTCGTTTCTCTATTTCGCTTTTCTCTGATTTCAATTAACAGCCTCGTCCGCACAGGAAGCGCAAATCCCTCACAAGAAATCGTATCATCCCCCATGATGTACGCCGTCTCGTCCAGGAATGTAAAATCGGCCAAGAAAATGCCAATGTCCTATCTAAAGCATTTTTCGAGGAGACGTTCAAAAAAGATTCTGTTATCTGGGTGGGTTTCATTCTCGTTCTATCTCTGTATGTTGCTTATCTTGAAATTCGATGAATAGGAATTTTATCAAGTGTCGGTCTTCCCATGAACTCATTCATGCTCAAATTCTATGGGCTACTACAGAGGCAGAAAAGTCTATCTCTGCAGAAGATTCTCGTTTTACCGGAAATGACAACCAAGGAGCAGCTGCTGCTCTTGTGTTTCTCGCGGTGAATGGATAACTTCCCGAGGTGTTACAGCAGTATGAGGATATGAACAGAGTGGCAATAGAGCGCAAGGCGGAGTACCGCAACTTGAAGGAAACTCGGCTAGGTGAAGGGCACAACGCGTGGTTCGGACAAGATCACGTGTTAGGCCAATCCATATGTGTTCTTTTTCTTTTGGAATGTGATTGAAATTAAATGATATCATAGTCATGCGGCTATAACTCGGATCCATTTTGATATCAAGATAAATTTATTCTTTGTTATACTGAAGGGGAAGATTCGTCAAACTATTAACTTGTTTACAGCGTTGGGTTCTGGAATATGCAGCAAAAAAAAACAACAAGGAACGTTCACACCTCTTTTCTGAAGTCGTTTCTCTTCCCACCAAAACTTCAAGTTATCTTATCGCGGCAGCTTCTCCACCACTCCATCCACCGCGTAAGTTTTGCCCTGTCTGTAACTATCGGGGCAGCTACAGGTGCGCCATGCTTAATCGTGACCTGAATTGCGAAAAGATTCACCCAGAAATGCACTGTGAGAGGCACGCTGTGTAGAGGCTTTTCTATGAAAATTTGAATCGCATCCAAGCTCAACTTCAGAACACCCTACCTTCTACCCTTAGCGTTTCGTGTTTTCATCTCCTGCTCAGCTTGTTTAGTCTCCACGGCAATGTCAGTCACTCGCTCTCTGACAACGGCAACCCGACCGTGGTCGAGGCTCCCGTTGGGAAGAGAGTACACAAATATACTCAATATTAATCAAAATTAATAGAAGACCGTGCCTTTGGCATGATCGCTTGCGTAATCAGATTTTAGTGGACTCACTCAACAACCTTTAACCTTTCTTGTTGTCATGAGCCCCCTGACACCAAAACCAAAAATTTGGTGGTCAAATATTGCATTTTTCCTTGGAGTTCATCTTGCTGCTCTCACAGGTGTGTATAATTGGCCTGTGTCTGCACAACCATCTGCCACCCTTTGTTTGGCGTTCCTTTCCTGGATACTCTCATGTTTTGGGTCAGTCAGTCACACTTATTAGTTCAGTTGTTGGCCATCCTCTTTCTAATGCGACTTGTTGCAGTATCACAATTGGATATCATCGCTTGTATTCCCATAAATCCTTCAGGGCTACTTTGCCCCTTCGTGTCGTGCTCGCCGCCTTGGGAGCGGCCGCTCATCAAGGTTCTATCAGAGTAAGCTTTTTATCATGATGAGTTATTTGAGCTGATGAGCATTGAAAGTGGTGGTAAGTCGAATGAATGGATCTCTCGTGAGGATTGAATAGATTGTGATGTGGAAGGTGCCTTCGACATCGACTCCATCACGTATGTCCCCCTATTTTCGGATTTGAACATGTGATTGAACTATAATCTAGAGATTTACAGATGATCCCGTTCATGATCCGTCAGTGTTGTTTTATTGACTAGTTGATTTGGCACACGAACCTGCAAAACATCAGATATGCAGCAACACGGGGTCTTCTCTATTCCCATGTCGGATGGATTTTTACCAGACCCACTTATGGCAAATTGAATTTGATTCAAACAGATGACCTTGATAGCGATCCAGGTGTGTACAGTCCTCCATTCGACATATACTCATTCGTGTTTCCTAGTGGTTCGTGTACAACACCAATATTACCGTCCGTCATGTCTATTTTTTCATAGTGCGTCTGCTAAATTGGTCCAGATCTCTTTGCTTTCCTTTTCGGGTTTTGTGTTCCGACAATGGTGGGCTCCCTTTGGGGAGATGCCCTCGGTGGATTTATCTGGGGAGGACTGGTTGCCCGTGTTTGCGGTATGTTCAAATAGCGAGTTGCCTTATCCCCGAAATGTGCGACATGTTTTTCAGTCTGGCACTGCACTTTCCTCGTGAATTCGTATGGACTTTGTCATCATAGGAGATGTGTGACTCAGACTTGAGATAGACTTGCTCATTGGAAGGGTTTGCAGCCCTACTCAGACGAAAATACATCAAGAGGAAATATGGTTTGTCTTGTGCCCCTGTTCCCACAAATAAAGAATTAAACTCTTCAGATACTGGCGGTTTTGACGTGTGGCGAGGGGAATCATAATTTTGTAAGTGGATCATTGTAAAGTTACTCTGACTGAAGTTGACAGACCATCCTAGCATGTCAGTGCATTCAAAATGGTGTGGGCGCCAATCTAAGCTACAATTCAAATTTCAGCATGCGTTTCCTCACGATTTTCGGTCCGGTCCTTCATTGACTGATTGGGATCCCACGAAATGGATCATCCTTCTTTTGCAGTTCTTCGGCTTCGCCACCAGGTTACGTCGGGCCAAAGATGAGGATATCAAAAATGCACTGAGTCATATGCGTCTGAAAGAACAGGGGGAAATGGTGGCTGATGAGAAAGAGGAACTCCCGATATGGCTTATGAGTGAGGTGGAGAACTTGATTGCGAAGGAGAGCCGCTGCCTCTTACTCTTAGATGGATACATTGTTGATACAACATTGTATCTCCCAGAGCATGTGAGCGTCAAATGCTTGGTAGAATGCTGGACCTTTACTCATTATCATACCCAATAGCCTGGTGGTTCTAAGCTCATACGGGAATATGCTATAAGGATCAGAGCCCAGGCGTCCTACGCATGGCCTGATGCCTCCGTTGCATTTCATGGTGGAATGAATATGCATTCTTGGACAGCCAACCAACAGGTGAAAAAATTGCGCGTCGCCAAACTCCAGTCCTAGACCCACGTGGCATTGCTTGTGTCTGTAGATCTGCATACAAATTCGAATAAACGCGATTTCACGTGACTGCTACATAAAGGGTTTAGGCATTGGTTTTGGGGGATTTATACGAAATTGGATAGTATCATCCTCACTGGTTGTTGGTACGACCCACATTTCAGAGCGCTGCGGCGGTTTGGACGAAAGAAAGCAATACGATAGATGTCGAAAAGAGAGCTCAGCAAGTTGATTGGGACGGCTGACGTTGAGGAATCACGTCGCAAGCGTCGGCGAGAGACTGCAACCCTTCCTGGATCGTCGTCAGACGTAGATGTGACGGTATCGGAGGCAGGAGAAGAGAATCTCTCTGAGAATGGAGATTTTAGACATGGAGAGGGTGGGACTTTAAAGGAACTGGGGTCACACCTGTTGCGGACTGTCAAGGAGGCAAAAGCCAAAGAGTAAGTTCCGTCGATTTTGTCGATTTGTTACTGTCCTGTGCAATCCTGATGCATACATCCCGGATACGTTCTTGTTCAATCTGGCTCCGTTCTTACCTCTTACTGCTTTTCACTTTCCAGTGGTCGCCAGCTCGCCTTGGTTTTTCAGACAAAGCCGTCTCGTAAGATGTATCCAGACTATTACCAGATCATAAAGAATCCTATCGCACTCGATGATATCAAGAAGCGTCTTGATACTGGTGCCTATTCTTCCTTGCAGACTATTCGCACAGACTTTGAGTTGCTCTTCAATAACGCTCTTGAGTACAATATGAAGGATAGTGTAATATGGAAGGATGCAAAGGATATGCATGTAAGCACACTTCTTCATTTCCTGACTGTAGCAACGCGTCACCTTAGACCCCTCCAGAAACTCGTGCAGAGGACTTATGACAAACTAGCACCTTTAGTCGGAGCAGACAATGAATCCGACGATGACGATGAGAAGGGGAAATCTAAAGTACCGAATCTCAATCGCATAATCAAGTCCAGGTTGCAGAAATTAATAGAGAAGACTGATAAAGAGTATGCCTCGGTCCATCTCTTCCCTAAAATTTGAGATCCTAAAGTGGTCACATAGTGGCCGTGTCATGTCTACAGAGTTCATGCACCTACCGAACAAAAAACAGTGGGCCATTTATTACAAGCAAATCAAGACTCCCCAGTGTGTTGAGAATATTTTTGTATGTGGATTTTTTCTTATGTCTATTTTATTGAACTCCATATGATTCCAGAGGAAAATCAAGCGTAAAGACTATCGCACCTCGGCTGCCTTTGCTTCTGACGTTGAGCTTGTCTTCTCAAATGCTATGGCATTTAACCAAGTCCACTCTGGTATTTGGGAAGATGCTTTGGCCCTGAGGGTAAGTTGCCGCCGCAAGTCCTCTATCATGTCTCTTGAAGATATCTTTTGCAGGATTATTTCAGACAGTTGATGTTTGACCTTCCGCCGCCTCATAATCTTCCCGAATACTCGAGCAGCAACCTCGTCTCCAACAAGATCAGAATCAAGCCTCCTCTCGGATCTTCCACTGCCACACAGACAAATTCGACGTTGAAACAAGAAACTTCGTCTTCTACCTTACTCCTACGTGTGCCTGCTGCAAGCGTTGCTGCCGGCAAGACAGCCCAGCCTCTCACTGCACCAACACAGACGAAGTCAAAGCCCATACCTTCCACAATACCGACATCTTCCACGAAAATCAGTGCGTCCACTAATTCAGCCACACCACTTGTTGCTCCGCAGCTCCAAAAACCATCACCACTCGCACCAGCATTGCAACCGGCCAAATCTGCAACACCTCAGCCGCCAGCCCCGGGTCAGCAAGCTACATCAAGACATTATCAGTCAACTTCCCTTGCAGTTGCATCTTCATCCACTGCTGCCGCACCTGCGAATAAGACTGTCTCAGCAGCTTCAAAATCGCCTGTGCCTGTCTTCACTCATCCTAATCATCAGATCAAATTTGTGAAGATGCGAGTTCAACCTCAGGGCCGTTCATTCTGGTTAGATCGTCGAGAAGGGGTGAGAACGTGGGCCATGAGATTAGTTCCCGGCGAGACGGGACTCAATGTAGATGATCTTGTTTTCTCAGGGGATGACGAGGGCGAAGAGAGCAGTGAAGGAGACGATGAAGAGGAGTTGAAGCAGGAAGAAGAAGACGAGGATGACTCAATATCCTCGCCAAAGAACGGCAAGACAAGGAATGTCAAGGTCGCAGTGCGGCGTTCCCAAAGAGCCGCTGCTATGCCTACAAGAACAACTCGGTCCACTATAGCAAAGAATAAGATTCAAGCAAAGAAAAAAGAAATCGAGAAGGTTGAAGAGGCGCTACTCAAACTAAACGGAGTGGTGGTGAAGGAAAAGGAAGATGCCGCTCGGCAGTGGGACATAGGTATACCTGTGGGATCAAATATCCTAGAGGTTGGAGAGAAGGGTGGGCTCATGTGGAAAGTTCATATTGAACGAGTAGTAAGTAGTTAATTGATGACCGCTTTTTCTCATTGCAAGATTGCAAGGTTAATCATAATTTTCGCGCGTATGTATGATATTTATCTCCACCTTCCAGCAGTTTTCAGTATATTAATACCTTACATGGTCTTGGTGAGCTAGATAAAAATCGATGTCTGACTTTCCTTTTGTTCTTGGTGGATGAAGTGTGATTTCCAATAAATGCTCCGAATTTTGAAATTGCAGTGACGCACTATTTCTGCTGTTACCTTTTCTCCTTTCCTCTCGATTTCTTTTTACTGTTATACATATCTAAATAGTGTAACCTGTTACTCTACCACGGACTGTGTTTGAGCACCGTGTAACAAACTGATGGATTAAAAAAAGTGAACATATATATGCGAAGGCTACTTCCATCTGCCATCACATCTGCCATCACCACTACGGAGCAAGATTCCAAAGAGCTCTCTCACTGAATAGCCATTCCTGCCCAAGCTTCTTATTTCTGCCTTACCTATAACCCATACTGAAAGATTGCATCAAAATGGCGGCTTTAGTATCGTCCCAGGCAAAAGTCCAAGGCAAGATACAAGAGCCTTAGAACTTCCAAACACTACTAATGGAGAACTAGATAAAGAGAATGGTGCTGACTTAGATATTGAACAGATTATTGAGGACGACGAGCACGATACAGTTGAAGGTGGTGCTGCTTGTGTTCGTCGTATCGTTCTAACCTAGCTGTCATTAGGTGAGGGGAAGAAGAAGAAGAAGAAGAAGAAGTCAAAGAAAAAGAAGGTTTATCAGAGCGAGCCGCCTCGCATTGGATTGTCCAAGCTGTTCCCTGATGGAAACTATCCCGAGGGCGAAATCCAAGAATATAAGAATGAGTGTGTCATTCGCTTTTCGGTCAATTTTGCATACTTCTCATGCACTTTATTATCAGCAATTCATGGCGTACAACCTCTGAAGAAAAGCGCTATCTTGATAGGATGGCCCAAGAGGATACTGAAGATACTTACAACAACATTCGACGTGCAGCTGAGGTACACCGGCAAGTGCGTCAATACGCTCGTCAAAATATTAAACCCGGGATGTCAATGACAGAAATTGTAAACATGATTGAAGATGGTACTCGTGCTCTGGTCGAAGAGAATGGCCTCGAGTCCGGAGTGGGATTCCCGACTGGTGTCAGTCTTAATAACTGTGCAGCACATTATACTCCCAATGCAGGTGATAATATCGGTGGGTATATCTGCTCTAGTCCTCGTCCATTTAATTTAATACTGTCTGTCTCGCAGTTCTGCAACAACAAGATGTATTAAAAGTTGATATCGGGGTACATGTCAAGGGCAGGATATGCGATTCGGCTTTTACAATGAACTTCGAACCTACCTATAACACACTTTTAGAAGCTGTGAAAACCGCAACTGATACCGGCGTCAGAGTTCGTGAACTGAAATTACTCTTGAGATTACGTTATTCACAATCAAGCAGGAAGCTGGTATCGATGTGAGACTGGGAGAACTAGCAGGATGCATCCAGGAAACCATGGAATCATATGAAGTCGAAGTGGAAGGAAATTATCATCCTGGTGAGGATTTGTTTTCCCTCTCGTGAATGAATCTATTTATGCCCAATTTTTACCTAGTCAAGCCGATTGAAAACTTAAGCGGTCATTCAATCAATAAGTATCAGATACACGGAGGAAAGTCAGTGTTACTCGTGAAAAACGATGATCCTACCAAAATGGAAGAAGGGGAGTACTTTGCCATTGAGACTTTTGGATCAACGGGAAGGGGACGTATTGTCGAAAGTGTGAGTTGATGTTCTGAATCAGGGGCCAAGAGTTACGATCGTGGAGCAGGGTGAATGTTCTCACTACGCACGGATGGTAGATGCACCGCATGTGCCTCTCAGGTAAGGGGTCTTTTACTCGTCTTATACTCCTCACGCACTCGGTAACTCGTCCTTGAATAGATTGTCAACCGCGAGATCGTTATTGAAAACAATCAATAACAATTTCGGAACGCTCCCTTTCTGTCGGCGATATCTAGATAGAATTGGGGAGAGCAAATATCTCCTTGCTGTGCGTTTCTAGACTTGTCGTACATACTCCCAAAACTGACCGTATTTGTCAAGCTAAATCACCTGGTCAATCAAGGGATTGTTCAGGATTATCCTCCCCTATGCGATCAACGAGGATCCATGACAGCACAATTCGTACGCCAATTCGGGTTTCTATTTGATATGGCTTCTAATGCAAGCTTCAGGAACACACGATCCTTCTCCGGCCTACAGTTAAAGAGGTGGTGAGCCGAG
>Ga0153942_1001052_pt1 | contig 11005 bp, 9 predicted proteins | sample TSNJ026MetaG_FD_104731 | JGI IMG/M metagenome (GOLD analysis project Ga0153942, IMG submission 104731) | Attine ant fungus gardens microbial communities from New Jersey, USA - TSNJ026 MetaG | ecosystem: Host-associated > Fungi > Mycelium > Unclassified | place: USA: New Jersey, Brendan T. Byrne... | reverse complement strand
CGACGGGGTGTTTACACAGTATATCGTGTTGCCTGCTTTTACCCTAATACCACTGCCGGAGAATGTCAGCCTTCAGGATGGTGCACTCATGGAACCACTTTCGGTAGGACTCCATGCAGCTAAAAATGGTGGATTCATTCCTGGAGAGACAACAGTGGTAATTGGAACGGGTCCTATTGGACTTATGACTATAAAGAGTCTGAAAACGATTGGCGCCGGAAAGATTATTTGCTTGGACATTTCAAAAGCGCGGCTGGAGATGGCTGGTACCTGTGGTGCAGATATCTTAATCAACCCTACAGATATAGCCCCCGTTGAAGCGGTCAAGTCGGCAACTGACGGATTGGGAGCGCATCGTACCATTATCTGCACTGATGTGCCGGAATGCTTCAATCAGGCCATCCAAATGACCAGGGGCGGCGGTAGCGTTGTATTGGTGGGACTGATACGCAGCACTATAGAATTTTGCCCTATGGATATTTTCGGAAGAGACATAAATATTATCAGCAGCTATACATTCACAGACGAAATATATGAGGCGGTACAACTGGTATCCCAGGGGAAAATAGACCTGTCCGGCATGATTACCTCGGAATATCCCCTGGAGCGGGGAACAGAAGCATTTGAAGCGCTAAGAATACCGGGAAATGCAGAAGTCAAGGTATTGATAAGAGTAAATGAGTGAGAAAGGAATAATAAAATGGCTGATGTAAAAGACTACATAGAAAATATTTACTTAACCCAGGAGATAAACTGTGCCGAGGCGGTATTTCGAGCTGCATTGATGTCCAGAAATCTTGAATTGGAAGCCCCCTATTATTACATGATGAGTGGCTTCAGCGGCGGCGCAAGCACTGAAAATCTTTGTGGCGCAATTTTGGGCGGCATCGCTGCCATCGGGCTGTTGTTGAACAAGGGCAACGAAATTGGTTTTGACAGCAGCAAACAGGCTTCAAAAGAATTTGTTATTGCAGCGAAAGAATGTCTTGGCAGCGAAATTTGCCATGAAATTAAAACAACGTGGAGGGATGAAATAACCCGTTGTTTTTCTGCGGTTATGGAAATTACAGTTAAATTGGAACAGGTGCTGCAAAAATACGGGGTCTAGCGAATAAAAAATAGTCAGTCAGGGATATACAACTAAAATGAAATTGGGGGATAGTAGTTATGAAAAAGATTCTCAGTTTACTTCTCGTTGTTGCAATGGTTTTTGTCAGTGGCTGTGGCGCGGCAACCGAATCTCAAAGTCTTTCACAGCAGTCTGCCGAGTCTTCAAATGGCGAAGCACCGAAGGAAGCTGAATCGGACAATGCGGCCGCGTATACCGGTGGAGCCTATGAGCTGGTTTTCGCGTCCAACACGGGGGATACTGCATTCTCCAATTCTGCCTATGGCCAGGCAATCCTCAAGTTTATTGAGGAAACAGAAAAACGCAGCAATGGCGAGATAAAAATAACCCTGTATAAGGGTGGGGCACTGGGTTCGACGGTGGCCGAACTTGTAGGCGGCGTTCAGCAAGGCTCTTTTGAATTTACCAACTGGACTACCGCTAATCTAGGCGAATACACTGATGCGTTCATGCCGTTTAATATCCCGTTCTTGTTTTCGGATGCAAGCCAGATCCACAAGCTGGTGGACAGTGAGTTGGGAGAAGAAATGATCCAACAGGTTATTGACGATACCGGAATGCGCATTCTGGTTTGGCTGGATATCGGATTTCGGCACATGACAAACAGTAAGCACCCAATCACTTCGCCGGACGATGTCAAGGGTTTGAAGATTCGTGTGCAGAGCGATATCTATCAAATTGCCGCAATTGAAGCACTGGGTGCATCCGCAACCTCAATCGCTTATTCCGAGCTGTATGCAGCCCTCCAGCAAAAGGTTGTGGATGGTCAGGAAAATCCGCTGCAAAATATTATGGACACCGCTCTCTACGAAGTCCAGAACTATTTGACCCTCACCTCGCACATCTATGGTCAAGGGGTGCTGTTGATGGGCAACACACAGTTTGAGTCCATGTCTGAAGAAGCCCGGCAGGTATTGCTAGATTCCGCCGCTGTTGCTCAGCGGTTCTGCAGGGAAAAGTCCTCCGCAGTAGAAAATTCCCTTCTGGAAACCCTGAAAGAGAAAATGGAGGTCACAGAGCTGTCCGCTGAAGAGCTGGAAGTGTTTGCAAAGACTGCGCAAACTGCCTGGGACAAGATCGCCGCAGATTTCGGACAGGATGCGCTGGATCGTGTTGTCACGATAGTTGAAAATTGAGTATAGCCTGACCGTCAAATGTGGGGTAGTCTGTGAGTTGCACTGCCGGATTTCGCTCTAATGTACAAACCAGCTATACTGAAGATCGATAAACGGCTGGTCAGCCAGGGTGCTAGGGCTCACAGACCGCCCTTCTATTCTGCACGGCTCTCAATGTCCGTGCTTTGGAATGTGATAGTAGGGACATGGCGCCGGTAACGGCGAAGTTTGGAGGTAGTCATGAAGGAGCGTAATCAAAAGCTGATTAATCTCTTAAATAATTTCGAGCAATATGTCGGCACGGTATTTATGATTGCAATGATTGCATTAATGCTGCTTCAGGTATTCGGTAGATATGTTTTGAAAACATCATTCTCCTGGACAGATGAGCTGGCAACAATTTTCTTTATCTGGTCTATTTATCTGGGATGCAGCTGCGCTGTCACAAAACGGAAGCATTTGAAAATTGATATGCTTATTCGAAGTGTTCCGTTCGGGGCAAGCAAAATTCTGCGAACGATATCCAATGTTATTTTTTTGGGATTTTGCTGCTACATGTTCCCCGCATTTATGAATATACTGCAGAATCTCGCCCAATACAATGCGGTAACTGCAATCACAAGGATTCCAAAAGAGCTGGTGTATTCTGTCATACCCATTGCTTTCGTTCTCACATCCATACGGTTGATTCAAGACACCGTAAGCATCTGGAAGGAAGAACCACCTGCACAAACAGATTTGCAAACCAATTCCCAGAAGGCTTTGGACAAAGAACACATTGATGATTTGAGTGTATGAGGGACAGAGAGGAGAATTACCTGTGGAAGGTATTATTTTTGGAATTGTAGCACTTGTCCTGCTTATGATTGGAGTCCCGATTGGCTTTTCCCTTTCCATTGCCATTCTGGCCCTCCTGGCATATAACCCGATTCTCCCTACGACATTTGTTGCCCAGTCCATGTACTCCAGCCTAGATTCTTTCACCATGCTTGCAATACCGGCATTTTTGCTGGCAGGCGCGGTAATGGAATCCGGGGGACTGTCAAAGCGCCTGATTAACGTGGCAAATCTATTTGTAGGAAATTCCCCCGGAGGACTCGGTAATGTAGCGATTTTGGCCTGTGTATTTTTTGGTGCGATTAGTGGGTCATCCCCCGCCACCGTTGCGGCTATAGGCATGATTATGATCCCGCAGATGGTCAAATACGGGTATTCCCTTGATTATGCTACCGCTCTGATCGCTGTGAGCGGGGGTCTGGGCGTTATCGTACCCCCCAGCATTCCCATGATCCTCTATGGCGTCGCCAACAGCGTCTCCATCGGCGGTCTTTTTATGGCTGGAATTGGTCCGGCCGCTCTTTTGGCCCTGCTGCTTATGGCAACCAACACCTATCTCTGCAAGAAAAAAGGGTATTTGGGCACTGGCGAAAAGCTGACCTGGACAAGATTTAAAGCCGTCATGAAGGACAGCGTTTGGGCGCTGATTATGCCGGTTATCATTCTGGGAGGTATCTACAGCGGCGTGTTTACTGCAACGGAATCCGCTGTCGTCGCCCTGTTTTATGGGATCATTGTCGGTCTATTCGTGTATAAGGAGTTAAGCCTCAAAGGGATATGGAAGACCTTCTTTGACAATACATCCTTTCTGGGTGGCATGATGCTGGTATTTGCCCCGGTGGCTGCGCTGGGATCTGTGCTGGTTTACCTGGGCTTTACGGATGCCCTAGCCGATCTTTTGTTCTCCTTCTCTACTGACGCGAACGTTGTGATGTTCCTGATGATTATCATCATGTTCTTTATTGGAATGTTTGTCAATACGACCCCCTGTATTGTAATATTGTCTCCCATTTTTCTGCAAATTGTATCCAAGGTAGGCGTGGGCGCAATGCATTTCGGGATTCTGATGGTGCTCTATCAGGAATTGGCGTTTATTACGCCGCCGGTTTGTCCCAATATGTTTGTGGCATCCTCCATATCGGGATTACCCATTGAGAAAATCGTAAAGCAGTCGTTTCCATTTATGCTGGCAACCCTTGTAGTCATTCTCCTTTGTACGTATATTCCCGGAATTGTATTGACGCTCCCCAAAGCGCTGGGACTAATGTCTTGATTTCTTATCTCAATAATAATAGGGAGGCTATCTTATGAAAATTACAAAAATACATGCTATTCATATTCATCCGATAAAGACTGACCCCTCCGAGAAAAACGGCCAGAGACCCATCCTTGTCCGTATTGATACCGATGAAAACATCTATGGCATTGGCGAAATTGGTATGGCGTACGGCGTTGGCAATTCCGCTGCATTTGGTATGGTGCAGGATTACGCCAGGATTTTGATTGGAATGGATCCCATGAATACGGAGGCCATCTGGGAGAAAATGCTGAAAAAGACCTTTTGGGGGCAGGGCGGAGGAACCGTCATATTTGGTGGGATGAGCGGGATTGACATGGCTCTTTGGGACATCAAGGGGAAAGCGCTGAACGTTCCTGTTTACAAGTTGCTTGGTGGAAAGTGCAGGGATGATTTGCGTGTCTATGCATCCCAAACCCAGCTGGGCTGGAGTGCGTCCAGAAATATCTGCGCTACAAATGAAGAATATGCGGAGCAGGCAATGGTGGCGGTTGGCCAGGGATATGACGCAATCAAAGTAGACGTGCTTCAGTTTGACCGTCAGGGTGTTTCAGGAGGATACCATTTGGAGGGTCCGCTTCCGCCCTATGTCATCCGCATGGGTGAAGAGCGAATCGCCGCCATCAGGGAGGCCGTCGGCCCGGATGTAGATATTCTCGTTGAAAATCATGCCCATACGGATACCACCAGCGGCATTCAGTTTGCCGGAGCTATTGAAAAATACAATATCTTTTTCTATGAAGAAATGAATATGCCGCTCAATCCGAAAATGCAGCGGTATGCAAAGGAAAAAATCAATATTCCGCTTGCTGCCGGAGAACGCGTCTACTCTCGCTGGGGCTATGTTCCGTTTTTTGAGGATCGTTCCATTGACGTTATTCAGCCGGATCTAGGCACCTGCGGCGGTATCAGCGAATGCAAAAAGATTTGCGACATGGCTCATGCTTATGACATCACATGCCAGGTTCATGTAGCCGGTACTGGAATTGCGAAAGCAGCTGCGCTGCATGTGGAGACTTCCATACCCAACTTCTGCATCCACGAGCATCACCAAAAGGCGCTGATGCCGGGCTATATCGAGTTGTGCAAATATGACTACCAGCCTGTCAACGGCCAGTACCGGGTGCCGGAGCTGCCGGGTCTTGGCCAGGATTTATCAGACAAGGCATACGCTAACGCGGACATTGTCGTAATCGAAGGATAACGGGGGGGAAGATAAGCCGTGAAAACCATTATTATAGGCGGTGTGGCAGGCGGAGCCAGCGCGGCTGCAAGACTTCGGAGGCTGGATGAACATGCGGAAATCATTCTGTTTGAGCAGGGCAATAATATTTCCTACGCAAATTGCGGGCTGCCCTATTACATAGGGGATGTCATCAAAGACGAAGGCGAACTGCTTCTCCAAACCCCGGAGTCCTTTTACGCACGCTTCCGCGTTCAGGTCAGAACGCGTTCTCGCGTTCTATCTATAGACAGGCAGAATAAGACGGTTCTGGTACATAAAACCGACACAAGGGAGGAATACACCGAAGGGTATGACAATTTGATCCTTTCAACTGGCACAAAGGCCATGTTTCCGGATATTCCCGGCGCCACTCTGCCCGGCGTTTATAGCCTGCGTACAGTGGAAGATGCATCGTTGCTGCGAAAGCTAGCCGAGAATCACCAGTGCGAACAAGCGGTGATTCTCGGTGGCGGATTCGTAGGGATAGAACTGGCTGAGAATCTGTCGTCGCAGGGGCTGAAGGTCACTGTGGTTGAAGCCTCGCAGCAAATATTGCCGCAATTTGACCCTGAAATTTCTTCTATTCTGCAGATCAGGCTGGAGAAAGCAGATATTCGCATATGCCTGCATACCCGGGCCGCAAGGATCGACCCCGCGGAAATAGGCTATACAGTTACATATACAAACGGCACGGTGCAAGCCTGTGATTTTGTCGTGATGGCAGCGGGCGTGCATCCGGAATCTCAACTGGCTGCCGATGCGCGGCTTGTACTGGATGACCGGGGCAGCATCGTCACCTCTGACGGATTGGTTACTAGTGATCCTGATATTTATGCGGTTGGTGATGTTATGCAGTCCACGCATGATATCACCGGCATAAAATCTATGTACCCGCTGGCGGGTCCGGCAAACAAGCAAGGCCGATCCGCAGCCAATAATATTGCAGGAAATAGCGATATGTTCAGCGGAACCCTGGCTTCGTCAGTCATTAAAATATTCGATGTTACCGCAGCCTGTAGCGGCGCTACAGAAAGGAGCCTGACTCAATCAAATATCCAGTATGAAAAAATATATCTCTCTCCATCCAATCACGCAGGCTATTATCCTGGAGCATTACCCATTACCATGAAGCTACTGTTCGCTTTAGACGGTAAAATATTAGGAGTCCAATGCGTGGGCGGCACAGGTACGGAAAAGCGGGTGGACATCATTGCAACGGCTATGAAATACCATGGTACCGTCTATGATTTGACCCGGCTTGATTTATGCTATGCCCCTCCCTACTCCTCCGCGAAAGACCCGGTGAATATGGCCGGATATATTGCGGAAAATATCCTCTCGGATTTGGCTCCTGTAAAACACTGGGACTATCTGGAGAATCTGGGGGAAGGGACTCTTTTAGTGGATGTCCGCACCGCCGGGGAATATGCAGGGGGGCATTTAGAGAACAGCGTCAACATACCTGTTGATGCCCTGCGCGGGAGACTGGACGAATTGCCTCGCGACCGGGAACTGCTAATCTACTGCCAGGTGGGGCTCAGAGGATACATCGCCCAGCGCATCCTGATGCAGGAGGGATTTGACAGGGTATTCAACCTGTCTGGGGGGTACAGGCTGCTACAAATCACCGGGCGAATTTAGGCTCCGGGGCATCTGCTCTGTATGCTTAGATATCCTTGGCGATTTCCCAATATGGCATAAAATCTTGACACTTACCCAATAGGGCGGTGTCAAGATTTTTGTGCGGTGGCGGAGCCGTGTTATTCTTTTGCAAAAAATCCGGCTATTCAGAATTCCATTATATTTAAATATATAAATTTCCGACTTATTTTTGTTTGCATAATTAGGCAGCATCAGGTTGTCTGCTGAGGAAACGGGCTGTACAATCAACTTATTTTATGGTATTATAACAAGCATATCAGTTGGCTGCAACGGCATGTTTCATGTTCTGAACTTTGAATAGGAGGACTCAAATGAAAAGACTTGCGATTCGAAATATGAATCTGGAGGCGGCTCGCCCTACAATATGCAGTTCTTTATATGGCCGAAAGAGAGAGGATATCCTGGGAGAAGTGAAGATACTGGCGGAATTCTCAATTGATTTATTTGAGTGGCGCGCAGATCGGTTTGAGGATGTGAGGTCAGATTACAGCCTTCTGGAGATGCTGGATGATTTGCGACGGGAATCTCGTCAAAAACCTATTATTTTCTCCTTGCGGGGAGGGCAGAACGGTGGCGATATTACACTCTCAGCGGAGGAATATATCCATGCAAACGAGCTTGCAATGGACAGCCGGCAGGTTGATCTGGTTGAGATTGACCTGAGCTGGGGTGAGGCAGTCTTAAAGCGTCTGATTGAAAAAGCCGGATCAATAGGCATCAGAACCATCATTGCGATGCACGATTTTCAAAAAACTCCTGATAAAAAAACCATAGTGGCAGCCTTTGGCACTGCGATGGAATATGGTGCGGATCTCCCTAAAATAGCCGTGATGGCAAATCATAAGCGGGACGTTTTAACTCTGCTGGATGCAGTTTTGGAAATTGATGAGATTTATGGGCAGAACGCACGTATCGTAACAGCAATGGGTCAGGAGGGAATGGTGAGTAGAATTATGCCGGCCTTCTTTGGCTCCGCCTTGACGTATGCATTTGGAATCGGAGGGGCGGTTCCCGGGCAGATAAATCCCAACGATTTGCGATCAATTTTGAATCAGGTCAGCCAGCAGCACGAGAATGAGAAACAAGCTGACGGTGGGTTGCGCTGAAAATGCAACTCGCAGCCTAATACCAGGGATAACACCGGCCGCGTGTGTAAAATTTCCGAATAACAGGAGTACGCAAATGGAAAACCAACAAACAACAAGAGCGGTTGAGCGAGCTCTGGATATATTGGAATGCTTTCGTGATACAGTGGAACTGTCGCTATATGAAATTTCTCAAAAAACGAATCTTTCCGCCAGCACGGTGTTGCGCATGCTCAATGCCTTTCAAAAGAAAAACTATATCGATAAGGATCCGAAGACGAAAAAATACCGCTTGGGCAGCGAATTTCAAAAGTTTATTACCCAATCCAAAAACGCATATGGAAAACTGAAACTAACCGCCCGTCCTGTTATGGAAGATTTGTATAACAAATACAATGAAAATGTCCAGCTTTTTGTTGCAGACGGCAGTTTTAATATTTGCATACAATTGATGGAGTCCACCAAGGATTTCCGTCAAATTATCCATATAGGCGACCGATATTCGCTGGGGCAGGACTGTACCGGCAAAGTCCTGTTGGCCTACATGCCGGAAGAGACGCGAAACAGCCTCTCCTTGAACTTATCCATCGAAGGTGATGTGTTCCGTCGAATTTTTTCTGATGGATATTCCTTAAGTGTTGACAGCCATGAATCCAGTGTGGTAGGTATTGCGGCACCTGTTTTTTCTGATTCAGGTGTGGTTGCCGCATTATCGCTATCGGGGCCTTCTACGCGATTTATCAATGAAGAGTTAACTGATAAAATCAGGGACACCATACAGGCTGCAAAGATGCTTTCTGAACGGTTATTAGCATGAAATATTACTTTTCCAGCTATGGAAGGTAGCAATATGCGCTTTTGCAATCGAATTTACCAGAGACCCGATAGACTCGCATAAGAAGAGCGTATTTGATAGCGTAATAGGGGTGCTTTTTGTCCTTGACGGCAGCGTGCGCCACCTCAACCAGAGCGGGCTTGAGATAGACACCGGCTCTGGTGATGCGGACAGACTTCTTCTTTCCGGCGGATTCGTTGTTGCCGGGAGTGAGTCCCGCCCAACAACACAGGCGCTTGGAGGAGGAAAACTGCGACATATCCGTGCCGATCTCCGAGAGGATGGTAATGGCGGAATGGCGCTTCACTCCGGGAACGGTACAGAGCAGGCCGATGGCGCTTTCGTATGGTGCGGCCAGCACATCCAGCACCACATCTAGTAGACAACCAAATCTAAACCTTAGGATAAAGGTATTTCAGCTTGATACGAGCATCATCAGTAGAAAAGTGCCAATCAATAGGTTTACAAAGAGCATAAGTCCTATCTGCAATGCAAGCTGTATGCAACAACCCGCAAAACTCCTCAATGTACAGGGCATACTATCCGATTGGATAAACTGACTGAGATTGTAGAGGAGCGCATCCGTACCTACACCTCTGAGTTTTATGAGCTATCTGATGTACGCCGCTTCCGGATTGAGACTGCCTATAAAAAGCGGAATGCGGGCACAGAAAGAAATCGACTCACTGGGGCGGCAGGTAACCAAACTCCAGGAAGCGATAAAAAACCTCTATTTGGATAAAGTCGACGGATTGATTTGTCAGGAGCAATTTCTGGAGATGAACAATGTGCTGTTGGCTGACAAGCAACAGAAGACGAAACGCATAGCCTCTCTGGAAAAGCAGTTGAATGATATGGGGCAGCAGCAGAAGGATGATCTGGCATTGCAAAAACAGGTTGCAGAACTGCTGAAAATGCAAACCATCAGCCGGGAGCTGATCGACCTTCTCATCGACAGTATAGAAGTCAGTGAAAAGGACAAGAAAACCGCACAGCAACAAGTAAAAATCAACTGGAAGATATGAAACAAAATATGCACCAAGCTGCCAGCTTTATCCAAGTTTATTGAATTACCAACTATTCCCCACGCCGCATTTGGTTTATCAAATAGAGTGAAAATGCCTTTATGATGCCAAAAATGAGTAAGGCATTTCTACTGCAATTATATTAATCCGGTATCCACAAACCTTGAGGATACCGGGTTAATAATTTTTATTTATTAAAGTATTCACGGAAGAAGCGGCCATCTATTTTAGAATATTTAGTATAGCGCGGTTCCTGTGGAGCAAGTCCTTTTTTTCGCTCCGTTTTTTGTGGGTCAAGTTTAGAGTCTTTGCTGCGGGGTTATTTATTATTTTTATTGCTTTCTTACAATTGAGAAATGAAAAGCACGACAGCAGTATCCGAAAACAGGGGCTGCTGCGAACAAGTGTATGAATGGGTTTTCTTAGCTGTCGGCGGTAGTATGGTCGTGCTTTGTCATCCACAAGGCGGTCTGTATGTTCCCCCTGTAACGTCTAGTAGTCTACCAAAACTAAAGATTAAGTGATATAATGAACCCCATAAGGGGTGAACGCAATGCAAAAACATCATATAAACCTGAGCGAAGAGGAAAGAAAACGCCTTGAGAAACATTCAAGGTCAAAGAAATACAGTATGGAAAGCAAAAGGCGAGCGTATATCCTGTTAGATCTGGACGAAAAACAAGGGAAAAAGCTGCCGACAATGAAAAGCATATCCGCCCGTCGCGGAGTAAGCGAGGTAACGATCTGGAAAACCCGAAAGCAATATGAGACGAAAGGCTTAGATGGGGTGCTGGG
>Ga0153942_1001049_pt1 | contig 11006 bp, 8 predicted proteins | sample TSNJ026MetaG_FD_104731 | JGI IMG/M metagenome (GOLD analysis project Ga0153942, IMG submission 104731) | Attine ant fungus gardens microbial communities from New Jersey, USA - TSNJ026 MetaG | ecosystem: Host-associated > Fungi > Mycelium > Unclassified | place: USA: New Jersey, Brendan T. Byrne... | reverse complement strand
TTCTCCTTATTCAAAATTCAAAAACATCCGACGCTTTCCCGGAATTCAGGAGGCATAAAAAGAGCGGGGGAAAGCGGCGGAATGGAAAGCCAAATTACAAATTAGAACAAGCCACTTATTTTGCCGGTGACGTCCACATCAATTTTTTCAGCAGATGGGACTTTCGGAAGCCCCGGCATGGTCATGATGTCGCCGGTGAGTGCAACGATGAAACCCGCGCCCGCGGATACTTTTAGGTTACGCACGGTGACCTTGAAGCCTTTAGGCGCACCCAACAGTGCCGCATCGTCCGAGAAACTGTATTGGGTTTTCGCCATACAGATGGGTAGGTTGCCGAATCCCAGCTTCTTCAGCTGTGCCACCTGTTTTTTAGCTGCTGAGGTCAGTTCCACGCTGTCACCACGATATATCTTCGTGACAATTGCATTCAGCTTTTCTTCAATGGACGTATCCAAGCTGTAGCATTGGGCAAAATCATTCGGCTGCTCGCACAGGCGGACAACTTCCTCGGCCAACGCCTTGCCGCCTTCGCCACCCTTGCCCCAAACCTCGGATAATGCCACGTTGACGCCCAGTTCTTTGCATTTATCCTCAATGAGTTTCAGCTCCGCCTCGGTGTCGGTTGGAAACCGATTAATGGCGACCACGGCGGGTAGGCCGAACACCTTGGTCATGTTCTCCACATGCTGGAGCAGATTCGGCAGCCCTTTATCCAGCGCCACAAGATTCTCGTTACCCAGATCGGCCTTTGCCACGCCGCCGTGGTGCTTGAGGGCGCGAACGGTTGCGACGATAACCACTGCGGAGGGTTTTAGTCCTGCCATGCGGCATTTAATGTCGATGAACTTTTCAGCGCCGAGGTCGCCACCGAAGCCAGCCTCGGTAACGGCATAGTCGCCCAGCCTGAGAGCCATTTTGGTCGCCACGATAGAGTTACAGCCGTGAGCGATGTTGGCGAATGGGCCGCCATGGATGAAAGCGGGGGTTCCTTCCAGCGTTTGCACCAGATTGGGTTTCAATGCATCCTTGAGTAATGCCGCCATCGCGCCTTGTGCGTTCAACTGCCCGGCAGTCACCGGCTGCTCGTCACGAGTGTAGCCGATGATAATTCCGGCGAGACGCTCTTTCATGTCAGTGATGTCTTTCGAGAGACACAGTACAGCCATGACCTCTGAGGCCACAGTAATGTCGAAACCGTCCTCACGGGGAACGCCGTTGACGCGGCCGCCAAGACCATCATTTATGTACCGAAGCTGCCGGTCGTTCATGTCCACGGCACGCTTCCAGGTGATGCGGCGGTTATCAATTCCCAGGGCGTTGCCCTGAAAGATGTGGTTGTCCAGCATGGCAGCCAGTAGGTTGTTTGCGGCGCCGATGGCGTGGAAATCCCCGGTAAAGTGGAGGTTGATATCCTCCATGGGAACAACCTGGGCGTAGCCGCCGCCGGCCGCGCCACCCTTGACACCGAACACCGGGCCAAGAGACGGCTCACGTAATGCAACAACAGACTTTTTGCCGATCTTTCGTAATCCATCGGCAAGGCCGACAGTGGTGGTAGTTTTGCCCTCGCCCGCCGGAGTCGGAGTGATGGCGGTAACCAGTACCAGCTTGCCATCGGGCTTGCCGGCCAAATCGGTCAGCAGATTGTAGTCGATTTTGGCCTTGTAGTTACCGTACAGCTCAACATACTTCTCGTCCACACCAGTGGACTTTGCAATTTCCATGATATTTTGCATGGGGGTTTCCTGAGCAATCTCTATATCAGACTTATAGGACATGGGAACCTCTCCTTTACGATTAGATATTTGGTTTGTGTTTATTATGCCTGCTATTTATCAGCAAACATCAAATGTTTCACCTCCTATATTAGAAGCTTCTTTCTTAATGCTTTGTACATCTACAAATCAAATGTGTATCGGTAATGTTGTAAGCAGGGTACAAATCTTACTCTTAAGCCAATAAATTTATCATAAACGTATTGACGATAATTAAGGTCCATGAAGCAAGGATGCCGCCAGTGATTGATACTACCAAATAGGATATGGGGCTGGGACCATATTGTTCTGTAACACTATTCATGTTTGCCAGGCCATTGGGGGTAGCACCAAGTCCATGCCCGCAAAGCCCAGCACACATAACCGCTGCATCAAAGTCCTTTCCCAGAATTGGGAATACAATGTACCGAATGAAAACCAATGTCATCAGCAATTCTGCAAGCAATACTACCATCATGGGAATAGCAAGTTCATAGAGTTGCCAAAGATTCAGAGAAATCATCGCCATTGAGAGGAATATCCCCAGACAAAAGTTTTGCATTTTATCCAACAATGCATCACTGATCTCAAGCATATGGAAGCGTTCATTCAGGTTCCGTATAATAAACGCGAGTAACATTGCTCCAGTAAAGCTTGGTATACTGATATTTAATGCCCCACCGATGATTTTACCCAAGTAGCTTCCCACAGTCATAAAGGCACCGATAATTGCCACATGGATAAAAATATCCTGCACAGTGTATGTTTTAGCAGAAACAGAGGCGTCACTGGAAGCCTGATCCTTATCAGCTATGGCAATGTTAGGATTAACCAGCTGATATTTCTGAATCATATTACGGCACAAAGGGCCACCGAAGAAGCTACCTGTAATTAATCCGAAACAGGCGGAAGCAATTCCTACAACATTTGCCCCAGTATAACCCATATCCTCCAGCAACTGTCCGTAGGCGGCGACATTTCCATGTCCGCCCGCCAGAGATGCAGGACCGCAAACAATTGCAAATACTTGATGCAACCCCACGCCTTTTGTTGCTGCCACACCAATTATTCCTTGGAGAATAATCAATATTGCTGTAAGGGCAAAGTATTTAACCAGACGTGTTCCACCCTTTTTCAAAAGGGACATGCTGATACCAAAGCCCACTATTGTAAAGAAGATGTTTTGCATATCGGTCTGATAGGTAGTTGTCATCGAGATAGTTAATAACCCGGTTTGATGAAAAAGCAAATTGACCAGCGCAAACAAGGTACCTCCGATGACAGGAGCAGGAATACAATAGGTGCGCATAAATTTGACATGCTTTTTAATTCGCGATCCTATCAAAAGCATAACCAGGGCCAAGGTAACTGTTCCTAAAGCATCAAAACCGATTGTGGAAATACCGTCAACTATACTGAATGACATGATTTTCCCTCCTTTTTATAGCTGTGAATCAGGTGTTGTAATACAATCGTCCCGCGCAATAGGTTCGCCAAACATTGCGTGCAAGCCGCAAATCCTTGAGTGGGTCTCCATCAATTACTGTGATATCCGCACATTTGCCAGTTTGCAACGAACCAGTCATATGATCAATCCCTAAGAGCTCTGCTCCGTTTATGGTGGCGCATTTTATAACATCCATCCTGTCCATTCCGGCCTGCTCAAAAAGATACAATTCTGTGGAAAAGGCAAAGGTGTCCGGATTGGTGAATGGACATCCGTTATCAGTTCCAACTGCCATTTTTACACCTTTCCTGATTGCTACCCGTACTGCTTCGGTTGAACCCTTTTGGGCAAGGGATGCTTTTTCACGCAATTGTACACTAACAAGATCGCTTAGTGTATTGTTGGCCTCATTATATTTGACGCCCATAGTAGGAACGTAGTAAGTACCATGTTCCACCATAAGCTTTGCGGCAGCCTCATCAATGTTATTTCCGTGTTCCACAGACGTGATGCCGGATTCAATCGCGGCAATCAAGCACTCGTAATCCAGACTAAGATGAGCAAAGGTTGGCTTTCCAAAGCGCTTCCCTTCAGCACAGACTGCAGCAATTTGATCCGGTGTCATCTGTCCGCTGCCGATAGGGCCAATGCCAATAACACCGCCGGTTGCCATCATTTTCAGTGCATCTACTTTTTTACTGATTAATTTTCTCGCGGCAGTGACCGCTTGATCCACTGTGTCACTGGCTATCCCCAACTCGCTACAATGGCCTGCTGTGATGCAGATGACCTCACCGCTTGCCTTGATCCGAGGGGCCTTTACCTCTCCGGATTCAACCAGTTTGCGCAGTTGCAAATCCGCACCATACATGGTTCCGGCAACTCTTGCAGAAGTGACCCCGGATTTCAGTAAGTCTCTTGCCTGATTGCACACACGAATTCCCACTGTCACCGGATCCTGATTGGCGCGAGTTTCGTCTGTCCAGGGGTAGGGGGGAAAGTTGAGGTGTACATGGGCGTCAATAAATCCTGGAAATACGGTTTTGCCGGAGCCATCAATATTATCATCACCGGCAAGTGCTGTGTTTTCCACAATACTAATAATTTTCTCCTCATCAAATACAATGCTGCCGTTTTCGATCAACCGCCCATCTCCGGTAATAATCTTTGCGTTGTTGATTGCAGTTTTCACGTACCTATTCCTCCCATAAATAAAGTTTTGCATCATGATGTCAGAGTTTCCTGTGTGATCATTGGACGCGTAATCTCGGCTTTGCGCGCTCAAAATGTGCGGTTCCCAAAATCTCGCGCGTATGTTCCGAATTGCCGTATTTCAGATTTTCTCCCCCTTGGCCGGATATGTTGTGGGCTTAAATGCCCCGCCCCCCCTCTGGAATGATAGCAGTATTCCTTTTCCAAACTGAGCGCCGTTTTTCTGCAATCAGAGTTGCTGCTGACAGTACATGTTCTCGAATTCCTTGCGTATACTGGGAGAAACCCACTCGCTGGAGAATATCGGATGGGATGTAGCGATCTGATATACTTCCGCCTTGATCTCCTCCAGAACAGTGGGTTTATCCTTGTTGTTCAGTGCCTCTCCAAGCAGATGTCCGATATGGTTCATCTCTTCTTCTTTGGCACCGCGAGTTGTCATAGTGGGACTGCCGACCCGCAAGCCGCTTCCTAGATTAGGGGGGAGCGTGTCGTACGGAATCATATTTTTATTCGTAATGATTCCCAAATTGCAAAGCAGCGTTTCTGCCTCCTGCCCATTGCCGATGACAGGTGTAACATCCAACATAACCATATGCGTATCCGTACCGTCCGTGATAAGACGAATTCCTTCGTCTTTGCAACCCTGTGCTAACGCCTTTGCATTGGCACAGACCTGATGTGCATACGCCTTAAACTCTGGCTGCAGTAATTCCTGAAAAAGAACGCCACGTGCCGCCAGCATGTCGCCTTTGGGGCCGCCCTGTATACGGGGGAACACACCGCGATCAATCTTTGAGGCAAGTTCCTTTTTGCAAAGAACAATTCCGCATCCGCGTGGTCCTCTCAGCGTTTTCTGCGTAGACATGGTGACAACATCCGCATATGGCATGGGGTTCGGAATCGCACCGCCGGCAATCAGTCCGCAATCGTGCGCGCAATCAACCCAGAAATAAGCGCCGACTTCATCGCAAATATCCCGAAACGCTTCATAATCGATCATGCGAGGATAGGAAGAGGCTCCTGTCACAATCAGTTTCGGTTTGTTTTCCATGGCCATCTTGTGTACCTGATCCATGTCGATTCGTTCCGTCTCCTTGCTGACACCGTAATGCAGAGCGTTGTATTCGCGACCGCTGTAATGGAATTTGGCGCCATGGCTCAGGTGACCACCGTTATCCAGCGTCAGGCCCAAGAAAGTATCGCCTCTATTGAGCAGTCCAGTAAGCACTGCAATGTTGGCGATCGTGGCATTTCCAGACTGAATGTTTGCATGTTCAGCGCCAAACACTTTTTTTACGCGCTCAATAGCAAGCAGTTCAGCCTGATCGGCCAACTGGCAGCCGCCGACAAATCGCTTGCCGGGATATCCTTCGGTATTCTTATTCGTAAAAACAGAACCTTCCAGGCAGGAAGCCAGCGGGGAAACAACATTTTCTGACGCAATGAGGCCAATCGTTTCAAATTGACGCTTTTCCTCGCGGTGCAGAAGATCAGACATTTCAGGGTCGAAAGTATCCAGTAGCTTGATGGCATCCTGTTTTGTTGGGGTAGACATAGTAAAACTCCTCTCAAAATAAATCAATTTATCATGAAATGCTATTTCTTCAGCATTCATGTCAAGAAAACAAAAAAGAAGACCAAATCAGAATAAAACTTTCTAATTTGATCTTCTTTAAGTCGGGTTTTCAGGGAAGCTAAAAACCCATTAAAAAAGAGTATATTCACTTTTAAAATAGCTATTGGATTAAATTATGCCTGTTTGCCCTCGTCATTACTCCGGGCAGACGGATAAGCCATCAAATAATGATTCTGTGCATCGCGAAGTGCTACTATCAGCGCTTTTTGTGCAAGTGCCAAAAAACGCTTGCGAATAATATCTGACATCACTTCGACGTCTTTCACAATATCCTTTCCAACTAAAAGACTACACACAAAATCAACGGTCTCATGCATAACCATATTGCAGCTGAGGCTGATAATTCTATTGCTGTGGATATCAATAACCAGACTTAAAGAAAAAGTCTGGGATGTTGCGCTAATAGCATCATCTTTTCCGACCTTTGCCACTCCGGTTACAAAGACTGAGTCTGCTGGATAGTGCATAATGTCCTCCCCTTCCTTCTGCTCCATACAAGAAAGCAATTAATAAACAAAAATAGACGATAGAAAACCTTCCAATAAGAGGAAAGCAATTCGGTCGTCTAATTCACCTGTGTTTTAGGAGGTTGACCTAAAACCAATAAATTCGATTGCCTAGATTCTAACATAGAGACAGCAGAATAACAATATAAATAATCACCTAAAATCATCTATAACATTTGGCCGTTTTGTGCATTTTATTTTTAATTTAACTATGTTACTATATTGGCAATACGTATGTGTCTTCGCGATTGGTACCAATGTTCTCAATCTATGCTGTCCCTAAAATCTAATATCCTTTTTTATCAGTAAACGGATATCCTCTGTTTACAAAAATGATTAAGGCTAGAAAAATGCTTACATACTTTTGAAAGTGGTAAGCGGTTTCTGGTCTTTTATTTTTTGAGGCAGGATGAGGATGTTTCCTGATAGGTAGAACTATTCTGCTTTTCGGCATTTCATTATTAGTTTCGAAGCCAGTCGACACGGGAAAGTGGAAGTGCAACTTTACTGAATGCAATGATTTTCCAATTACATCTTCAGTAAAGTATGCCCTGTACCTAAAATAAGATGAGGTGTTAAATCATGCAATTATCTCTTAATTTGTATCAATCTATGGCATTGGCTGTTGCGGTGTTCTATTTTGGCACTTTTTTGAAATCTAAGGTTAAGATTTTTCAGACTTACTGCATTCCCAGTCCTGTAATTGGGGGAATCCTCTTTGCGATTGTTAATCTAGCACTCTACCAAAGCGGTACCCTGAATCTCGAAATTGATACGACCCTACAGAGTGTCTTTATGAATGTGTTCTTTACCAGTGTTGGCTTTACCGCCGGGTTTGGCATGCTGAAAAAGGGCGGAAAATCCTTGATTGTTTTTTTAATTGCTGTTTGTATGCTGATCTGCATTCAGGATATTGTTGGTGCATTTCTGTGTAAAATGTTTGGCTTGGATTCGTTGCTAGGCTTGGCACTTGGCTCCATGCCGCTCACCGGCGGTCACGGAACTTCTGCGGCCTTTGCTCCTCTGCTGGAAGCGCGAGGTATCACCAACGCCACAACTGTTGCTGTGGCTGCGGCTACTTATGGTCTTATTGCGGGTAACATCATTGGTAATCCGTTGGCTCGCCGCCGTATTGAGAAGCTGCATCTCTCCAGCTCTAATGCTGCCTCCGTCAGTCAGGACGCTGTTAAGGAGTTAAAAAAGAATACTTCTGTCTCCGTAGAACTGGATGCTGAGCGCGGTACACTCGGTCTTGCGCTGTTGTTCGTCGCAACTGGCCTTGGTACTCTGATCAGTATGCTTTTCAACAAATTCAATATCACACTGGCATCTTATGTTGGTGCAATGATTGTGGGCATCATTATCCGCAATATCTGTGACCGGAACAAACTGAATCTGCCGGTCAAGGAAATTGAAACAATTGGCTCTATCAGCCTCAATTTCTTTCTAGCGCTAGCGATGATGGGCATGAAACTATACCAGTTAGTAGATCTTGCCGTCCCGATGATCGTGATTCTCTTGATCCAGACGGTTTTCACAGGTCTGTTTGTCTACTTCATCACTTTCAATATGCTTGGCAAAGATTATGACGCGGCAGTGCTTTCCTCCGGCCATGCTGGTTTTGGAATGGGCGCCACTCCCAATGCTATGGCAAACATGGATGCCCTCACGAAAATATATGGCCCTTCTGAGAAAGCCTATCTTATTATCCCGGTATGTGGCGGTTTCTTTACAGATATCGTAAACGCCCTATTGCTCACCGCTTTTATGAATATTCTATAAAAGTTGTCCACAATCAAATACTCCCTTTCTTATTGGTAACCCGGAGATCCCCGTTTTACTGAAATAACTAAGGTCAGAAACTGATGCTACAGACATCAGCTTCTGACCTTTTTGTTTTATTTCAATAAAAATAGGAGGACAACACCTATGAGAATCAAAAGTGACATTGAGATTGCACAGAAAGCAATCATGCGTCCTTGGTGATAGTGGCCCGGAAAACATCATCTGCGCTCTTAGTTCCCTCTATCAGGTGGGTGGAATCCTGAATTGTATTGAAAGGAAAAGCAGGTTAACAATTTATGACAATATCTGAAGAGAAAAAGCAACTTCGTTCTGAGGTGCGAAAAACAGAACGAACGCTGACGGAAACATATAAGAGAGATTCCAACGCTGCAATTACTGCATATTTATTGTTACTGTCAGAATATCAACGTGCGGAAAGCATTTTCTGTTTTGTCGGCATAAAAAATGAAATCAGTACGATTAGCATTTTGGAGGATGTTCTACGGCAGGGAAAAACATTGAGCGTCCCCCTTTGTATCGGAGCGGGAATCATGGAATTACGAGTTATAACGTCGCTCTCACAGTTGATTCCTGGAGCTTATGGAATTTTAGAGCCGACAGCAAATACCCGTAGAGTTGAAGTGCAGGATATAGATTTTTCAATCATTCCGTGCGTGAGTTGCGACTATGCAGGCCACCGACTTGGGCAGGGTGGCGGATATTATGACCGTTTTTTCGTTTCCTGTCAGACACCAACTGTAATGGTCTGTCGGGAATGCCTGATTCGTGATCCGATTCCAATGGAGGCTCATGACCACATATTTCCTAAAGTTATCACCGAAAAAGGGCTATACGACCATGGCATATTAACACACAGAGAATGGAAATATTAACACTAAACTTATAGAGATACTTTAAATTACATATGAAAGAGGCGTTGTAGATTATGGATAATCGGCCAATCGGTATTTTTGATTCTGGAGTTGGCGGTTTGACAGCTGTACGGGCTTTACAGGCAGCAGCACCCAATGAAAGCATCGTGTATTTTGGTGACACAGCTCGTGTTCCTTATGGCAACCGTACAAAAGAGGATATTACAAGGCTTTCACAGCAGGATGTACGCTTTCTGCGGACACACGGCCTGAAAGCTGTTCTCGTTGCCTGTAACACCATTACAACTAGCTGTATCGACGTACTTAGCGCAGAAAACAGCGGAATTCCTGTTTTTGGGGTTGTAGAATCAGCGGCAGAGGCTGCCGCCAAAGCGACCAAAAACAAGAAGGTTGGCATCATTGCCACGCAGGCCACTGTTCGCAGCGGTGCATACGATCAGCGATTGAAGCACTTTCTGCCTGATGTTCAGATATTTACAGAGAGTTGCCCAAAGTTAGTTCCTCTGATTGAAAGTGGTCATATTCATCGTGGGGACTCTGCCATTGAAGAAACCGCAGCAGATTATCTTGCCCCCATCAAGTCGCAGGACGTAGATACCATGATCCTTGGTTGTACCCATTTCCCGCTGATCCGCGAGGTGGTGCAAGCGTATATGGGATCGGATTTAATCCTGATTGACTCTGGCGGAGAGTCTGTAAAAACCATGTTGGATGCCCTGTCCAAAACCGACAGTTTGGCCGAAAAAAATACTGTTAGTCTCAAGAAGTATTTCTGCAGCGCTAGACTCAGCGATTTTGAAAAGATTGCCAAGATGTTCCTTCTGGAGGATATCCATGGCCGTGCTACCGAAATTAACATTGAGGCATTTTGACGGAGTTATGTCAATAGCGCCAAGTGTGGGAAATCATATTCGTGTTCTCCTGTCATTTCGTACATTGCGAACAGTGAACCAATCGAAGTGACTTATGGAAACGGGCTTCCGAGTCCGATTCCATAGGGTACGGAAATAGAAATTTTGCATAACAGTAAAAATCCGGAGGAATTTTGTTTTGCCGATGAAAAGCGGGAACAGCCTTTCAACATCGCGGCTGCCATCTTCATTCTGGTGGGGCTGATACTGATCGCTAATACTGTGAATATGCTGATCAAGGCACTTTAGTCCGCATGGGTAAGTGTTGGATTTCAAGTTGAGATACAGGAAAAACTCGCTTAGTCTGTGGTATACGATTTGGCTTGGAAGCGGAATCGGACAGATGTAAAGGTTCACGTCCATACAGTTTTTCCATATCCGTGAACACCTGAACGACATGCCAAAAGAGTTTTTCGGCGAGGATATGGTTAATACCACGCGTTTAAGCGAATTAATGGAAGAGTTGAAACCGCCAACAACAAAGCGCTGGAACACATACTAGGCCTTGTGGGGGAACTTCGCGGCAAGAGTTAAGGGATACCCGGCAGAGGCACTACTCGCAAGACCGGGATACTTGCCCACGTTTCCGTCTCTGCTGAAAATAATACAAAAAAGAAAAGCGTCCGACGAATCGGACGCCCTTCACGGGGGAGCTTGTATAAAGGCAATTGCCGCGCCTTATACTACTCCCATCATTAATAAGGAATCACAGTCTCTATTCACGCACATTTTTTGAGCGTTTGGAGCTTTTTCGCTTTAATCTGAAGCTCCTGGGAGAACATGCGCAGAGTGGAAAACTCCTCGCCCAGCTCATCCAGCTCTTTTTGCAGCAGCTCCTCATAGTGCCGCTTTTTTTCCT
>Ga0153942_1001048_pt1 | contig 11007 bp, 6 predicted proteins | sample TSNJ026MetaG_FD_104731 | JGI IMG/M metagenome (GOLD analysis project Ga0153942, IMG submission 104731) | Attine ant fungus gardens microbial communities from New Jersey, USA - TSNJ026 MetaG | ecosystem: Host-associated > Fungi > Mycelium > Unclassified | place: USA: New Jersey, Brendan T. Byrne... | reverse complement strand
GTAACTACATTCTACACCACAGTGTTAAAAAATACAATTATAATTTTAGCATATGCAGATACGCTGAACATTATGCGTTACTGCGTTACTGTACTGTTTTTTATGGAGTAGTAAAAATAATACCGCCATCCAATCCCACAAGATTTTTTACGGCTATCTGTTTTATCAATTTAGAAGAAAACATCGCTTTTGTCATCTTCAGGATTTTACTGTATATACATATCTCCCGCTTCCTACTTCAAGGGAAATGATGCCCTCCTCATACTTTGATGCCGATATTTCCCTGGAAAGATGTTCTGCTTCCTCCTCATTTACTTTCAGTCTAATCACTGCTTTCGTATTAGCAGGAATCGTAAATTTATAAACAGTCTTACTATTTTCAATTTTCCAGACAGATGTTATCGTTCCATAGGGAGATTCATACTCCGCTTTCGCATAAGTCAACGTACCTCCTGGTACAGGTTGAATCAAGAATTTTTTGTATCCTGGTTCAAGCAGCCGGATTCCTGCAATATAGGAAAACATATAATCGCAAACCGCACCATAGGAATAGTGGTTGCAGGAAGCAAACGGCTCCATACCTGGTGTATAGCATGACCAGCTCTCACACATGGTCGTTGCCCCATTCTTCACCTGGAACAACCATGAGGGATATTTATCCTGTTCCAGGACCCGGTATGCGGATTCCTTATAGCCATATTCAGTCAGCATCGGAAGCAGATATTTTGTTGACAAGAATCCAGTATTCAAATGGAATCCTGCTTTTTCCACATATTCATTCAGCTTAGCCGCCACTTTTCCAATCTTATCTTCCTCAGCCATACCCAAAGCCAGTGTACGTGCCTGAGGTGCCTGACGGTCTTCCAGAATACATCCATCCTCTTTTATGAAGCAGGCATTATAAATCCTTTTCATCCGCTTAAAGATAGCATCATAATAAGCGGCATCTTCCTCCTTACCGAGAACTGCTGCCATCTGCGCTACAATATGTGCAGAATTCGCAGAAAATGCAGTGGTAAGCGGCGGTTCACCAATCGTCATCTGACGGGCTATCATTTCGGTAAAATATGCTGCCTGATCTCCTGAAGCATTCGCTTTACTGTCAGGCTCCAGCCATTCTCCCCAGTGGAAGCAACTGTCCCATATATAATTGCCATCACAATCCCCATCACTGTCTGCTGGGTACCATGGAGCATCCTTATAATGCGGATTAGGATTTTTACAATTTACAATTATATAATCCACCCATTTTTTTGCAGATTCATACTGATTTTCAATAATCCTGGGATCTCCATAAACCTGGTAAATGGTCCATGGTAATATGACTGCCACATCTCCCCATCCGCTGGAGCCATCCAGCAGTTCTCCCTGACCATATTGTTCCTCCAGTTTTTTTGTCAACGTCTCATCGTCCTTTTCGCCATGGCAAATCGCCTGTCTACGGATTTCTTCCATGATATAAGGCTTGCCACCCGGTGTGATATTCAGGATTTTACCTGTGGGTGCCTGATCGGCTGCCACATCCTGCATCCATTTTTCATAAAATGTGTAGGTATCCATGAAGTCAGAAGCAGTCTTGCAGTATACCTGCGCATCACCAGTCCATCCGGCACGTTCCCTGGTCGGACAGTCTGTCGGGATTTCGAGGAAGTTGCCCTTCTGGCTCCACAGGCTGTTTTGCACCAGTCTATTCAGATTTTCATCGGAACAGGTAAAAGTGCCTGCTGCCTCCATGGCAGAATATACGGCATGAGCCGTAAAGTCAGCCGGATCCGGTTCTCCCGGATAACCTTCCAATAACACATAACGAAAACCATAGACACCAAAGAGCGGGCAGAAACTTTCCACTCCTTTTCCTTTTGCAATGTAAACCTCTTCCTGAAACGGTTCTTCCCTGCCGCTCTGAAGCGCATACCATCCCTGATAATGCGCAATGGTAAAATTCCCTTCTTTATTAAGTACCTCACTGTGTACCATACGGATTCTGATTCCTGCCGGTACGTCCACGCGAAAGGAAACATATCCTGTAATATTCTGTCCAAAATCCAGTACAGTACTGCCATCAGGTGTATGAAGAACAATCGGCTGAAAAGTTTCAACAGCCCGGACCGGCACGCTGGAGGTGGCTATCAGGTTATCAAATGCATACTTCATTTCCAGTGTCGGTTTCCATGTACTGTCATCATAACCCGGACAGTCCCATCCTGTCGGCTCTGATACAGCATTATAAATTTCACCTGCTTTTGTGTCGGATCGCAGCAGCGGTCCCGGCAGATAGCGGAAGCTGCTGTCTGATGTAATCATTTCACTTGTTCCATCTTCATATTCCAAACTAATCTGCCCCAGGAAACCCAGTTTATAGCCAAACGCATTATGGGTGTTTTCCGCAGAGTTAGAACCCCGCCACCAACCGTCCCCCAGCAGAACAGCCAGTACATTTTCCCCTTCCGCAAGGATCTGTGTTATATCATACACCTGGTACTGCAAGCGCTTCGTATATACCGTACGACCAGGCAGGAATAAATCTCCGGTTCCCACAATGCCATTGATACGGAACTGATATAAGCCATGTGCCGTGGCATAGATTCTTGCCTTTTTCAGCCCCTTTTTTACTTGAAAACTTTTGCGTATGATAGGTTCCCGCATATACGCATCATAATCCACTTCTTCTTCCATCTCTATCCAGGAAGCTTTCCAGTCAGGAAGTTTCAGCAGACCCATCTCAAAATACCGGGGTTCGGAGTATTCGCTTTCCTCATTCCCTGTCCAGACCTTTACCCGCCAGTATACGCGCTGAGCCGTGGTAAGTACTGGTCCCTGGTAATGTACGGCAATACTCTGGTCCGATTCCACTTTTCCCGTGTCCCAGAGAATGACTATAAAATCTTCCTCCGATGCTGTCTGCAGCTGGTAAGCCATCTGCAGAACATCGTTCTGATCACTGTCCATTTTCCATGAAAAACGTGGTATTGCGGTGTCAATTCCTAATGGATTGTGTAAATGGTTTATTTTTGCATCAAAAATTTTTATCACTTCATTTCCTCCCATTATTTACTTTGCATCGCTCTCATTTCCGGCAATCTCTTATCCAGATCATAGAAATGCAGGATTATCAGCATGATTCCAAAGATTGCTGCCGGAATCAAGGAGTACAGCAGTAAAATCGCTGTCAATGCAGAGCTGCCCTGTACGGCTGCCATTCCGTCATAACCAGCCATTCCCATCAGAATACCCAGACCACCAGATGCAAAGGCTCCACCCAGCTTGCTGCAGAAATTATTCAAGGATACCATAACGCCTTCTACAAGTTTTCCGGTTTTCAGAAAACTGTACTCCATACAATCAATCAGATAGATGTTTACCATGGCAGCAAGTGGAAGGACCGCCACACCTGCCAATAAGTTTGCAATAATCAGCAGAACGAGGTTACTGCCTGCAACAAAACGGATCAAACTACCGATTACACCAAGCACCAGACCTATCTTTGTCAGTTTCATGGAACCCATTTTTCTCATTGCCGTCGGGAAGAATAATAAAACAACAGGACCCGCGATACCTGCCATGCTGACAAGAGACAACAGGGATAAATCTCCCACAGTCCATGTGAAATAGTATGTAGCGCTGGATTGGGCCAGTGTATTAATAACCGTATTCAATAATGTTGCGGCTGCCAGCATCAAGACATATTTATTAGAAAATAATATTTTCAAACTATCTTTAGCCTTAACTGACTTGGAGACTGCTTCCTCTTCCACGTTCTCTACTTCTTTCACCAGGAAAAAACGGATCAGACCAATAAAAATGCACGGTACACCCATTACAAGGGAAATCTTTATCCATCCTCCCTGTGTTCCTCCCATTTTTGCAATCACCGTCGGTAAAATAATATATCCAAAGGTGGAAATCATCGCTACCGCAAAACCTACAATAGACAGTACGCTGTTTCTCTTGTTCCCATCCAATACAGCACGTTTCAAGTATACGGCATCGCTGCCATACAGAAAAGTCACGCAAACGGAATTAATTAACGTGTACATGATAAACAGCCAGACAGCCTTTCCCGTTATCCCCACATCCGGGACCATATATATCAAAAATGTACATAGCCATAACGGAATATTAAACAATTCATAAGGACGGGCTTTACCCCATTTCGTATTGGTATGGTCAATGATATATCCTGCAATTAGATCGGTGATGCCATCGAAAATTTTTGATGCAAGGAGCAGTGTGCCTACCAATGCGGGATTCAGTCCCAACGTGTCTGTTGCGAAGTACGTAATAAATGCCACCGCCATCAGAGCTAGCGATAATGAAATCGTTCTGGATCCCCAAATCAGCGAGAATCCCTTTCTTAGCTTTTGTGTTTCTCCCATTTTAATACCCTCCAATTCGCACTGTCTTTACTTGACAGGATACATAGTTTATGCTACGTTACATACAAATTATAACAATGTATTTATGCCCGGACAATTCATGGGATTGCCTAAAAACAATACAATCTTGCGGTGGTAATGAAATGGATAATAAAAAGAAAAACAAAGAATTTATTAAGCAACAGATACAAAAATATGGACTAAATTATCATAATGATGAAGCTTTTCTTACAAATATACTACAGGCAGACTATAACCTTGAGAGTATCCAGGTTGCTGATCTTCAAATTCCCGTTTTGAATCAAACCATCCGTCAGAATTTTTATTATATTCAGAGCTACTCCCATGGCGGTATGGGATCAAAGAAACATTTTACCAGAAGAACCAATCTGGAATCTTATCTTCTAGCCTATACACTAAAAGGCCAAGGCGAACTGGTATATGAAGATCGATCTTATCTACTGAATCCTGGAGACTGCTTTTTTATTGACTGCCGAAAACCCCATTATTACAGAACCCTGGATGAAAATGGATGGTCGTATGACCCTATCCACCTCGGTGGAAATCATCTTGGAGATCTTTATGCCATTTTTGCAGAATACGGCAATCCTGTAGTCTCTATTGGTCTGCATTCTCCCCTCTCACACCAATTGGAAAAGTTATGGGAAATTGCTGCACAAAACACCCTGTACAGTGAATTGCAGACACATCAGATTCTTACCAATCTGATTTCCGAATTTATCATGCTGCATCATTTTTCAGAATGCAAATCAATTCCAACTGCTATAAAAGAAATCCAGCATTATATCTCTCAGCACTACGCTGATCCTATCACACTGGATTTTCTTGCAGAACATATGCATTTAAGTAAATTCTATATCAGCCACGAGTTCAAACGTTATACCGGTACTTCCGTCATGGAGTATGTGAAAAACATGCGTATCAATGTTGCCAAAACCTTGCTGACCGGAACAGACCTGTCGGTATACGAGATTGCACTGCAGATTGGTTTTAACTATTCCAATTATTTCTACCGGGTTTTCCAGGAAATGGAGAATACAACTCCTATACAGTATAGAAAGCAGTGGAAACATTCGGAGGGAGAACGTTCTTAGCCTTTTACACTTCCCAATATTAATCCGGTAGTAAAATATTTCTGTAAAAACGGATAAATCAACATAACAGGCAATGCACCCAGAAATAGCTGAGCAGCGCGGCCGGTACTGGCGTTCATCATGGATAACAAGGTTGTATAATCAGATCCTGATTTCCTCATCATCTCATCAAAATTCCTCAACAAAGTCTGCAGATAAGTCTGCAGAGGATATCGACTGGGATTTTCAATATATATCATACCTGAAAACCAGTCATTCCAGTGCCAGACTATACAGAACAGGCTGACTGTTGCAATAGCCGGCTTCATGATTGGCAGAATTACCCGTATTAGTGTGGTTATTGGATTAGCTCCATCAATAAATGCAGCTTCCTCTAATTCAGCAGGAACTCCCCGAAGGAAATTCATCAAAATAATCATATTATATACTGGTAATGCTCCGGGAAGAATTAATGCCCATATTGAATTCATTAACCCCATTCTGGAGACAACAATATATGTTGGTATCAAACCTCCGCTAAATAACATGGTAATTATCAGATATGTCATATAAATATTTCTTCCCGCCACCTTTTCCTTTGTCTTGGACAACGGATAAGCAGTAATAACCATCAACCCTACATTTACAAGAAGTCCTAAAGCAACTCTCTCTAAAGATACTAACAGTGCTCTGAAAAACTTTCCGCCTTTTAATGCAAATTCATAGGAATACAAAGTAAAATCTACCGGCCAGAGACTCACCTCACCTCCTGAAACGGCAGCTGAACTACTGAATGAGACCGCAAGAATATGTACAAACGGAAGAATGCAGGTTAATGAAATAATCCCCAGAAATATATTGTTAATTATCTGAAAAATTGTTCTTGATAAGCTCTTATATTGATTCATCTTTTCAACCTATCCCTCTCTTGTCTAAAAAATTCGATATCCCGCTAAACGATCTGACAAATAATAAGATAAAAATACAAGTACGCTGGAAATAAGCGATTTGAATAATCCGACTGCAGCTCCTACAGAATACTGCGCCTGCACAATTCCAAGACGATACACATAGGTATCAATAATATCCCCGCTTTCATATACCACCGGTGAACTCATATTATAAACCTGATCAAATCCTGCATTCAGTACACTTCCCAGCGATAATACAGTCATAAGAATAATAGTGGGTATCAGCAGAGGAATTGTAATATAGAAAGTCTGTTTCCATCTTTTTGCCCCGTCAACCATCGCTGCTTCATAAAGCCCGGGATCAATACCGGTCAGTGCAGCAAGATAAACAACCGTTCCAAATCCAAATCCTTTCCATATATCACTGATAATCAATGTCCAGGGAAACACCTTGGGATCGCCCAAAAAAGAAATCGAATTGCCTCCCATGGATGTAATAATCGTATTCAATAACCCTTCAGAAGAAAGAAGATCTATAAATACACCTGCCAGAATAACCCAGGAAAGGAAGTTTGGAAGATATACAAGAGTCTGAAATGCTTTCTTGACTTTATTTGACTTTACTTCATTAAGCAGTAAGGCAAAAACGACCGGGACTACAATTCCGCCGATAATTTTGAATATAGAAATATATAACGTATTCCAGATAGCCCTGATAAAATTTGGCTGATTAAATAAAAAAATGAAATTATCCAAGCCTACCCATGGTGAACGAAATCCCAGACTCGGATTATACTTTTGAAATGCAATCACCAAACCATATAATGGAATATAGCTGAATATAAAAACAAGCACTAAACCCGGAACCATCATCAAATGATATTGATATTGCTTTTTAACTTTTTTAAACATTACATATCACTCCTTCCACAGACCACACTTGAGACTTAACCCGCCATATTGCTCTCATTTAAGGCACAGCGAAAGGACTTCCGTTAATCAACGGAAGCCCTTTTAATGGTCCTTAGTTTCCGTACATTTCATTCATCTGGGCAGTTACTTCACTTCCGCCGGCTTTACTCCAGTTATCCACCACAGTATCAAAATAGTCAATAGGCTCCGCTCCAATAATTATCTTTGTAAATCCTTCCGTCAGCAAATCATCCAGACTGGAACCATAACTTAGCTGTGCATCCGGAGCCCGGCCCCACAACTTGGATAAGATGAAATTATCATTGTTCAGTGCTTCTCTTGCAATTGCATATGCTGCCTTATCACCATTGCCCTGTTGTAGAAATTCACCCAATACTCCCGGCGTGTGATTGTTAATCCATTCCATACTATTATTGTATTTACTCAAGCTATTGGAATCATTTAACTTTGTGGTATCCCCTGTCTTCATTGCTTCATAAACCAAATCAAATGCATTAGCATCTGCCATCGGAGGATTGATACCAAAAGCACCCGTAACATGACCTATATCATTTAACATCAATAAATTCCTTAGTTCTTCATCGCTTGTTCCAAAGGAATCATTCTGAATGTACGCTTTAAAATCAATGAGTTTTAAAACAGCTTCAGGATTTTTACAATTCTTGCTGACTACAATATAAGGGCTATTTGCAAAAAAGATAGATTGCATTACCTGCTTCCCATCAGCCGAAGGTATCTTGTATGGTTCGAAATAAGCTTCTGGTCCCTGACTGCTTACCATATCTCCTCCAGGATTATATCCCCACCACTGATAGAATGGCTGTACCCCAACTTTACCTGAAACAACAGCTTCATTCATGGCACCAAAATCATAATTAGGGAAGTCTGCGGCTAAGATACCATTCTCGTACCATTTTGCCCATGTTGCAAGCGCTTCCTTCATTTCAGGCTGGACTGAACCATAACCGATGCTGCCGTCAGAAGTTTCAATCCACATATCAGGATATGCATGCCAGGCAACGGCCAAAATGTTAAGATAGTCTAATGATTTGTCGACTGCCATACCATATCCGCCATAAGCTTCCATGAATTTGAGACAGATATTTTCCAAATCTTCAATGGTCTCCGGTGCTTTCAGATTCTGCTCTTCCATCCAGTCTTTTCTTAACCAGATAAAATCAGGCTGGTCAATGAATCCGTAATGCATCTGCGATATGCCATAAAGCTTACCATCAAACATTCCTGTTTCAAATGTATCCGGATCTGATTCCATAAATCCTTTTACCGTATCAGATGCATATTTGTCCCAAACTTCTGTCATGTCATACAGCATGTCAGCCTCCACTAACTGCTGCAGCTGACTCGCCGTAACACGAAATACATCCGGGATTTCATTATTTGCAAATGCAAGATTTATTTTGGTATCGTACTCATCACTTACCCAGTCAGTCACTACTTCAATGTTGAATCTTTCCAGATATTGACGTATCCATTCATTTTTTGTAATGTCATCTCCCTCCGGATATACTGCTGATGAATGTTCGGATGTCACCGTATGAAGCGTAACTGTTTCTGCATAAGGTGTTTCCCAGGAATCCGCTTCCGGTACATAGTTTTCTGTGCTCTCTTTAACCTGTGTGTCCTGTGGAGTACTCTCTTGTTCCTGATTGCCTTCATTCCCGCAAGCCGACAAGGAACCCAGCATGCTGATAACCAGAATCACTGCTAAATATTTTTTTTTCATGTTCTACCTCCTTTTTTTGTAATATACCTGATATTTTTACTTGATACCATAGTATTTCTTTGGATAAATTCATTATTTATAGATTATTTTTTAAAAGTATAAAAATATCGAAATAAACAAAAGATATTGAACCTCTCTCTCATTCCAGTTTGAAATCAATAATGATATAATAGTGATTAGCCATGATATAACTTTAATAAAGAGCCTGGATTATAAAGGAATGAACAGGAGTCTTCATTCTATGTTACAATTCAATAAGGAAGGAGTTTATACTATATGAATTCACATCAATTCAGTTTGCGTCAAATAAGTGTATTTCATAAGCTGATACTTTTATTTATCCTGCTTTTGGCTCCGCTTATGGTTATCAGTTTTTATTTAATATACAGCAGTAATCAGGATCTTCAAAAAAAAACCATTCAATCTTTTGAAGAATCCACCAAAAATATAGCAGAATCACTCGACAATGAGTTAGAACAGATTTATAATTTAAGCTCTAATATTTTTATGAAAACAGAGATTGAACGCCTTTCCGCTTTCCCATATCAATTCAGTACCTATGAGCGAATTACTTCAATCAATACTGTAATTGAATATCTGACTACCGTGAAGGTTAATAATTCCTTAATCAGTAATGTACAGATCTACCTGCCGTCTCTGGAAAGAATATTGAATGCAAACGGATATAAGCATGGCAGCATGCAGGTACTTACCCGGGAAGATTACCAGGCACTCCTTATGAAGAAAACTGATAAGAAAATACTATATTATGAGGATAATCATTTCTATTATCTTATTTCATCCAGCCATAATACATCTCACAACCTCATATTAGTAGATTTCTCTTCCAATGCCATAGACGAATATTTAGCCATGTTTACGTCCTTGGAGAGTGATTATCTTCTTCTCATTGATACTGATGGAAAAATCATTAACAGCATTCTGCCTGATACATTGTTAGCAGAATTCTCTATTACCGGGACAGAGCACTTTACCAGCAATGGGTTTCAATATCGTATCTTCCGGAACAAAATGGATTTTAGCGGTATTACTCTTGTCCGTATTATTAATGAAGATACATTGTATTATAATGCCACAAAAACAATTGTATTCACTGCATTGATATTGGTCCTGATGTTTATTTGCATTCTCATTTATTTTATCATTACTTCCCGCATAGTCAAAAAACCTCTGTCGAAATTAATATCGGCTTTTTCTGAAGTAGAAAGACATAATCTAAAGGTTAAAATACCTTTAGACAACAGTACTGATTTTTCTAAGCTATATGCAGGTTTTAATCATATGAACAGCCATCTTGAGAATCTGATAGAAAATGCTTATGAACAAAAGCTTCTGTTACAAAAAGCAGAGCTGAAACAACTTCAGGCACAGATTAATCCTCATTTTTTATATAACAGTTTTTTTTTACTTCAGCGTCTGATCAGTGGAGATATGTTAGCAGAATCCAATAGCCTTGCCCAAAAACTTGGTTGTTATTTTCAATATATTACCAGAACCAGTGATGAGCTTGTTTTTTTAAAAGATGAATACGAACATGCCAAAATCTATATGGATATTCAGGCATTACGGTTTCAAAAAAGCATAAATATTATCTGTGAAGATCTGCCGCCCAAATATGCTTATATCAGGATTCCCAAAATAATCTTACAGCCTATTATTGAAAATGCCTTTAATTATGGGCTACAGAATAAAGAAGAGAGTGGAATCTTGTCCCTGCGTTTTAAACACACCGACCCTTATACCCTTTGCATTAATATTGAGGATAATGGAGAAGATCTGACTGATGCCGGACTGAAGCAAATTAACAACTCTATTGAAAAAGCTTACGCCTCTTCAAATAACCTTGAAATGACCGGTATATTAAATATTTATAGGCGTCTGCTAATCTATTCATCCGGTAAAGCTTCTATGAAAGCATCCCGGTCTCT
>Ga0153942_1001045_pt1 | contig 11012 bp, 11 predicted proteins | sample TSNJ026MetaG_FD_104731 | JGI IMG/M metagenome (GOLD analysis project Ga0153942, IMG submission 104731) | Attine ant fungus gardens microbial communities from New Jersey, USA - TSNJ026 MetaG | ecosystem: Host-associated > Fungi > Mycelium > Unclassified | place: USA: New Jersey, Brendan T. Byrne... | reverse complement strand
TTGAAGCCATTCACTCCCTCGAATACTTCAAAATGACTGATACGATGGATCGGCTTGCCTTGGCAACGGCGCAATCAACATTGGATATTCTGGTTAAATACGCGGTAGAGGCCGTAGCAGCCATGAAGCGAGGGGAAATCACCAAAGAGTTTGAGTGGGTAGTTAGTGCATGCGCCTATCTTCCGGGGCCATTCTCTGCGATTGGCAGTATTAATTTGGCACATACGCTGGATGAGATTCTACTTGGGTTTGAGCCTATCACGAAGCTGCTCCACGGCTTAACGGTAGGGTATTGTCAACTGGTGGAATTGGTTTACTGGGGGAAGATTGACGAGTTGTATCCGTATGTGGACATCTTCAAGGCGATCGGTATTCCGTGTACCTTTGCAGAGCTTGGTATCCCAGATGTAATTTACGAGGATATCTATGAGTTGGCGGAAAAAGCGCTGGCTGAGGTTGCGGGACTTGGAGCAATCAAGTTTTCAGCCCAAAGCATGGCTAATGCTATGATAAAAACAGAGAGTCTGATTACGGAGTATTTTGCAAAGAGGAGCTAGTATTCTGACCAGCCATTAACCCAAAACCCGGCTTGCCAGACATGGAGGAAGGAAAGCGGCGGCTGACCGATTTGCCCACGCAGGAGCACACGGTCATTGACTTGTAGCGCCGGTTACAACTGAACATCTCCAATCCTGTCCAGCTAAGGCGCGAGCTATGTCGTTCAGGACGACAGGGCATTGTGGGAAACTGCGATACCTTCCATTGTGAAAAGGGGATTTTTTGTGTTTATTCTGCGCTACTGTGTGGACTAATAACAGCCGTCCTGTCCTCTTAGGCAGTGTTTACACTAAATCGTGTAAATTTAAGGTATATAAGTGGAAGGAAGGGAAGATACAAAAATGAAAAAGATTGTGCGAATCAACACAAGGACAAGGGAGACCGTCTATTCGTCGGAAGGGGATTTCCCCAAAATGGGGGGTAGGATTCTGACCTCCCATATCATAACCTCCGAGGTCGACCCCAAGGCAGATCCGTTTGGCGCGGGTAATAAACTCGTGGTTGCCGGTATGATACCGGCTGGCACTACCATCAGCAGTACCTACCGCTTATCCGTCGGTTTCAAAAGCCCGCTCACCGGCGGCATCAAGGAGGCTAATGTGGGCGGTACGGCGGGCTATTATCTATCTGGACAGGGGATTAAAGCTATCATACTTGAAGACAAACCGGAAAAACCGGAGTGCAACATCCTTGTGATTGCCGCAGACGGAAGCATTCGTGTCGAGGAGGCATCCTACCTGGAGGGAAAGGGTACATACGAAACGGAAGATATCTTGCGGGAAAGGTTCAGCGGCAAGGTCGGTTTCATGTCCGTGGGACCGGCCGGAGAGCGGGGATATCTGAACTCATCCATCATGGTAACTGAAATGGGACTTGAGCGTCCATGCCGGGCGGCAGCGCGTGGCGGCGGTGGCGCGGTGATGGCCTCCAAAGGGATAAAAGCCATTGTGGTACAGCAGGCCGATCATCCGTATACGATTCAGTATGCCGACAAAGAAGCCTACAAGGCTACAGCCAAAACTGTAAACCAGGCCATCAGGAAAGATAATGTCTTCAGCTCTGGCACGGTCGTGCTTCTGGGCATGACTATACCCAGCGGTATCGCACCGTATCGCAACTTCAACGGCGATACCGCTACCGAGCGAGAACAGGAACAGTACAACGTACAAACTGTGATGGACAGAATGCAGGAAAACGGGGGTAAACTGGGACATTCCTGCCAGCCAGGCTGCGTTATACAGTGCTCAAACGCGATCTACGAGAAGGACGGAACCTTCCTGACAGGTGGCTATGAGTATGAGACTGCCGAGCTTGCGGGTCCGAACTGCGGCATATTTGACACGGAGATTGTTGCCAGGATCGACCGTTTCTGTGACGATTTCGGTTTTGACACCATCGAATTTGCCGTATCCCTCGGTATTTATCTTGACTGCGGAAAAATGCCATGGGGCAACTACGACGCGGTACTGGAGCTGCTTAACACAATCCGGAAACGCGGAAGCCTGGCGGATGACTTCGGTCTCGGCGCCGAACGGCTCGGCAAGAAGCTAGGCGCTAGGCATATCCCGACCGTCAAGGGACAGGCGCTCGCCGCCTATGAACCCCGTAACCTGAAAGGAACAGGCGTCACCTACGCCATTTCCCCGATGGGAGCGGACCACACGTCCGGCTCAACTCTGGGAAATCCGTCAGTAGTACCCCACGAAAAGGCAGGACAGCTGGAGCTTTCGGCAGAGCTGCAAAGCATTATGGTTACTGCCGATTCCCATATGTGTCTGTTTGCTTGGGGGAATGTGATGGAGGTAGCGGAGGACTACTTAAAGGTTCTGAGCGCCACCTTTGGCGAACCCTGGTCGATGGAGGAGATGTTCGGAATGGGCATGGAGACACTCAAAAAGGAAATTGCATTCAACCGTGCGGCAGGCATCGGCCCGGATAAGGATAAGCTGCCCGATTTCTTCTATGAAGAACCGTCGCCGGTTACGGGGGCTATCTACGACATTACTGCTGAAGAGATTGCGCAAAAATGGCATAGTATGGTGCAATAGCAGATATGCCGGTTGATTAGTGATCACGCAAACCTGGGAGGATGCCATGCATAAGTATTTTGTTCCAAAGGAGCACAACGGGAAATCATTATATTATATCATTCAACACATGGGGCGTGAAAAGGAATTTGAGTGGAACCCCTATGCCTATATTGTGAGTCTGGACGATAGTATCATTCCCCAGAACTTCATGCAGAGGACGTTTGTAAGCGAGGGGCAGATAGTCAGGATTTTGCCAGTGACGACAGGCGGCTAAAACTCAAAATAATATGTTACGGATGGGGTAAGCCTATATAGGGCTCACTCCGCAACCAAAAACGCCGCATAACAGAAGCGAAAGGGAAGCAAATCTGGTATAATAACTGCAAGGGAAAAGAGGAAAAACGCGAAAAGAGCTTGCAGTTGGGGTGGAACGGATGTACAAAGTGGATCGTCAAATGAAGCTTGAGGATTTTGTGTTTCCATACGGGAAGCTGAATCCTGAAAACGAGTAGGTAAAGTTATCGGAGCTGATCCCGTGGGATAGAATTGAGGTGGTGCGAAGAATGCAAACGAATCCACCATGAGCTACCAGATTTTATTGTGCCGTACAAACGGCATTGCCGAAGGACCATCGAAAACATAATAAACGGTGATACGGATAAAGCGTGCTGCGAGGAAATTACGATCGCAAGAATCAAGCACTGGTGGGCGACCATGCAGTTGTACTTTCTGAGTGTAATGAGTTCATTATCAGCAAAGTATGGAGTTCGTTTCTCCGAGCCGCTAAAGCTGCGCGAAGTTGTCCGGGCGGTGGCAAATGCGCATTTATGGAATCATACCCGTTCGGCGTCCCAGTCCGGCTAAAGAGTTGTAATGATATAGTAATGATATAATATTATTTAATATTGTGTTCAGAATTTGTATTTATTGTCTTTCTTATGAGGAGATGCGTTTCCATGCTGTTTTCCCTTCTCTCACAAGCTGGCGCATCCGGTTTTGATTATGTTTCCTGCGCGGTTTCTGACAGCCATATCTATAATCTGAAGATGTTGGTGCCGGGGCAGACTTCCTTCGATAAGCATACGCTGTATTGTTTGTATGATGAAGAGAGGGAGCGTTTTTCCATAAACGACATCGCGCAAGCGAATTTGCTCGTCGCCGGCAATCCAAGCTCCCGTATCGAAGATTGGGGAAACAACAATATTATCATTCTGCGCGAACCGGAGCGGTCGGCGGAATTCTATAACCATCTGTCCGAAATCATTCGTCAAAATACCGTACTTGAATCGGACCTGCACTTCCTAAATTTACTGTCAGCCGACACCCTGGATGATTTGCTAGATCAGCTTTCAGAATTGCTGAAGAATCCGTTTCTGTTGATCAATCTGAACCGCCACGAGCTGGTGCACTCCCGCCAACCGCATTTCCTTGAATTTCCAGTCTGGAAGAAAATCGTGGAAAGCGGTTACTGTGGCTTTTGTTTTGAGTTTGACAGGAGTCCCGTTTTTACGTCCTATACCATGAAGCTCATAAACTGCGCGCCGACGCATTCCGTGATGGTTAGCCCCGTTACAATCGACGGAAAGATCGTCGCGGCACTCTTGGAATTCGATTTCATTACAGAACTAAAAGACTTTCATAAAATGACTGTTGATATGGTAATGCACCTGATTATCGAACGGAACTTCAAAAACGACAGCGCGTTTTCCCGCATCGTCAACAATGATTCCGAGGCAAGAGCCTACATTGATCTCCTAAACGGAAAGCAGCAGTCTTACTTCAGCGAAAAAGAACTCGCTGAAAATCCGGAAATCGATACATATAATTCATACAAGAATCTTGTATCTTCATACAGGAATCTTTTGCTTTGCGAGCTTCCCGACGATACACAGGAATGCAATCATCTGCTTTCCTGCATGAAATCTTTGCAAAATGTCAATGCATTTCTGTTCAAGAATTACATTGTCGGGGTTTTCAGAAACAAAGTGACAAATATCATAACCTTTGATCAATCGGTAAAGCTTTTCAAAAAGTACTCGGAAAGCTGCAACACCAGTCTGTTTGTCAGCGAACCGTTCGCAGCGCTTAACAAAATTACCGATATGTTTCAACAGACACTAACCTGTCTGAGGCTTTACAAGGAAACGCGTCTGCCGAACGGTGTGTATTTTTATGATATGTTCCGTTTTTACGACGCCTTAAAAGATGTAAGCAAGGAAGAAGCCTTGAATCGATATTGTCATCCGACGTTGCTCGTGCTTGACAGGTTCGACAAAGCGCACAATACCGAATATTTCAAAACACTGCGGGCTTTTATCTTAAACGAAAGGAATTTCAAAGCTGCGGCAGATGAGCTCCACATCCACAGAAACACGCTTTCCTATCGGCTTTCCCAAATCGACGAGATGTCGAATCTATCTATCTGGAATCCCGAGTATTATTTTATGCTTTCTTATTCTTTCCGCCTTTACGAATACTGCTGCAATCAAAACATCATTTTATGGAAGCTATAAACAATTAGCTATCCAAATATATTCAAGGAATTTAAGAATAATCAAACATACTGCAAGCAAAATCAAAATGATTATGCCATACCTGCAATTGCGCGACGAACATCTTGTATCATGTTATAAATAATCAACTATGCCCAGAAACTCGGATATACACGTTATCTTGTTGGATTGCCGTGCAATAGCCCCTTTTCTCACGCTAAAGCCACAAAAAAGGACTGCCGGAAAGCAAAAGACTTCCCGGCAGTCTCTTTGTTCATCCATATCTCCCATGGAAATCAGGAATGTGTCTTAGCGGCCTTTCTAAAGAAAAACACAAGCACGTAGAGTAACACGCATACGCCTAAAAACATAACAAAGGCAGAGACATAAATGCCTGTAGCGGTCTGCAAACTCCCTACGATTGTAGCGCTGAGCGAAGCGGGGATAAGCGATAGCGTCAAAATTGCAACATTCGTGGCATAGTGGTTCGTGCCGAATTCTTCAATCGCTATGGGCGCTGTCAGCACGGGGATGCCGCCATAGCCGACTCCGATGAGCATAACACCTATTACCGCAAGTACGGGCGACTGCAGTTTGAAAGCAACCAGCATGAGTACACACGCGACCGTATAGCTGGCTGTCAAAAACAGGAGGGAAATCGTTTTCCCGAATCTGTCATATAGCATGCCAATACCCATTCGTCCAAGGCCATTGCATACAGATTGCAATCCCACTACAATAGAAGCAAACGAGGTCGCCACGCCGCATTCTATCACGATGCTGCGCGTGTGGCCAATCACGCCCGAGCCAATTAGTGTGGCAAAGATGGAGATTAAAAAAAACAGCCAGAATGCAGGGGTGCTTATCATCTGCACTGTTGTATATCCGACCGTGCTTGCTGTGGGCGCTTCTTCTCTTTGGGCGGGTACCGCGCTGCGCATAAAGAAACTGCCGATAAGAAAAACAACAAATGTTGATATGCCGAGCAGCAGATACGTGTTACGCCAGCCAAGGTGGGAATGCATCAGTACATTCGCCAGATTACCAATCAGCAGCGTGCTTACGCCAAAGCCCATAAGGAGAATTCCGGAGGCAACGCCGTGCTTTTCAGGAAACCATGTAAGCACCGTGTATAATATCACATTATATGAAAACCCTGCGCCAAACCCAAACAGTACACCATAGGCAAAGTACAGCAGGATGAGCCGGTTACTGTTCAATTGCGTGCACAGGATGAAGGCGAGCAGGCAGGCTGCGCCGCCGATTTGTACGCAGAGCTTGGCTCCCAGCACAACCCTTAGCTTGCTGCCGACCAAACTTCCAAGGCAAAAGCATGCGAGCGTAATCGTAAAATTCAAGCCAAGCTGAGCGCTGGTCCACCCAAACGCATCGGAAAGCGGTACGGAAAGAATTGACCATGCATAGACGGTCCCTGTAAAGAGAAACATGATTAGCCCCGCAGCGAGAATCCGGTTCCTTGAAGGTGATTTGTTTGATTCTTTATTATTCATAATAGATTTATTATATCGAAACGCTATAGCATTTACAATGGGACCGGCGTGTATCAATTTCCTAAATAAGCAGTGTAACTTTGTGCACGACATTTGTAGTTTGGTTGAGAAAATCGGAAGCGACAATCTGGTTCTGTGAAAATGCGTAGCCTGCTTGTTCGCATTTCCAACATGACAAATCGCCGCTCGGTTAGGTGAAATTATGGTGCAAACAATCTATACTGTCATCTGGGATGAAGCACAAAGGCCGATTAATCTGATAAGAGACAACCACGGAACATGAGCCGCATACGGGAATCCATTGGCATCCCTGTAATTTGCCTCAGAATTTAATCACCTTTGGATCCTCGGTAAAGGAGGAAATTGTTGCAGTAGCATCCTTGAGATACCATACCTGCGTATTGCCGTCATCTGCTGAGTACCGGTCCTGTAATACCGGATAGGTGTCCAGCATATGCTGTTTCGCTTCACGCCTGTCATCCAGGACGGCGACAGCCTGCACACGAATCCATATACCGCTATCAAAAGCGCAAATTTCAATTTTGGGGTTTGCGTTCATCTGCTTTGAAACATCCTTAACTTTTCCTGTCTGGATGTAGAGCTTACCCTCGAAAAGGTCAACCGTGCTAAACGGGCGGACCCTCGGCTGGTCACCCTCTACCGTAGCAATACAATAATATCCGCACTTCTTTAAAAAATCATAGACCTCTTTCATGAAAAATACCTCCATCTCATTTCAAATTGACTATTCTCTCAAAACATGATATAACTATATCATGTACAATATAAATAACAAGTGCGATTTTTTAGTATAGTTAGTATCACAAAAAATACTATGGAGGCAATATGGATAAAGATTTATTTGGCGTTTGCCCTTATGTAACGGCGCAAAAGCTGCTTACAGGTAAATGGACTCTGCTTATTTTACATCTGTTAAGCGAGAAAATAATGCGGTTTAATGAATTGCAAAAAGGTCTTCCAAATCTGACACAGGCAACATTGACCAAGCAACTGCGCATGATGGAGGAAAACGGATTGGTTATTCGAACTGTGTACAGCCAAATCCCACCCAAGGTAGAGTATTCGTTAAGCGAGCTTGGCATACAATTTGATCCTGTCTTAACTGCGCTGAAAGTGTGGGGAGACCGATATATAGAGTATTTGGAAAATGAGGAGCAGGTAAGATAATATGGGCATGTTGAAAAGCAGATGATGAATTGTACAGTGTCATCCAACGGTGGGTTCAGAAAATTATCAAACGGGTGGCGTGAAAGCCCGTAGCCGCATTAAGAATTGTGCAGCCGCCGCAAGGAGATCGGGCTGTATCAGTTCTCAATGAGCTCCAGATCAAGTAGCACAAGCTACAAAAAATGAAAAAGTGCGCGTAAGATAACAAGACTCTAGAGGCTGTCGGAATGTCCGAAGTCTCTTTTTTGTGTTTGTAAAGGTGATGAGAAATAGAACTACTTGGACAGACAACCCATACGGTAGAAAGCCGTATGAAGTATGGGCATGGATGCTAAAATATTAGAGCGTGTTCACATAAGAGCGTCTGCAATCATAGCGAACATGATGACGCCGCAAAATATCACATTGAGTTTCTCATAACGAGTCAAAACTCTTCGGAAGCGTTGAATACGTAAAAGAAGAACCTCTCTGTTTCATTGCGCCGCCTGTACAAGTCACGGTCATACTCCCACGGTTCAAGACGAATTTTCTTCGGCGGGACTATCGGTTCGTAGCCGCACTCACGTGCGATTCTGCGTGTCTCCTCATCCTCGTATGCTTTATCCATAACGATAGGTTCGCCATTGCCTGTGACCAACTTGATGAGCCTCCGGCCTTCTGGAGCGTCGTGAGCATTCCCAGGCGATAGCGAAAACCCTACCGCAGCCTCGGCGGATGCGGACACCATATGAATCTTATAGGTGAGCCCCCTTTTGAGCGCCCGATACTCTGATCTCTACTTGACTTCAATGCAGTTGTTCCATCTGGGTGTACGCAGGATGTCATGCTATCAAGGAAGCGTATGCTGGTGTCTATCTCTATAATTCCCTCTGCTGCAAACCCGTAAAAACAGCAAGAAACGTACCATTCTTGCTCCAACGGTTGAACCGTACGTAGGCTGTATGCCAGTTCCCGAACTCAGACGGCAAGGCTCTCCACTTGCCCCCGTTTTCTACCACATACAATACGGCGTTCAGAAAACTAAGCGTATCTTTGGGCGGTTTCCGTGGTGTCAGCATGTACTGCTCTATCATGCCGAGGTGTTCTGTTGTCAATCTAATATTTGGTATATCGTTCCATTTGTTGTTTTCTTTATATGTGAACACGTTCTAATAATTCATAGAGATCGCTGGCTGTAATCTCATTCATATAGTAGTCCACATCCAGCCTGCCCAGCGCATCCTCCAACTCTGGTTCCAGCGGAAGCCCCGCCATAGTCGACTCCAGCTCGGACAACTCGCCATTACCGAAGAAATCGCCGTAGAATCGCACCGACTTGATGTGCCCCTCCTTTACCTGAAGAGTGCACCCTCGGAAACTCTTCAGGGCAGGGTATAGGCCGACAATAAGACTGAACAGCCAAAACCATCCCCCCAAAAATCCTCGGGGTTTTTAACAATTGTGTTACATTTTCCAAAAACACTTGACTTTTCAAAAATTGCCCCATAATCGCTGAGAACAGCCATTTTAGCTGTATCTTAACGATAAAGGTGGTTTTTTCATGTTAGGTTGTTGGCGTTCTAACAAAGATTATCAAAGCTTTGTATTGACTAAGCTCAAAGCCCTGGCCGAAATCTTCCCCGAGAGCGTATTAGAATACAAGGATTCCATCTCTAAGATGCTTATCCTAAATCTTGATCCGCTCAAAGACATCATTACTCCACTTTATTCACTTACAGGCAGACCGGCTGAGATGCAACCTGAGATTTTTCGCTCCTTAATCTTGATGAATGACTTGGGTATTCAGCTAGATAATTGGACGGAAAAATTGAGGTTGAATCCTGTTTTACGCACTATCGCCGGATTCACGCTTGATAATTTGGTCAACACCTCATCCTATTACGATTTTATCAATCGTATCATTAGGCTTGACGAGCGTCCCCGCTTAAAGAAGATTAAGTTTAAGCCCAAAGAAAAGCTCAAGAAGGGTGAGAAGCTTCCGCCTAAAAATCCTGGTATTGTTGCCAAAATCGTTAACCAGATCATCAATAACAACGATAAGTTCATAGAACAGCTTGACAGACGACCCGAAAGATTTTTGCAGAAAATCTTCGCTAAAGTTTGTGTTTTCAAATCCATTGAAATTGGAATTGTGCCGGATTCCGTTTCTATTTCCGGAGACGGTACCTGTATCGAAACAGGCGCCTCCCCTTCTGGCGTAAAGGTCTGCAACTGCAAAGAAGAAGGTAACTTCCGCTGCACCTGCGACCGTAAATTTTCAGACCCCAATGCGACTTGGGGCTGGGATAGCCACAAGGAAATCAATTTCTATGGCTATACCGGATACTTTATTTCTACTTACAACAAGTCTCTTAAAATGGATTTGCCTCTCTATCTCAGACTCGTTGAAGCAAGTAGACATGATAGTGTTTCGGCTGTTTTTGCTCTGGCAGAATTCAGAGAGCTATATCCTGACTTGCAGATTGATACTTTTATTTCTGACAGCGCAAGCGATAACTATGCTACATATGAATTGCTCAATCACGGGGGCATTAATGCCGTTATTGCGCTTAACTCTAAAAATACCGGCAACTACCAATATCCTCCCGCTCTCCATATTAATGACAATGGAGTTCCTGTTTGCCCAGGCGGCTATGAGATGATTTTTAATGGCTTCTGCAAAGACCGCTGTCGCTTTAAATGGCGCTGCCCCTGTGTTTTGGGTAAGGCTGAACCTTGTGAGGCTTGCCAGAACTGTTCTCCTCCCAGCTATGGCCGTGTTATTTATACAAAACCTGATTGGGATTTGCGGCTCTTTACGAGAATCCCTCGCGGCAGCGATGCTTGGAAGTTAAAAATGAAAGAGCGGACTGCTGCCGAACGCGTCAATAACCGTATTTTAAATGACTATGGTATTGAAAAAGCCAAACAGCGCGGCAAAAAACGTATTTCTTTTTTCACTACTATTGCCGGCTTTAACATTCACCTTGATGCTCAGCTTAAAAAATTGACTGCCGATAATCAGTTTGATTTTTATCAGATTTTCAATATCAATAAAGCAGCCTGATTTTTTAGCTTGATTCCAACGCTTATATCAATTTTTTCTCTGCTGATGTTTGAAAAAAATTTCTTTTTCAAACGTCTGTTTGCCATGTCTTTTTTTTATATCTATTTTCCCATTCCTCTATTTCCAGGGCAGCATCCTTCCTTTTTTCCGTTGACCCCCTTTAATTGGTTCGATTGGCCTCATCCTC
>Ga0153942_1001042_pt1 | contig 11013 bp, 9 predicted proteins | sample TSNJ026MetaG_FD_104731 | JGI IMG/M metagenome (GOLD analysis project Ga0153942, IMG submission 104731) | Attine ant fungus gardens microbial communities from New Jersey, USA - TSNJ026 MetaG | ecosystem: Host-associated > Fungi > Mycelium > Unclassified | place: USA: New Jersey, Brendan T. Byrne... | reverse complement strand
TCAAAACGGCCTGTGTTTTGGAATGGTTGACGGTTATTCCGTACTTTTTCTTCCAGAAGAATGGCAGGAGCAAATATTTCTTCCATGGCCGGATGAATGTCAGGATCAAACCAGTTTTGGCTGAGTACCTTAGCTTTTTTCAGCGTAAAAAAGGCTGTGCAAAGCTCTTCACTTTCACATCAGCCTTTTAAAATTCTTTTATATGTTAAATTCACTTTTTAATAAGCTATAAACCAAATCGTCATACAGTATTCCATCCAGTTCATGGTGCTGGCGCAGCCTGCCGTCCTGGTGAAAGCCCAGCCGTTCCAAAAGCCTCGCCGACGCCTCATTAAAGCTGCCTGTCTGCGCGTATATCTTGTTTAACCTTTGATTGAACAACCATCCAAGCGCGAGTGTCATAGCCTCATTCATGATACCATTTCCACGGTATTCCGGGCATAGGTAATAACCAACCTCCATGCTCCGGTTGCGGGGGTTGTGGTCAAAGGCGGTGACCTTCCCTAACACCCCCTTCGATTTTAAATCATAAATCCCCCAAAGGCAAAGATCGGCATCCTGAAGCACCGCCTCCATGCGGGCAGCCGCTTCCTCATCGGTGCGGAACAGAACCGGCCGGCAGGTCATCCACTCCATGGGCTCCAATAATTCAACCCGGCGCACCTTCATCAAATCATCCACCGGCGGCGGGGCCAATTCAATGAATGATCCCCTCAACTTCTGCGCAATCATTTTTAAACCCTATACAGCAGATCCGTGTAGGTGGGCATCTTCCAGTATTCCTTGGACACCATCATTTCCGCCTCGTCCACAGCCGCCCGCAACGACGCCATAGCCGGTGTCACCTGGGCATGGCAAATCTGGGTTTTTTCCTCCATGGTTCCTGAAACCAAGTCCATCATATGGGACAACACCTCACGGGCAGTGTCAATGTTGTCCAGGGTAGCGGAAAGACGGCCCAGAAGCCGGGTAAGGGTGTGACTGGATACGCCGGCATGCTGCATCTCGGCCACCGTGACGCTGATATCCTTAAGATAGGCGATGCAGGCAGGGATCACCTGGCGGGAAGCCATCTCCAGCATAGTTTTGGCCTCAATGGAGACCACCTTTACATAGTTTTCCAAAAGAATTTCATGGCGGGACCGGCATTCATTTTCCGTCAGCACCTTAAATCGGGAAAAGAGAGCCATATTCTTCTCAGTGATCATAGCAGGGAAGGCATCCACACAGCTTTTTAGATTGATCAAACCCCGCTTGGCAGCTTCCTCTCCCCATTGAGAGGAATAACCGTCCCCGTTAAAGATAATTCGGCCATGCTTCACCACAGTATCAGTGATAATATTCTTGATCTCGGCGTCAAACTCCGGACAGGCCTCCAGGCGGCCGGCAAATTCGCTGAGCAGTTCGGCCACCGCCGTATTTAGATATACATTGGCGTCGGCAATGGAGTCGGAGGAGCCCACCATACGAAATTCAAACCGGTTACCGGTAAAGGCAAATGGAGAAGTGCGGTTGCGGTCGGAGCTGTCTATGGGAACCCGGGGCAAGGTAGCTACCCCCGTCTTCAAGAAACCGCTGACGTTGCCCCCTTCATAATCGTAGCCATTGGCAATCCCCACCAGAGTAGTGGTCAGCTCATCCCCAAGATAAACCGAAATGATGGAAGGCGGGGCCTCTCCACCTCCCAAGCGGTACTCATTTCCCACATTGGCGGCGGACAGGCGGATCAGATCGGCATAGCGGTCGATGGCGCAGATCACAGCACAGAGGAAAACCAGAAATTGCATATTTTCATAGGGGGTTTCCCCCGGATCAAACAGGTTGACCCCGTCGTCGGTGCAGAGAGACCAGTTGTTGTGCTTGCCGGAGCCATTGACCCCTGCGAAGGGCTTTTCATGGAGCAGGCACGCCAATCCCAATTTCTTAGCCACCATCCGCATGGTCTCCATAGCCAACTGGTTGTTATCGGTGGCAATATTGGCCGATTCGTGGAGCAACGCCAGCTCATGCTGGCAGGGCGCCACTTCATTGTGCTTTGTGATGGAGACACAGCCCAGGTTCCACAGCTCATCATCCAGGGCCTTCATAAATTCCCCCACCCGGATGCGAATGCGGCCGCAGTAGTGATCGTCCAACTCCTGCCCCTTTGGGGGCCGGGCCCCAAAAAGGGTGCGGCCGCAGAGCTTTAGATCCAGCCGCTGCTCATAGAGCTCCCGGTCGATAATAAAGTACTCCTGCTCAGCCCCTACCGTGGGAATCACCCGCTTGGCGGTGTGGTTGCCGAAGAGGCGGAGCACCCGCAGGGACTCCCGTGAAACGGCCTGCATGGACCTGAGCAAGGGGGTCTTTTTGTCTAGCGCTTCCCCGTGATAGGTGCAGAAGGCGGTGGGGATAAACAGCGTGTGGTCCCGGATAAACGCGGGCGAGGTGGGGTCCCAGGCGGTGTAGCCTCTGGCCTCAAAGGTGGCCCGCAATCCTCCGTTGGGGAAGGAGGAAGCATCCGGCTCTCCCTGCACCAAAGCTCTGCCGGAAAACTCCACCAAGGCCATAGCGTTGTCGTCCACCGTCAGGAAAGAGTTGTGCTTGCCCGCGGTGGCGTTGTTCATGGGCTGAAACCAATGGCTGTAATGGGTAGCGCCGTTTTCCAAAGCCCAATCCTTCATCACCGAGGCCACATGATCCGCCACATCAGGGTCCAGCTTTTTCCCTTCCTTGTTGGTCTTGATCAAGCTCTGGAACACTTGTTTAGGCAGCCTGCGCCTCATGACGTCGGTGGTAAACACACGGGAGCCAAACTTGTCTAGAATATTTTCCGGCATACATTGATTCCTCCATAACATGATTGGACGTTTGAGGAACATGGGAATATTCTTCCCTGCCCCGTTATTATTGCTTGATTTATATATGAATCTCAAAACCATCGAAGTAAAATATGCTATTGTAATCACTTTCATTTTGCGTTAAAACCATACATGAAGCAGTCGCGACCGCATTATCTCCGCTAAATCAAAAGACATTACAGCATTTATTATTTGTAAAGTTCTATTAAAACCAAGTGGATTTCCCTTTGAGCCTCACAGGTGTTATAATAATATTGTAAGATAAACATACCTACATTTGCTTTTATTTAAAGGGGGATTAAATATGCCTGGTGAAACTATTTTACTATTTTTTGCAGCATCCATACTATTTGTGTTTCTTTTTTTAGAACATAGAGACATTAAAAAAGTTGAAGGAAAAACAAAGGAAGTAACAGGCGTCATTGTGGAAATTGAAGCCCAATATCCAGCCAGTGCGATAGCGTCCAAATGGGCCAGAATTAGTTATTATGTTAATGGTTCGTCATATAAATCAAGTAATTGGATACAGGTATCACGAAAAGCGCATGTCGGAGATAAAGTGTTAGTTAAGTATCTATTAGATGAGCCAACCATACTAGATACAAGTTCAAAGTTAAAGTATAAAATTTTCTTATATAGCGCGTTGACTCTTATCATAATAGGAATGCTCGCTTGGATTGCCAGACGGATGTAGTGAATAGGCCATTGTGCCTATCCGGTATCGGCACCCGCTGACGGCACAGGCATCCGCCTACAACCGCCAGGGTAAAAGCGCTCATATTATAGCAATTGTATGCCGGCCTGCTCGCACCGCTGGTGCATCTCCTCCGGCCAAACCGAGGCCTGGACCTCACCGATATGGGCCTTTTCCAATAGGAGCATACAGATACGGGATTGGCCAATACCGCCGCCTACCGTCAAGGGAAGTTCCCCTGACAACAGCGCCTTGTGGAAAGGCATATCCTTCCGGCCCTCCGAACCGCTGGCTGAGAGCTGCCGTGCCAGGGAAGCTTCATCTACCCTCACCCCCATGGAGCTGATCTCAAAGGCGTGGCCCATCACCGGATTCCAAATCAAAATATCCCCATTGATTTCCCAGTCGTCGTAATCCGGGGCGCGAAGATCGTGGGGCTTGCCATCGGATAGGATGCCCCCGATTTGAGAAATAAACACAGCGCCATATTCCTCGCAGATGGCGTCTTCCCGCTCCTTGGGGGTCAAATGGGGGTAGCGGTCCAGCAGCTCCTGAGCCGTGATATAGGTCAGCCGCTCCGGCAAAAGGTCGGAAAGCTCAGGAAACGCCGTGTGCAAAACATCCTCCGTCTGCTTGAGGGCCCTTAGGATTTGACCGGCCACGCCATATAGAAAGTCCAACGTCCTCTCCGACCGGTCAATCACCTTTTCCCAGTCCCACTGGTCCACATAGAGGGAATGAAGATTATCCAGTGTCTCATCCCGCCGGATGGCATTCATATCAGTATAAAGGCCAAAGCCCTTCTCAAATCCATACCGCTTTAAGGCCAGCCTCTTCCACTTGGCCAAGGAATGGACAATCTCCGCGTCGCTTCCTGACGGCAGGTCCAGGATATCAAAGGAAACCGGCCGCTCCACGCCGCTCAGATTGTCGTTGAGGCCTGAATTGGCCAAGACAAACAATGGGGCGGATACACGGGTCAGACTCAGGGCACGGGCCAGCTTCCGCTCAAAGGTATCCTTCACCAGCTTGATGGCAAGCTCGGTCTCCATAATACTCAGCTTGGGATCATAGTCCTTGGGGACAATCAGGGACGCTCCTTCCATTGCACAACCACCTTATCCTATATAATATGTAAACAGCTTCAATCAACAGTGACATTTTTTTATCAGAGTGGGGAAACAAACGTTATTGCCTTAATCATTTTTGAAATTACTTTAGCTCTTTTTCCATAAACAAATCGGCAAAATCGTTGTCATTGTAGCGCTCAGTGGGGGTAAATCCATAGCTCTTATACAACCGGACAGCGCGGGTGCTCCAGGTGGTGGTGTCCAGATAAATCCTCTCACACCCCATCTCCCGGGCCCTTTCCAGCACTAGGTCCAATAGCTGACGCCCATATCCATTGCCGTAATAGGTCTTGTAGATATACAACATCTTTAGTTCGCACTCCCGGGAATTGATCCGCTTCACCGCGGACGTACCCACCACCTGGTCCCCATCCATCAGGCACCAGCAACGGTCCATCGACTGGCCGATATTGGTATAAGCCGCATGGCGGCCTTGGGGCTGAAACTCCCGCTTGGATTCGGGCATGCACTTTTCTAAAAATACCAGGACATCCGCCTGGAGGGAGGGCTCAAAGGGAACAATGCGTATCATTCGGATGTTTACACCTCAGTTTACAGGATATTGGAACAGCTGCGCTTACCTCCATAGTGCCACTGATATAAGAAAAATAAGAACAGCAGGGTTGACATACGGTCCGCACCCCTCACCAATCCATTCCGTTTTTCTAAATCCGCTCATATACTTCATTATTTTATCTTAAAACCCATGGAGACACAAGGCACAAATCTGTGGAATTTTTCACCCGATGACTGCTTATTCATGGGGAATATTGATTATATCTGAAAAGCCGCGCGGCTCCCGCCAAATCCAGGAATTACCTCCAACCGGGCCGGAATCTGATTTCTAAGCTCCTGCACATGGGAAATGATTCCCACCACCCTGCCTTTGCCGCCCAGGGCTGACAGGGTGGCAATGGCTCCTTCAATGGAATCCTGATCCAGGGAACCAAATCCTTCATCGATAAACATCGTGTCAATCTGGACCCCGCCGGCCCACCGCTGAATCACATCCGACAATCCTAAAGCCAGAGCCAGGGAAGCCTGGAAGCTCTCCCCGCCGGAAAGGGTGTTTGTGTGACGGGTTTTGCCGGTATAACTGTCCAGCACATCCAGCTCCAATCCCGACGCCCGTCCCCTCTTCTCCTTATCTCCGCGCCGGCCCAGAGTAAATCGCCCCTCGGTCATCTTAGACAGCCGCAGATTGGCCGCCCTCACCACATCCTCAAAATAGGAAGCCAGCACATAGCGCTCAAAGGAGATATGGCTGCCATAACGGCCGGTAGCTACCTTGGCCAAAAAGGCCACATGGTTATACCTCGCCTCCTTTTGGCGGAATTGCTCCTCCAACGTCCTTAGGCCCCCATACTGCTCCTGATTCAGCTGAATACGCGCCGACACCTCCGCCAACCAGGCTTCCAGTTCAGCCAGGGCTTTGGCCAAAGCCTCCTTCTCCGCCCCTAAGGCATCTAAATCCACCCTCTCCCTGCCGGCCACCTCCTTCTCCAACACCGCCAACCGGGCCTGGTTATTGCCAAGGGAATCCTCATATGCCCGCACCGTTTTTTCCAGCTGGGTCAACGCCTCATCCTCTATCAGGCACTCCCGCCAAGCATCCAGGCTTTCAAAGCCTTGGCGGACAAGCAATCCATGGAAATCCTGGGTCCGGGCCTGAAGCTGCTCACGCCTGCGCTGTAGCTCCTCCTCCAGCCGGTGCTGTTCCCCCAGCATTCTGTGAACTTGGTTGGCCGCTTGCCTAAAATCCTTTTCCGCTCTGTCAATCTGCTCCCGGAGCAGATTGACCCTGTTTTGCATCCCCTGCTGCCGGGCAAGCGCCTGTTGCTTGTCCAATCCCTGGGGAGACTTTTTCCTCAAAGTCTCCAGCTGCCTCAAGAAGGATTGGCTCTCCGCCTCAAGCTGCACCATCTCAGTTTCAATCCGGCGGGCAGCCTCCTCGAGCCATTCCCCGTCCAAATAACGGTCATCCTCCAGTAAAACCGGATCCTTAAAGCAGCGGGCGCAATTCTCATGAGCTTGTCGATAAGCCTTCCTATGCAAATCAAGGCTATGCTTTTGGGAGGCCAACGCTTGCTCCAAATCCCCGCTCATTTGCTCCAACGGCTTATCCCCTTCCACATAGGCGCGCACCTGGGCTTCCAGGTAGGCTCTTCCTGAATTCACCTGGGCGGAGAGCCTGTCCCCATCCTCTTTAAGCCGGCGTATCTCCTCCTGCTTTGGAATATTGTGGGCCAGCGCCGCCTTTTTCGGGTGATGGTTGGAGCCGCAGACCGGACAGGGCTGGCCCTCCTCCAAGGCCTGCGCCAATAATCCGGCCTGTCCCTTGATATATAAATCATATGCCTGGGCGTATGTCAGTTGGGCTTGGGAATGTTGTCCCAGCAGCGCAATATATCCCTTCAGCCCTTCACTAAGCTGTCCGAGCTCCTTCATTTTTTCCTCAGATTCCTTTTGTTCCCGATAGAGGGCGCAGCGTCTTAGCAACAGCTCGAAAGTGGTGAGGCGGGAGCGGTTCTTTGAAAGGCCCGCCTTACTTTTTTCAAGCGCCGCCTCAATGCGGGCCGCTTCATCAAGGTCCGCCAGCAGGCTTGTGACCTCCCCCAAAGAACGGGTCAGCGCCTCCCTCTCTTTATCCCACCCATCCGCCTGCTCCAATCCCTTTTTGGCCTCCGCTTCAGCCTGGGTATATTTGTCCAGGTCCTTGGCTACCGTGACAAGCATAGCCTCCCCGGAGGCAATATCTTTCTCCAGGCCCTTAATTTCCTCTTGGGCAACATGAACTGCCACCGCCCGGCGTCCCTTTTGCAGCCGCTCTGTCTGGGCGAGGTAATTCCCCCGCCCGGACTCAAGCTGTTTTTGTTCCTCCAGCAAGGTCTGGTAGCTGTCGAGCCGCTCATTTTGCCGGGCCAATTGCTCCAGGTCGATGCTGTGGTAAGCTCTGCCGGTTTCGTCCCGCCGCTCCATCAGATGCCGCCGTTCTTCCTGATCCTGTCCAAGCTGCTCCTCCAATAGGACCAGTACCCGCTCCATTTCAACATATTCCGCCGCCAGCGCTTCCTGGAGGGCTGGTAGGTTAGCGGCAACCAAAGCCAAATGATTTGCCCTGCGGTAGGACAACTGCTCCAGGTCCTGGCCCAGATTGGCTTCCTCCTGTTTCAGGCGGTTTTCCACCTCCATATATAGGTCGGTGGAAAAGAGGCGGCGAAAAATTTCCTGTTTCTTATCGCTGCCCGAATCCAGAAACCGCTTAAACTCCCCCTGAGGCAGCATAACGATCTGCCGGAATTGGGTGAAATCCAGTCCCAGCACTTCTTTCACCTTCCGGTCCACCTCACCCGCCTTAGTTAACACTCCGCCTCCGGGCAGGGTCAACTGGACGCGGGCGTCATACTTGACCAGCCGCCCGCTTTTCCCCCGGTAAAATTGGCTGGGGCTGCGGCTGATGGCGTAGGCTTGTCCACGGCAAAAAAAGGTCAGCTCCACACTGCAGATCCGGGTCTCCTCAGCGTAGTCGCTGCGAAAGTTTTCGGGATGCCGGTAATCACCGCTGGCTTTGCCATAGAGGGCATAGGCCACGGCGTCAAATATGGTGGTCTTCCCGGCCCCTGTAGGGCCGGTGATCAGAAAAAGGGCATGGTTTTCCAGGGAGGTAAAATCAATTGTTATTGGATCAGCGTAGGGGCCAAAGGCCTCCATAAACAGGGATAGCAGCTTCATTGGGCCTCTCTCTTTTCTATTTCGGCAAATAATTGCTCCATAACATGGGCCTGTTCCCCTGTAAGGGTTTCACCAGTGGCCTCCATGAAAAATTCCTTAAACAATTCCCTCATATCCTTTCCCTCTACGCTGGACGCCCCCGACAATTCCAACAGTTCCGTCTCATACTCCGCTGCCAGCTGAACATTGACCGCATTAGGAAACACCGCCCGCAGCCGGCTCATGGCGTCATAGGCCATATCATCCGCCAGCCGGACATAGACATAATCAAACCGGTCCTCCCGGTCCCTGCCCACCTCCAGCAGCCTTTCTAAAGGCCCCGACAGCACCCGTAAATCATGTCTGGGAGGCAGATGGATCTCTTGGGTCCTTACCTCTCCTTTTTGCCCAATCTCCACCAAGGTCACCGATTTATTTTGCATCGCCTCACTGACAGAATATTTTAGTATGGACCCCGCGTACCTCACCCGGTCCAGCCCATCCACCGCCTTGGCTTCATGGAGGTGGCCCAGGGCCGCATAGTCATAGTCCGCAAGCAAACCCGCGCTAACCCATGCGCTTCCGCCCACCATTTTCTCTTGGGAATCATCCGTCCCCTGTCCAAAAAAGCCATGTGCCACGGCTATGTGGCGGACTTCCGGGTCCAGGGTCCCGCTGCCCTTCAGCAAAGCCTTAAAGGCGTCTTGATGGGTTCTGATGTTGTCGTCACCGACAAGGCCGCGGACATATGCCGGTTCGTAATGGGGGATGAGGTGGAAAATAACATCCCCGTAGGCATCCTTCAGCTTTACCCTGCGCACAGGCAACTGCGGCGTCCCCGCCACGTATAAGCCACTGCTTTCGTACAGCCCCGCGCCAAAAGCCATCCGTTCCGGACTGTCGTGATTGCCCGCTATGGCAATCACAGGAATTCCCATCTGCCGGACCAGCAGATGCCATATCTCATCCAGAAGCACTACGGCCTCCGCCGGGGGAACGGCCCGCTGATAAATATCCCCCGCAATCACCACCACATCCACCCCTTTTTCCTGGGCAAGATCACACAGACGCAGCAAAAAGTCCCGCTGGTCCTCAATTAGCGGGATTTCCCCTATGCTCTTCCCCAAATGCCAGTCCGCGGTGTGCAGGATTCTCATAAACGCCTCCATAATTTTTTTACAAATCAGCTAAATTCATTATAGAATAACCGATAATTTTATATATAATTTTATGCAAATTTAAAATCCATAGACTGTCGGTTCAATTTTTTGGTCAAATTCAATTCTCAAGCAACCAACAACACCCTCAATTTGTTGACCTTCAATAAATACCCTGGACAAAACCACCTCCGGACCTTATTTGCACTTTATTATAACAGAACTATACTGTAAATAGAAGAACAAAGTTGAGAGGGGTTACTGAGTGTGCAAAAATCAAAGAGTAGATTTAATATCTATTTAATTAGCCTAATCGGCGTCATGTCTGCCGTTGTATTTATCGTCAACTTTATCTCCATCCCCATTCCCATAGTGGTGGGCGATGTCTCAAGAATCCATCTGGGCAACGCCTTCTGCATCTTGGCGGGATTGCTTTTCGGGCCCGTATCCGGCGGATTGGCGGCCAGCATTGGCAGCGCCCTTTACGACCTGACGAATCCGGCTTACGCCTCTGAATTTTATGTCACCTTCCTCTTTAAGTTTGTATTGGGCGCTGTGGCCGGACTCATTGCCCGCGGCGGCAAGCGGAAAGCCGCTAACTGGAAGCTGAACCTGACTGGCGCTATTACCGGCAGCGTAGCCTATATCATTCTTTACTTGTCCAAACACTATATCCAAAACTTTTACCTGCTCGGCAACACGCAGCAAGCCGTATTGGCCAGCCTGGTGACTAAAGCCATCACTTCTTTGGTCAACGCCGTCATTGCCGTAGTGATCTCTATGGTATTGCTTCCTGCATTCCAGCTTGCCTTAAAACAAGTCAGTCCCTTAAAGCGGGCCGATAAATCCACCGATAACACCTAAGGCAATTTTACAAGAGAGAATCCAGAGGTGTAATTACGCCACAGTTTTGAATGAAAACCTTTTACGGAAAGGTTCTTAAGCCCTCCAAACCGATCTATGGCATAAATTGTCACAGACCGGTTTCTTGTTGTAGGACAGCTATAAAAAAAGGAAAAACGCATATAGTAGTAAGGTGAACTCACTTAGAAAAGGAGAACGCCTATGTACGAATATTCATCAATCGAACAACACTTTTGTCCCAATCAAAAGCGCAATGTGGTCATTGAGATCTCCAAGGCCGAGAACGGGGAGGTCACAAAAACGTGTCTCAACAGTGCCCGATGCGGCATGGAGGAATGCGAAAAACGGTGACAACTGCCTCTCTTATGCTCCACAAATTAAGGGAAAAGCCGGGGTGTTGTCATCCCGGCCTTTCCTCAGCCGGTGTTTGACTTAGAGCCCAGTTTTTGCTATACTGTATGAGAATTTGCTATGTGGGCCTTCTCAACACAAGCGGGCTTGGCGTTTTCATAAAATATGCTTAGGGGCGTTGCCGTCCATGATTAATGATAAAAAACGCCGTCTGCGCGGCGCGGGATTGGCTTTTTCCTCGGCAGCGTTTTTATTTGTGATTATCT
>Ga0153942_1001041_pt1 | contig 11016 bp, 9 predicted proteins | sample TSNJ026MetaG_FD_104731 | JGI IMG/M metagenome (GOLD analysis project Ga0153942, IMG submission 104731) | Attine ant fungus gardens microbial communities from New Jersey, USA - TSNJ026 MetaG | ecosystem: Host-associated > Fungi > Mycelium > Unclassified | place: USA: New Jersey, Brendan T. Byrne... | reverse complement strand
TTGTAGCGGGCGCCGATTTAAACGCGCTGAAAACCCGCACGGTTCTGGAGACAGCCACCTCGGAAAACAGCGCGATTGTGCGTCAGATCGAGAAAACCTCCAAACCGACCATCGCCGCGATCAACGGGTTTTGCCTGGGAGCGGGATGCGAAATTGCCATGGCCTGCGATATCCGCATAGCGTCGGAGACGTCCAAAATGGGGCAAACCGAGCTCAACGTAGGAATTTTACCCGGCGGCGGCGGGACGCAGCGCCTGCGCAACCTGGTGGGCAAGGGCAAAGCCATGGAGATGATTTTGACAGGCGACATCATAACGGCGCGGCAGGCGTTGGATATCGGCCTGGTCAACAAGGTTGTGCCTGCCGGTGAGCTGGTGGGTGAGGTCATGAGCATGGCGGAAAAAATTGCCGCCAAAAGCCCAATTGTGGTGAAGCTGGCCAAGCGCGCTGTGGCGGAAGGGGACAATCTGCCCATGGACACGGCGCTTCTGCTGGAAATGCTGTCCCAGGCGGTTGTGTTCACCACAGACGACCATCTTGAAGGGATCAACGCGTTTCTTGAAAAAAGATCCCCCGAATATACCGGGAATTAAAAGTTAAGGGAGGGTAATCATTGAGTATAGGAATTACAGCCTTTGGCGCCTACCTGCCCTACATGCGTCTCAAACGGGAGACAATAGGGGCGGCGTGGGAACGCCGGGGACTTAAGGGCGAACGCTGTGTCGCCAATAACGATGAGGACGCGGTAACAATGGCGGTGGCAGCCGCCCGAACCTGCCTGCCGGTGATGGAGCCGGATTCCATTGAGGCGTTGTACTTCGCGTCGGTGACCGCGCCCTACGCCGAGAAGTCCCACGCAACCCTTACCGCGACAGCCTGCAATCTTAGCACGGATGTCTTTACAGCCGACTTCGGGTCGACGCCCCGGGCCGGAACCAGCGCCCTCAAGGCCGCGCTGGACGCGGTTTCCAGCGGCATGAAGGCGGCCCTTGTGACCGCGGCGGACTGCCCCCTGGCCTTTCCCAAAAGCGATCAGGAGCAGTTGTTTGGAGACGCCGGGGCCGCGGTGGCGGTGGGTGGCGAAAACGTGGTGGCCGAGCTGACGGCCTTCGCGTCGGTCAACACCGAAATCATTGATATGTGGCGCAACTACGGGGAACGTTTTGTCAATGTGGGAGAGGAACGGTTCATTTCCGACAAGGGCTACAAGACCGCGATGACCGCCGCCTGCCAAAAGGTGCTTGCAAAGGCCGGTTTGCAGCCTTCGGATATCGCAAGGGCCGTCTTTGCCACACCCGGCCTTAAGGATGACAAAGGGGTGGCAAAAAAGCTGGGGCTTACCGAGGAACAGGCAGCCGACAACTACATGCTGGAAATCGGAAACTGCTATTCGGCGCAGCCGCTGCTGCTGCTTTGCGGAGCCCTTGAAACGGCTCAGCCGGGGGACAGGCTGCTGGTGGCGGGCTACGGAAACGGAGCGGACGCGTTCATCTTCACTGTAACGGACGCTATTGCCGGGTATCCCCGCGGCCGCTTCGCCGCCCAATTGAGGAACAAGAAATACCTCGGGTCTTACATCCGTTACCTGTCGTTCCGCGGCCTCACCGAGACCAAGCCCGGCGAGCCGTTCAGAACCTTCCCGTCCAACAGCGCCACCTGGCGGGATCAAAAGAGCATTCTGCGGGGTGTCGGGCACAAATGCAAGGCTTGCGGCGTCACCACCTTCCCGGGGCACCGCATCTGCCCGGGCTGTATGGCCAAGGATCAGAATGAGCAGGTTCACATGACCGGCCGCAATACCAGCATCTTCACCTATAGCATTGATAATCTTGCGGGCCGCGGCGATGACCCGGTGGTCGTCCAAACGGTGGCCGAGGACGCGGAGGGTACCCGTTTTTATATGCTGATGACCGATTTTGAGGAATCTGAAATCAAGGTGGGGCTGGAGTTGGAATTTACCTTCCGAATGGTCTATGAGGGCGGCAATTTCCGCAATTACTATTGGAAGTGCCGGCCGGTACGGGAAGGAGGAAATGAATAATGTCGCTAAAGGATAAGGTTGCCATTGTGGGCATGGGATGCTCCAGGTTTGGCGAACGCTGGGACTGCGGCGTGGAGGATCTGGTCATTGAGTCGGCCTATGAGGCATATGAGGACGCGCATATTGACCCGAAGGAGATTCAGGCCGTGTTTGTGGGGCAGATGTACGCGCCGGTGGGCGGCTTGGCCTCGGCGCAGGTGTGCGACGCCCTCAAGCTAAAGGACATTCCCTGGATCCGCAATGAAAACTGGTGCACAGCCGGTCACATGGCGCTTCTTTCCGCCTGCATGGCGGTTGCCAGCGGCGCTTACGATACCGTTATGGCAATTGGCGTCGAAAAACTCAAGGATACCGGATACCCGGGACTGGGCGCCGGGCGGGGCATGAATCCCGTTACCGAGGCTCGTCGAACCGCGCCGGGCTCCTTTGCGCTGATTGCGACACGATATTTTGAACAGTACGGACTGACTATCGAGGAAGGGAAGGAGCTGATGGCCAAGATCGCCGTTAAAAACCACGCAAACGGCTCGCTCTCGCCCAAAGCCCACTTCCGCAATCAGATCACGGTGGAGCAGGCCCTCAAAGCGCCGGTAATCGCCTCGCCCCTCGGGTTGTTCGATTGCTGCGGCAACTCGGACGGCTCCGCCTGCGCCATCATCACACGCGCCGATCTGGCCAGAACCTTCCGGGACGACCCGATTTACCTCAAGGGCTTTGGCATCTCGATGGATCCTGTCCTGCCCCACTGCCGCCCCGGATTTGAATGGACCAGCTTCCCGGCGCTGCGAACCTCCTCCCGGAAGGCATATGAGATGGCGGGCATCAAAAACCCCCGTGAGGAGCTGGACATCGCCGAGGTGCATGACTGCTTCACAATCACGGAGCTTGCCATATACGAGGATTTCGGATTTTCAAAGCCCGGCAACGCCAGGGAGGACATTGACGCCGGTTTCTTCGAGAGAACCGGCGGGCTGCCTGTCAATACCGACGGCGGACTCAAGTGCTTCGGGCATCCGGTGGGCGCGTCCGGCCTGCGCATGACCTATGAAATCTACAAGCAGCTACAGTACCGGGTTGACAATCCCGACCGTCAGATTAAAAATGTGTCCCGCGGCCTTTCCCACACCTTTGGCGGCGCGCCCCAGCTTTCCGCCGTAGCCGTTTTTGGCAACACGCCGGGATAAAAGCTCCTGTTGCGGGAGGCCGTTGGGCTTCCCGCAGCAAAACGCGCGGCCTGAATGAATGGAGACGATAAAATCATGAGTGATAAAAATGAAAATATAAAAAAAGCAAAGGAGGAGTGGGAGCAGGGTCTGCTGCAAAAGACGCTGTCCCGGTTCCCCGAGCGCGAAAATATCCACGAACAGCGCATCTATACGCCGCTGGACGTAGACAGCTCCCCGGAATACTACACTGAAAAGATCGGTTTCCCCGGCCAGTACCCGATGACCCGAGGCGGTCAGTCCACCATGTACCGGGGCCGGTTGTGGACGATGCGCAGCTACTCGGGCTTCGCCACCGCGAAGGAAAGCAACGAGCGTTTTAAATATCTGTTAAGCCAGGGCGTTACCGGGCTTTCGGTCGCGTTTGACCTGCCCACCCAGATTGGCTACGATTCGGACGATCCCCACAGCGAGGGCGACGTCGGCAAGGTGGGTGTGGCCATTGATTCGCTGGAGGACATGGAGGAGCTGTTTGAAGGCATCCCGCTCAACAAGGTCAGCACGTCCATGACCATCAACGCCCCCGCCGCGGTCATGCTGGCCATGTACCAGGCCGTCGCCGAAAAGCAGGGTGTGAGGCCGGATGAGCTCCAGGGCACCGTGCAGAACGACGTGCTCAAGGAATATCTGGCGCGGGGGACCTACATATTTCCGCCCCGGCCCTCGATGCGGCTGACTGCCGATTTGTTTGCCTACTGCAAGGACAACATACCCAAATGGAACACCATCAGCGTCGGCGGTTATCACATTCGCGAGGCCGGCTCGACCATGACCCAGGAGCTGGCGTTTTCCTTCGCCAACGCCATTGAGTATATCCGATCGGCTATCGACGCGGGGCTGAACATCGACGACTTCGCCGGGCGCATCTCGTGGATTTTTACCGCCGACATTAATGTCCTGGAGGAGGTGGCGAAATTCCGCGCCGCCCGCCGACTATGGGCAAAAATCTTAAAGGAGCGCTTCGGCGCACAAAAGCCCTCGTCGTGGATGCTGCGGGTGCACACCCACACCTCCGGCTCGATCCTGACGGCCCAGCAGCCCCTTAACAACGTAGTCCGGGTTGCGCTGCAAGCGTTCGGCGCTGTGCTGGGGGGCACCAACTCCATGGCTACCTGCGCGTTCGACGAGGCGCTGTCCATCCCCACCGAGGAATCGGCCACCCTGGCTGTGCGCACCCAGCAGATCATCGCCTATGAAAGCGGCGCGTCCGAAATTATCGACCCGCTGGCCGGTTCCTATTACATAGAGGCCATGACCGACAAAATTGAACGCGAGGCCGAGGCGATGATCGGGGAGATCGAGGCTATGGGCGGCGCGGTAAGCGCCATTGAGAACGGCTGGATGCAGAACGAAATCCTCTCAAGCGCCTATAAATACCAGATGGAAATTGAAAAGGGCGAGCGCACGATTGTCGGCGTCAACAAATTCACAAGCGATGTGACGAGCGACGTCACCCTGACAATGATGGATCCCACCGTGCGCGAAACCCAGAGCGCCAAGATCTCCGCGCTTAAAAAGCGGCGGGACAATGCCGCCGTGGAAAAGGCGCTGGAGGCGCTGAAAAAGGCCGCCGAAGGCACAGACCCGCTGTATCCGCGCATTCTGGACGCGGTCAGGGCCTACGCGACCGAGGGAGAGATCTGCAATACGCTACGGGATGTGTTCGGAGAATACGTCGCCGTCAAGCTGATTTAGGGAGGGATTTACCATGGCTATAAGGGTACTGGTGGCAAAGCCCGGTCTTGACGGGCATGACCGGGGCGCAAAGGTGGTGGCAAGCGCCCTGCGCGACGCGGGCTTCGAGGTGATTTACACCGGCCTGCGGCAAACCCCCGAGCAAATCGCGGCCGCAGCCATTTCCGAGGATGTCAATGTTGTGGCTCTAAGCCTTCTGTCGGGTGCGCACATGAGCCTGTTTCCCCGGGTTGTGCGGTGCCTTCAGGAAAACGAGGGCGGCGACATCCTGGTGGTGGGCGGGGGAGTTATCCCCGAGGCCGACATCCCGCTGCTGAAGGAGCAGGGCGTCGCCGAAATCTTCACGCCCGGCACGCCTACCGGCGTTACGGTGGATTATATTAAGCAGGCAATGGCGCAAAGGGGCGTTAGCTGAGATGGAGACTCCCGGTCTGCCGGATATCTTGATTGAGAGGGCGCGCGCGGGCAGCCGCCGGGCGGCTGCCCGGCTGATTACGCTGGCCGAAAACGACCCGGCGCAAAGGTTGGAGATCGCGCGGATGATTTATCCCCACACCGGCGGCGCTTATGTGATTGGAATCACGGGGCCGCCCGGCTCGGGAAAAAGCACGTTGACCGATAAGCTGGCAAAATTGCTGCGAAAACGGAATGAAACCGTTGGCATTGTGGCTGTGGATCCCAGCAGCCAGTTTTCGGGCGGAGCCATTCTGGGCGACCGCATCCGAATGAACGACCTGGCGCTGGACAAGGGCGTCTACATCCGCAGCATGGGCACACGGGGTCATCTGGGGGGCTTGTCCGTATCGGTGGGGATTGCGGCAAAAATCTTCGATGCTTGCGGCTGTGGCGTTATCCTTGTGGAAACCGCGGGGGTGGGCCAATCGGAGGTGGAAATCGCCGGAACGGCGGACACCACCGTCGTTGTTACAGTCCCCGGCCTTGGCGACGACATTCAAATGCTTAAGGCGGGCATTCTGGAGATCGGTGATATCCTGGTGGTAAACAAGGCGGATCGCCCGGGGGCCCGGCAGACGGCTTCGACGCTGCTGGCAATGCGTCAGCTGGGCGAGCCGCCGGACAGGGAATGGATCCCGCCGGTGCTGCTGACCTCGGCCGACAAGGACGAGGGTGTCGACAAGCTGCTGGATTGCATCGGCGCGCACCGGGTGCTCCGGCAGATAAGCCGCAGTCAGCGAAACGAGCGGACAGACCGCCTGCGCGAGGAGGTACTCGCGCTGCTGAAAGAAAAAATCGCCGACCGCGTACTTGAGCGGCACGGCCTGCCCGGAGAATTGGAGCTGGTTTTGGGAGACATGTACGACCGGCGGCTTAATCCATATGAATGGGTGGCGCAAAAGGCGGCGTCCTGCACGCGATGAAAGGAGCGTTTAATTGAACTGTAAAAGAATAAGCCACATCGGCATCGCCGTGACCGACCTTCAGGAAGCGGTCAGGTTTTACACCGACGGGCTGGGACTTCCGGCAACCAGTTTTGAAACGGTTGAAGATCAGAAAGCGGTGGTGGCCTTCGTTCCCTGTGGACAAAGCAATCTGGAGCTGCTGGAAAGTGTGAGCCCGGACGGGCCGATCGGCAGGTTTATCGAAAAAAACGGCGGGCGCGGCGGTATTCACCACATTGCCGTTGAGGTGGACAATATCGAAGCGGCGCTGGCGGAGCTGGGGCAAAAGGGCTACGCGCTCATTGACGAAACGCCGCGCGGCGGCGCAGGTGGGGCCAAAATCGCGTTTTTGCACCCCAAGGCCACCGGCGGCGTATTGCTTGAGCTCTGTGAGGGCGGTCATCATTAATTGAAAGAAAAGAGGAAGTCGGTATGGATCCACGAATAACAAATATGCAGGAACGCAGGGCCAATATCATGGCCGGAGGTGGTGAGGAACGCATTGCAAAGCAGCACGGTATGGGCAAGCTAACCGCGCGTGAACGCATCACCGCGCTGCTGGACGAAGGCAGCTTCGTCGAGCTGGACGCGTTTGTCGAGCAGCTTGACGGTGTTTATGGCATGGAGCATGTGGAAGCGCCGGCGGACGGCGTTGTCATCGGCTACGGTACGATTGAAGGGCGGCAGGTTTGCGTTTACGCGCAGGATTTCACGGTCATCGGCGGCGCGCTGGGCGAGATGCACGCAAGGAAGATCTGCAAGGTGCAGGAAATGGCGCTTAAAACAGGTGCTCCCATCGTCGGCATGAACGACTCGGGCGGCGCGAGGATACAGGAAGCCGTGGGCGCCATGTCCGGCTACGCTAATATTTTTTACCGCAATACAAAGGCTTCGGGCGTTGTTCCCCAGATATCGGTCATTATGGGGCCCTGTGCCGGTGGCGGCGCTTATTCGCCCGCGCTGACCGACTTTATCTTCATGGTGGAAAAGACGTCCAATATGTTCATCACCGGCCCCGCCGTCATCAAGGCCGTGACCGGCGAGGACGTCACCACCGAGGAATTAGGGGGCGCGATGGCACACAGCTCGGTGTCGGGAATTGCTCATTTTGCCTATCCCGACGAACTCACAACGCTGTATAATGTCCGAAAACTCCTGGGCTTCCTGCCCTCCAACAATCTGGAGACAGCCCCCCCGAGCCAGGTATCCGACGACGTTTGCCGCCGCTGTGAAAACCTGAACGAAATTATGCCCGAAAGCGCCAAGCGCGCCTACAATATGATTGAGATTATCACCTCGGTGGTTGACGAAGGCGATTTTTTCGAGGTGCAGCCACACTATGCCAGAAACATCATCATCGGGTTTGCCCGCGTCGGCGGACAATCGGTGGGCATCATCGCCAATCAGCCCAAGGTCATGGCCGGATGCCTCGACATCAACGCTTCCGACAAAGCCGCGCGCTTTATTTCCATCTGCGACAGCTTTAATATTCCGCTTCTCAATTTTGTCGATGTTCCGGGCTTCCTGCCCGGCACCGCCCAGGAATACGGCGGTATCATCCGTCATGGCGCCAAGATGCTGTATGCCTACAGCGAAGCCACGGTACCCAAGATCACGGTCGTGCTGCGCAAGGCCTACGGCGGGGCTTACGTCGCGATGTGCTCCAAGGAGCTGGGCTGCGATATGATGCTGGCATGGCCCAGCGGCGAGATTGCGGTTATGGGGCCGGACGGCGCCGCCAACATCATCTTCAAGCGGGAGATTGAAAACGCCCCTGATCCCGCTCAAATGCGTGAGGAAAAAATCGAGGAGTATAAGTCTACGTTCCTGAATCCCTATCAGGCCGCGCGGCGGGGCGATGTTGACGATGTTATAGAACCGGCCGAGACCCGCATGAAGGTCGCTTCCGCCCTCGCCATGCTTTCTTCCAAGCGCGAGAACTCCCCGTCCAAAAAACATGGGAACGCACCCGTGTGACAGTGCCGCCGGGTAGAATAGATTAAGGCTTTATAAAAAAGGAACCCAAGCTGGTAGCTTGGGTTCCTTTTGGTTTACAGCTTGGGACTTCGTTAGCGGTAACGCAGTCCTTTTTTCGGGGTGCTGTTTTCTTGACACGTTTAGTATATCAAACATTTGTGTCAAAAATCTGGTAGTTTTTTGAACGTTTCGTTAAGAGATGGATTTTACTTGTCACTGTCCTGTTTTTGTATTATAATGTTGGGGATGCTATCCATTGGGGCATAGTCCCTCTAACTTGATAAGCGGAGGTAACAACATTGAAAAGGCTTGAATTAAAGGCGCTGTTTGCCGGCCCCGGCGACTATGCGGATCAGGAAGTGACCGTCTGCGGCTGGGTGCGCACCTTGCGCCATTCGGGCGCTATTGGTTTTATTGAGCTTAATGACGGTTCCACCTTTAAAAATTTGCAGGTGGTTTTTGAGGAATCGAATCTCTCTAATTTTACGGAAATTACAAAGCTGAATGTGGGCAGCGCGCTGGTGATCCGGGGCAAAACCGTCCCCACCCCCCAGGCAAGGCAGCCGTTGGAGCTCCACGCCGCCGCCGTGGAGGTGGAGGGTGAATCCTCCCCCGATTACCCCTTGCAGAAAAAGCGCCACAGCCTGGAATATTTGCGGAGCATTGCCCACCTGCGGCCCCGCACCTCCACATTTAACGCCGTGTTCCGGGTGCGGTCGGTGGCGGCCTTTGCCATCCACAGCTTTTTTAATCAAAACGGCTTTATCTATGCCCACACCCCGATTATTACCGCGTCGGACGCCGAGGGCGCGGGGGAGATGTTCCGGGTGACCACCCTGGACGACAAGAGCCCCCCCCTCACCAAGGAGGGCGGCGTGGACTACAGCCAGGATTTCTTCGGCTCCATGACCAGCCTCACCGTATCGGGGCAGCTGGAAGCGGAGATTATGGCAATGGCCTTCGGCAAGGTTTATACCTTTGGCCCCACCTTCCGGGCGGAAAACTCCAATACCCCCCGCCACGCCTCGGAGTTTTGGATGATTGAGCCTGAAATAGCCTTTGCCGACCTGGAGGACGACATGCAGCTGGCCCAGGATATGCTCCAGTATGTGCTGTGGTATGTCATTGACAAGTGTCCGGACGAGCTGGCCTTTTTTAACGAGTTCTACGACAAGGGCCTTATCAGCCGGTTGGAAAGCATTGTTGCCACCGAGTTTGAGCGGTGCAGCTACACCCGGGCCATTGAGATCCTGGAGGAGCACAAAAAGGAATTTGAATACCCGGTGTACTGGGGCTGCGACCTGCAAACCGAGCACGAGCGCTACCTCACCGAAAAGGTGTTTGGAAAGCCGGTGTTCGTCACCGATTATCCCAAGGAGATCAAGGCCTTCTATATGCGCCTCAACGACGACGGCAAGACGGTGGCGGCGGTGGATTTGCTTGTGCCCGGCGTGGGCGAGCTCATCGGCGGCAGCCAAAGGGAGGAGCGGCCGGACGTCCTCCGGGAGCGGATGCGGGAAAGCGGCCTGGAGGAAAGCGGCTACGACTGGTATTTGCAGCTGCGGAAATATGGCGGAACCCGCCACGCGGGCTTTGGCCTGGGCTTTGAGCGGCTCATTATGTATATGACCGGCATCACCAACATCCGGGATGTGCTGCCCTTCCCCCGCACCCCCGGCAACGCGGAGTTTTAGCCCCTTGCGGGAGGTGCACAACCGCATAGCGGATTATTTGGCAAAGCTCGCCCCCGGCGGGCTTTGTGTTGCGTTTTCAGGGGGCGTGGACAGCGCCCTCCTCCTGCGCCTGGCCTGCGATACAGGGGGAGCCGTCCACGCGGTTACCGTTTGCACCCCCTTCCATTCCCCGCTGGAACAGGCGGAGGCCCGGGAGCTGGCGGAGGCCTTCGGCGCGGTGCACAAACTGCTGATGCCCGATCTTCCCGGGGAGCTACTGGACAACCCCGTCCACCGCTGCTATCTCTGCAAGAAGGCGCTGTTCCGGGCCATCAGGGAGTATGCCGATGGCCAGGGGCTGGAGCATCTGGTGGACGGCACCAACCGGGATGACCTGGGGGAGTACCGGCCGGGGCTGAAAGCCCTTAACGAGCTGGGGGTGCACAGTCCCCTGGCGGAGCTGGGGATTACCAAGGCGGAGGTGCGGGAGCTGGCGGCCGGTCTGGGGCTGGACGTAGCGGACAAGCCCAGCGTCCCCTGTCTTGCCACCCGCTATCCCTATGACCATCCCATCAGGCTGGAGAGGCTGCCGGGAATCGACAGGGTGGAGCGGCAGGCAAGAGCCATGGGTATCTCCAATGTCCGTGCCCGGGTGGAGGGGGAAACCCTCCGGCTGGAGGTGGCGGCGGCGGACATGCCCCGGGTGCTTTCCGGCAGGGAGGAGTTGGCCGGGCTGGCGCTGGAGGCCGGATTTGTAGGGATATCCCTGGATCTGGAGGAGCTGCGCTCGGGAAGCATGGATATCCGGGAGGCCCGGCTTGCCGGAAGGGCCGGGACGGAAGCAAAGGACGGGGCGTACCCGCATCCTGAAAGCATATAAAAAGGAGAGGTCATGGAGATACAGAAGCTGCTGGAGCAGGTGAAGCGCGGGGAAACCACCGTGGAGGAGGCGGCCAGGCTGCTGGAAGCGCCGGTGTACGAGGATTTGGGATACGCCAAGCTGGATC
>Ga0153942_1001034_pt1 | contig 11071 bp, 9 predicted proteins | sample TSNJ026MetaG_FD_104731 | JGI IMG/M metagenome (GOLD analysis project Ga0153942, IMG submission 104731) | Attine ant fungus gardens microbial communities from New Jersey, USA - TSNJ026 MetaG | ecosystem: Host-associated > Fungi > Mycelium > Unclassified | place: USA: New Jersey, Brendan T. Byrne... | reverse complement strand
GCTTCGGACGCATGTAGGCCCCGCAGACGCAATAAAGAAGCCCGGAAAGCATTGCGGAATTACTCTTTGGTTTGCGGTAGGATTTCGATTTATTTTGGTCAAGCAGCCTTTGGGATTGTATCCAGTCAGCCCCGCTAATGATGCCTTCGTGCTTACCCACAGCGATGATCCACTCGCTCATATCACGGGTTTGATTGGCCTTGCCCTTTTTCTGTATGGTTTTATTGTAAGCCATTATGCCATGCTTACCGTCAAAAGCCTCCTTACCGCCGAAAAGCTCAACCTCCAATTCCTCATAATATTTGAAGGCCGCTTCGTCCGCAATCATGTAGACGGGGTTTTCGAGAATATTACGGATTGAGAATCTTGTGAACACATTTCCCCTTTTTGTGTCGATATGGTTTTTTAGAAGGTAGGCCTCAACCTTAGTCAGTGAGTTTTCTTCCAGAAATTTGCTGAATATGGTTTGCACAAGCCTGGCTTCCTCAGGGATGAGCTTCAGCTTAAACGCCTTGCGGATTTTTCCGTCTACAGTTACCTTCTCCATTGATTCGGAAGCGTAGCCTGTTGGGGTATTTCCTCCCAGCCAGCGCCCTGTTTTGGCCAGCTCAAGCATATTATCCCGTATACGCTCGGCTATGGTTTCGCGCTCAAGCTGCGAGAACACAGACGCAATGTACATCATGGCTCTTCCAATCGGCGATGATGTATCGAATTGTTCTTTAATAGAAACAAAAGAGATTTGCGACCCGTTAAGCTCTTCAATGAGCTTGGCGAAATCCCCTATGTTACGGCTGATACGGTCAAGGCGGTAGCAGACGATGGCAGAAATTTTTTTGTTCCGAGCGTCCTTCAGCATAGCTTTGAATTTCGGCCGGTCGGTATGTCCGCCGGAGTAGCCTTCGTCCTCATAAATTAAAATACCGTTTTCATCCGTGTCGGGAAAATGGATTTTGATATACTGGCGGCAGAGCTCGATCTGGTTTTCTATGGACTCACCCTTGCCTGTAAACTTTGACTTACGAGAATATATAGCTATTTTCGGTGATTGTGTATTTTTCATATAGGCACTCCCGACAACTCGTACATGTACAATTTCTTTTCTCTGCCAATAAACAAGGAACCACCTCATACCAAATTACGTTTTAGTAATTTATAATATAGTATTTCCGAATCGGCAATACTATAACCAAATATTGTAGTTGAGACTACCTCCTGACTACCTCCTTCGGCCCTTGTAACGTTTTTTTGTCTATGCTATCATAAGTTAAACAGCCGAAGGAGGTTTGGATATGAGTAAATTGTCGAATTTAACTTTGGCGAATGTGGTTGATTCTATGTTTTGCACGGTTATCACTAACGAAAACGCCAATATCCTATATATAAGTCAGAACTACTGCGATATACTGGGAGTTACAAAAGAAGAAATAGAAGGTAAGCATGTATCCGAAATAATCCCCACATCAAGGATTCCAATCGTCGCGCATACAAAGCAGGCGGAAATAGGCTACCTGTTTGAATTGGCAAATGGGCAAAACACGGTCTGCAACCGTATCCCCATTTGGGATGGGGATGTTTTTAAAGGCGTTATATCTAACGCCGCAATTGCTAATGTTACTGAAGTGGAAGCGTTGAACCGGAAAATTGACAAGCTTAGGAAAGAGAATCTCAAATATAAAAATGTCATTCAATCAATCAAGACGCAGTCTTTTAATGAAATCATTGGAAATTCTCAGGCGATGCAGCAGATAAAGAATACCATCAGCTCTGTCGCCAATACTAATATGACTGTCTTAATAACCGGAGAAACGGGAACCGGCAAAGAGGTATTTGCCAACGCGATCCATAACCTGAGTAACCGCTATAATCACAAGTTTGTCAAAATCAACTGTGCCGCGATCCCCAAAGACCTTTTGGAATCGGAGCTGTTCGGATATGAAGGAGGCGCTTTCTCCGGCGCCAATAAGAATGGAAAGCCCGGTAAATTTGAATTGGCCAATCATGGGTCATTGCTTCTTGATGAGATTGGTGAAATGCCAATGCAGCTTCAGAGTAAATTACTGCGTGTTTTGCAGGAAAAAGAGATGGAGAGAATCGGCGGCGTAAAGCCAATCAAGCTGAATATGCGCATTATCTGCAACACCAACCAAAACATCGAAGGGCTCATAGCTCAAGGACTGTTCAGGCGTGATTTGTATTACAGGATCAATGTTATGGAGATAAATATACCGCCCCTTCGGGAACGCAAGGAGGATATAGAACCGCTGTGCGCTTATCTGATAGAAAAAATCAATAACAAATACGGTTTTAGTGTAACCGGGCTGACAGATGAAGTATTTAGTCAGTTTATTGATTATGATTGGGAAGGCAATGTAAGGGAGCTTGAGCATGTGCTTGAAAGAGCTTGCTTGGCTACTATTTCCGGGGAAATTAAGCTGGAAAATATCGGTTTCTTTATGAAACGATCCAATCAATTTTCACAAGAGTATAATGATCCGGCCGAAGCGGAAGAAGCTAAAACCTTGCAGGATGTCAAATATAAAGCGGAAAAAGAGAAGATTATTAAAACGCTTAAATCAGTTAATGGAAACAAGGCATTGGCTGCCAGAATACTGGAGATCGATAGGAAAGCCCTTTACAATAAGCTTAAGAAATATGAACTGTAAATAAAATCGTAAAATACGCCCCGTAGTTGGTTTTTTCTTGGAAACTCAATCCTTTTATGATATTATATCGACGCAGGTAATCAAGCAGATGTGGCTTGCCTATCATTTTACCAATGATAGGTGGTGATGCTCATGAAGGATACATATAAAATCCTGACGTTGCTTCTAACGTTCGGTTTGTTTCTAATGGCGTTGCTAACCTTTATCTTTCAGTTTAGATAAAGAAAAAACCACTCTGCTATTAGCACTAGCGAGTGGTTAACATAAGTTACTCATAGGGCAAGCCACATCAGTGGTGATTACCTGCTTTTATTATATCATAATCGAATAAAAAGTAAACACTAAATCAAACAAAACCTATATTTACAAACCGAACGCGATAACTCCGACCGTTAGAATAGTACCTACAATGGTCGGGATCACAACTGATGTAAAGCCAACAAAACGATATCCTTCCTTATGCGTAATGCCCAGATAAGAAAACATCAGGAACAGCGCGGATGAATGCGGCAAAGAATCCAAGCTGCCGGCAAAAACTGCTGAAAGCCTGTGAATAATTTCCAGATTAGCTCCAGAGGCTATGTACTGCTCTGAAAGCGTCTGCATGGTTATCCGCAATCCACCGGAGGACGAACCTGTAATACCGGAGATGATTGCTGTTGATAAACCGGCAGTCACATAGATGTTCATATCAAAGCTCAATACCCAGTCAACGATCATCTGGAAGGAAGGTGAATTTTGAACAAGGGTTCCGAACGCTACAACGGCGCAGGGGCCTGCTACCGCTGTAATCGCGCCGGAGGTTCCCGCGTTAACAAGAGCCAGCTTATCAGGCAGCCTGTTCCAGTTAAACCCTATGGCAACCGCCGAAGCAACCAGCATTGCAAGTACAACAAGCGCGCTTGAATCCGTTATGATCGTTCGCAGACCGACTATCATGCCGACTACGATTATCATTGGTATAAATGATTGCAAAGCAGGCGGCAGCTTATCACGATCTATCTGATAAGCTGACAGATCTTTGCCCGCCGGGAAGGTAAAATGCTCCCCTGCCGCTTTCAGCCGGCGTTCCTCCCAAATAAGGTACGCGTACTCAAGAATAAGAAACAACGCGGCGCCTATCATCGTCAACCCTGGCGCGGCTGTCAGCGTTGTGCCCAGAAAGCTGGTGGGGACAACGTTGGTTAATTGGGGTGTCCCTGGCAGACAAGTCATCGTCAAGGTAGCCGCCCCGGCCAGCAGAGGCCCCATGGCTAAACGTCTGGGAATATCAGCCGCTTTAAAGAGAACCATGATTATGGGCGCAATGGCGAATACGACAACAAACAAGCTGACGCCGCCGTAAGTCAGCGCGCAGGTAGCAAGAAACACTACCAGCATAGCGCGTTTAGCGCCAAACCAATCGATAAACTTATACCCAATTGAGATGGCCGCGCCTGAATCTTCCATTATTTTAGCGTACAGTGCCGATGACGCGAAAATCAGAAAGTAGCTTTTGAAAAATCCGACATAACCTGTCATATAGAAATCTGAAAAAGAAGGCCAAACCTCCATACCGTTTGTAAAAATAACAACGAGTCCGGCCAATATTGTTAACGGAAGCGCGCCCAATCCTTTATACGCACCGATAATAAGAACTGCAATGCCGAGCAATAAGCCTATAATACCAATCATTTAATTCATCCTCTCCTTACGACAATTCCGGAACCGTAAACATATCCAGGTTCTTCATAGTTGGAAACGGAAGCTCTTTTGCTTCAAACGCCTTTACAATTTTGACAATAGTGTCATTCATAGGCGTATCAATTCCAAAAGCGTCGCCGTTCGTACATACAATACCGTTTATATAATCAATCTCACAGGGAAGGCCCTTCTCCATATCCTGCATCATGCTGGCTTTCTGAGGTCTGTGGACATCGTATACCTCTCTCAGGAAGGCAATGGCATGGTCTCTTCCCTTTTTGTCGTCAAACTGCAATTCATAGAAGTCTTTTCCCGGGATAATTATCTCCATTTTAATGTCCTTTTTCCGCGAGACCCTAATCAATTCATCTGCAACGTGAGCGGCGCATGCTACTGCCTTGTCATCATCAATAACCTCGCCAAATGTGCAGCCAAGCGCGGCGGACATGCCGCTGAGGGCGCTGTTCATCAACAGCTTGGACCAGCGTATTCCGGAAAGGTTGGTATTTATTTCTACATCGCCAGCCAGCTTTAAAAAGGCTTCTACGCGTTTTACCTTGTCGGTGATCTGTCCATCCAGGCTGCCTATTTCTATTCTCATATGCTCCGGCTTTGTATAAAGCTGCGCAACGCTGGGCTTGAGCCAACCGCCGCCCCAGCCAACTGTTCCGCCAACTGTTCTCTCTTTTCCTACTATTTCAGCCACAGATTCTTCCGGGATACCGTTTTGAAGTGTGCATACGACACTGTTCTCACTCAGGTATGGCAGCAGATTGGTTAACGCCTTTTTATTGGCAGTTTGTTTTGTCAGCACTATGACAATATCATAGATACCGTCCATTTGCTCAGGTGTAATTGCTTTAACAGGTACATTCTCCATTTCAAGAAAACCGGTTACAGTTGCTCCATTTTTATTGAGAGAATCCACATGCTCCCTGTTTGTGTCGATCAGTACGAAGTCTCCTCCTTTTTGGGCTACAACAGCACCCATAATTGTACCTAATGATCCGGCGCCCAAAATAGCTACACGATCGTTCATTATTATACCTCCCTAAAATATATTGCTCTTACATTACTAAAAGCAAAACTGATGCCAAATGTCGAATGCTGGTAAATAAGGCGCGGCACGTCAAAAAATTCCCAAATGTGTGGTTTATCGACTACACTATTGGTATGGACAGGTGGATATAAATAACCACACTTTCTTTCTGGATTAAACGCTTATCAGCCTGCCAGGCAGACAACACCGCCTTAATTGGCTTAGTTATTATTTGGCATGTATTTTGCTGTGGTATAAATAGAGAGCAATCTATCAAAAAAAATAGGAGGATGCATTATGAACCAGAAAAGAATACTTAATTGCGCTATTACAGGAGGAATACACTGTCCTTCCATGAGCCCCTACCTGCCGTCAACACCTGCCGAGATTGCGCAGCAGGCCATTGACGCCGCTAACGCCGGAGCGTCAACCGTCCATATTCACGCCCGCAGCCCCAAGGACAGCTCACCATCGTCATCACTGGAAGACTTCCAGACTATCATTGACAAAATAAGGTCTGTAAATAAAGAAATTATTATCTGCGTGACAACCGGCGGCGGCCTGGGAATGACAGTGGAACAACGGACGCACATTATCCCCCATTTAAAACCCGAACTGGCCTCCATGAATTGCGGCACTATTAACTGGGGACTGTTCCCTCTGGCAGAGAAGATTACCGATTGGAAATACGACTGGGAAAAGCCTTACTATGAAAGAACAAAAGCAGGCATCTTCCAAAACACCTTCGCAGACATGGAATCTATCCTTAAAATATTTGAGCAGAACAATGTTGTTCCCGAGCTTGAATGCTATGATGTCGGTCATTTATATAATTTGAAATTTCTCATGGATTCAGGCCACATTACCAGAAAGCTCTATTTACAATTTGTGCTGGGAATAAACGGCGCGCTGGGCTCAACCCCTTACGATTTAATGACCATGAAACAGACGGCCGACCGCCTGTTCGGAGAAGACGGCTATGAATGGTCCGCCTTTGGCGCTGGTAAATCCGAATATGTTGTTTGCACGCAAAACTTGTTCCTGGGCGGCCATGTACGAGTCGGTATGGAAGATAACCTCTATTTGGAGAAAGGCGTTATGGCGAAAAGCAATGCTGAGATGGTTGAGAAAATGATCCGTATTATGCGTGAATTTAACTTTGAGCCTATGTCTCCGGCAGAAGCGCGGCAAACTATTGGTATTCGTAAATAGCATACATTGTCCCCTATATCTACGAAGGAGTGAATTTGAATGAGAACAGCATTAATGGGCGTAGGTTCATTGGGAACTATAATTGGCGCCTTAATTTCAAAAAACGGCGGGCAGATTACGCTTATCGACGCTAACAAAGCCCACGTAGACGCGTTAAACGCAAATGGAGCAACAGTAATTGGCAAAATGCAGCTTAATAATATACCTGTAACCGCGATTACGCCGGAAGAGATGACCGGTATATATGATGTCGTCATATTACTGGCAAAGCAGACCTACAATATTACGGCCCTTAACCAGCTCTTGCCCCACCTTGGGCCGGACAGCGTAGTATGTACGCTGCAAAACGGCGTGCCAGAAGAATCAGTTTCCAAAATTATTGGTAAGGAACGTACGGTTGGAGGCGTCGTAGGCTGGGGCGCATCCTACAGGGAACCGGGGGTATCCGAGCTTACCTCCGACGTATCCGCAATGAGGTATGAAATAGGCGAATTGGATGGACAGCACACAGAGAGAATTGAGCAAATCGCTGAAATACTGCGTCTCACAGGCGCCTGCGCCATTATGGACAACCTTATGGGCACACGCTGGGCCAAAGTAATACAAAACGCCACATTAAGCGGTATGTCAGCCGCGCTGGGAAGTACATACGCTCAGATACTGGATGACGATAAGGCAGTTGCCTGCGCCGCCCATGTTGGTAATGAAATTGTCCGTGTGGTTAAAAAAAGAGATATTAAGCTGGAAGAAGTGGTGCCAGGATGGAGCTTTTACAGCCTGGAGTTTGATGACGCCAAAGGGCTGGAACAGGCTAAAGACTGGCTTATAGAATATTTTGAACCCCACAGGCTGCTTAAAGCCAGTATGCTTCAGGACATGGAAAAAGGCATCCCCTGTGAGATAGATCATATCGTGGGCATATGCAGTGATTGGGGAATAAAAACTTGCGTACCTACGCCGACCTGTGATACTATTATTAAAATAGTAAAGGAATTTGAACAAGGTAAAATACCATTGCCGACAATGAATTGTCTCGACAGGTTTAATTTACCGGAATTGTCTTAGTAATCAATGTCAATAGGTTAAGGAAAATTGTCCGCCTGCCGTCATCCCGGGCTTGACCCGGGATCCCCAAAACTTCACCAATATTAAAGGGATTGCGGGTCGGAGCCCGCAATGACGAACAGGAAGTATGAAAAACAATAATGCACCAAAGCGGAGAGGATGATTTGATTGAATAAAACAGTAACTATTGAGCAAGCCATCTCCAAAATTCAGGACGGTATGACGGTCATGATTGGCGGTTTTTTAGGAAACGGCTCACCTGAAAGGCTGATCGATAAGCTGGTGGAAAAAGGGGTTAAGGATTTGACCTTGATATGTAATGATACAGCCTTTCCTGATAAGGGAACAGGCAAGATGATTACAGCAAAGCAATTTAAAAAAATCATTGTATCCCACATCGGCACAAATGCGGAAACCGGACGGCAAATGAATGCCGGGGAGCTTGAAGTAGACCTGGTACCTCAGGGAACACTGGCGGAACGGGTCAGATGCGGCGGCTCCGGACTTGGCGGCGTTCTGACGCCAACAGGTATTGGAACGGAAGTTGAGGAAGGCAAGCAGAAAATCAATGTTAACGGCAAAGACTATCTTCTGGAAGTGCCGCTTCGCGCTGATGTGGCGCTGGTTTACGGCAGTGTAGTTGATACATTCGGCAATATAAAATACACCTATACACAACGTAACTTTAACCCGATGATGGCTATGGCGGCAGATTATGTTATCTGTGAAGCCGATACAATTGTAGAGGTTGGCGACCTTGATCAGAATGAGGTTATGACGCCGGGGATATTTATCGACTGTATTGTAGGGGGTGCTCAGTAATGGATGATCCCAAAACAATTATTGCTAAAAGAGTGGCTCAGGAGCTCAAAAACGGAAGCGTTGTCAACCTGGGGATAGGGCTGCCTACTATGGTTGCTAATTACATACCGGAGGACGTCCATGTAACATTTCAATCTGAAAACGGAATGCTTGGTCTTGGGCCGACGCCGGATAAGGAACATGAGAATCCCTTGCTTACCAATGCCGGAGGGATGATGGTGACCTGTCTGACGGGAGGCTGCTATTTCGATAGCTGTATGTCGTTTAGCATTATTAGAGGCGGTCATGTAGACGCGACGGTGCTGGGCGCTCTACAGGTAGACCGTTACGGCAATCTAGCTAACTGGAAAGTACCCGGAAAGCTTGTTCCGGGCATGGGCGGCGCGATGGATCTCGTTGTTGGAGCTAGAAACGTCATTGTCGCAATGATACATGCTCAAAAGGGCGAGCCCAAGATTCTTAACGAGTGTACGCTGCCGCTTACTGCCAAAGCACAGGTTAACAGAATTATTACCGAGCTTGCGGTAATCGATGTAACTCCTGAGGGACTGGTTCTGCGGGAGCTTGGGCCGAACGCCACTGTAGAGGACGTTCAGAAAGCCACGGAAGCCCCATTAATTATCTCCGAAGACCTGAAACATTTTTAAAATAAAGCTACTATAAAGCAAAGGCTGCCTTCATTGGCAGCCTTTGCTTTTATTTGCGTTTAGGCGAATATCGGACAATCTGAGGTGAATATCCTTAATTACAAACGTGTTTAAGAGATAGAGGACAGGGCATGAATGTAATTGTACACTATCCAAAAAGCTCAAAAGAGCTTAGCGATTTGCAGAAAAAGGTGGCGGCCGTTCACGCGGACGCGGTTATCCAATACATCCAAAAACAACCCTGCCACAAGGAGCAAAAGCTTGAAATGGTTAATAAGCTCAAAGAACCGGCAAGTTGATGTAAAAACTATGAACGCCATTATGATAGCATAGCAATGCCACGCGCGCAGCATGAATGTAGTATTCAATACCGCAATTAGTGTTCTGCGTTACTATGCAATCCCCCCGTCGTCATTGCGGGCCCGACCCGCAATCCTCCCCAAGCCTACAGTCATTGCGGGCCTGACCCGCAATCCCCCACCCTAACTACGATATTTTTTTCACTTTCCAGCATCTCCAACCCCGTTAAGTCTATTTCCAAAATCTTATCGTAGGCTTCATAAGCAGCATATGTATCCCGGCGCTTCATAGCGTCCAGCATACTGCGGTGGTATGGAATGGTGGAAATGAATATCTCGTCGGCGTTTTCCAGCAGGGCCGCGTAATTGCTCAGCACGTCGATCAGATGGCTGATTATCTGTTCCAGGCTCATGTTGCCGCAGATACGCAGCATCTTGCGATGAAACCTTTTATCGTTTTCCTCGTCATAAATTCCCATTGCTGCGTTCCGTTCAATTTTTTTGAGGATATCGTTCATCTGGGCCAACTGCTCAGGCGTCGCCTTATCGATGGTTTTCCGCAGAACCTCCCGTTCCAATATTGCCTTGATCTCCAATAGCTCAAAATAATTACCCTTAAACAGCTTCGGATAAATAGAACCCGGCGAGCTGTTGTCAGCGACAAATGCGCCTCGGCCGATTTTCACCTCGATAAGCACTTCGTTCTCCAGCACCCGCAGGGCTTCCCGTACCGAATTACGGCTTGCCCCAAGCTGCTCGGCCAATACCCTTTCCGATGGGATCTTATCTCCCGGCTGCAGCTTATTGTCGTGGATGTAATTGTGGATTGCGTCAGCTACCTTCATATACAGAAGATCCTTGGATACCGGCTTGATGGGAATTATATTTGCGTTCATATCTGTTCCCGCCTTTCATATACGGTCAGTATATCACAGCTGTTTCAGCACGACAACGCTCTATTCCTTGACAGCGCCGGCGGTAAGCCCCTCCACTACAAATTTCTGCATACAGGCGAACATTATAGCGGTAGGCAGCAGCGCCAGCACTCCGCCGGCCATCAGTACGCCCCACTGTACGTTGTACTTTCCTATAAGCGACTTTAAGCCTACGGGTATAGTCCACTTCTCGGCGGTGCTTATAAAAATAGTGCCCGCAATCAATTCATTCCACGCGCCTATAAACGCAAAGACAAACACAGCTACAATCCCGGGAAACATGATTGGCAGCACGATCCGCCACAGGCTTTGATACTTGGTGCAGCCGTCCACCCGTGCGGCCTCCTCCAGAGAATAAGGAATCCGCTCAAAGAAGCTGCGCATGGTGATGACGCAAAATGGCAGGTTTGCGATAAGGTAATAGATAAACAGCCCCACATGAGTGTTGATCAAGCCCATCTGAGACAAAATGACATAGAGGGGGATGATAACCAAAATGCCGGGAATCATCTGGGTAACCAGGAAAAACAACAGCATGGCGTCCTTGCCTCGAAACTTGTACCGCGCAAGACCATAGCCACCCAGAATAGATAGCAGCGTCACGCAGATGCCGGTGGAGGCCGACACTACCAGGCTGTTTTTCAGCAATTCTCCGTAGTTGAACAGTCTGAAAAGGGCGATATAGTTCTCGGTGGTAAAGATT
>Ga0153942_1001033_pt1 | contig 11076 bp, 15 predicted proteins | sample TSNJ026MetaG_FD_104731 | JGI IMG/M metagenome (GOLD analysis project Ga0153942, IMG submission 104731) | Attine ant fungus gardens microbial communities from New Jersey, USA - TSNJ026 MetaG | ecosystem: Host-associated > Fungi > Mycelium > Unclassified | place: USA: New Jersey, Brendan T. Byrne... | reverse complement strand
TTGTTTTGGAACAACAAAATTGGTCCAAAATAGATTGCATTTCGCTTTGCCTATCTAACTTTTTCCTCGGCGTTCTTCCTGACCAGTAGTGATGCTGGAAAAGGGGGATCGACAGTATTTTTCGTAGAAATTCTATGTATATGTAAGACGGTTGTTGTACACCTTCCTGGGAAATGATATTGAGTATGTGATCTGAATTTTGAAATCAGCCAAATTCACAAAGACGAGGAAACAGCAAACGCTGGGCATCGAGGGAAAGGGTGCAATTTCATAGATGATGTAACTGGAAAACACTGCAGAGATTGTATATCATTTTGCCTGTACGGTAGATTTATGGTGTCAAATTGAAAAGTACAGGAAACGATCATTGTTTGTGATTTGTTATCACCGATGAAGACTGGTTTTTGCATCGTCATAACATTCAACTTCAATTAAGAAGCATCGGGGAAATTACCAGATCGAACGCGGAGATGCAATCTTTTAAGAGCACACTTAAAGTGCAAAAGATGACTCTTGAGCCAGTAGTTTTCTTTCAGCAACAGGAGCATGCTGGAAAGTCATCCGAGCGAAGCGCATTTTCCGTGGTCTCGTATGACTGTTCGAAATTACATCAGAATATCTTTTTGTCAACCATGATGAAAGTCTTTATGGACAAGGAGTCTGAAATCAAGGAAGCCCCAATTTTCCTGCTATACTCTTGATAGTGACATTAGATTGCGCGGTTAACTTGACATTCCTGCTGGCATCCAAGCTTGCAATGATCTTGACAATAGCAGCAGCAATAACAATAGTTCTTCCACTACCAGGAGGTTTATGCGTAAGTACTCATTCACGTGGCCGATTGGAGAGGATTGCCTTCACTGCAGTTAATATGATATATTGTTGTTCCTGGAACCAGATTTCCCGGACAAAGGGAGACATTGAAGAAGTTCACTGATTCTTGAGAACTTGAAGAGCATTGATGTGTTGTGCCTCTGCCATTGTTGGGCCATCGCGACCTTCGGTATACACTTTCACATTTTAGACGTTAGAATTGCTGCTCACCATGACCAACTGTAATCAACATGTGTTGTATTGAACGTGAGCTCCGCAGCGAGTCGAGACCTCGACTCTATTCCAATATTCTAACAATTAGAATAAATTGCCTGGTAAAAATTCAGATCCTTGATACACGTGTCAAAATGTAAATTTTGAGCTAGGAGCTGACCGACGTAGTCATCCTCAGTTTTGTTCAACGCCATGACAGGTTGAAAGGTTGATATCTTCTCTGCGGTTGGATTGGTTCAAGTGAGATTCCTGTGAAAGTTCATGACCACAAGCATCCGAAATAAATTAGGCACATATCTCTGTCAAAAAAATGGTCATGTTAATCATGGAAATTGAGTGCGTTTGAGACAGGTAGACTTAACAGACAGCCATATCTGGGTTGCTGTTATAGTCTTCCCAGTTTTGAACATCTTTCCTCCACGAAATAGGTCCTTCATAACTGCAGCGTTGACTGTATACTCAGACCCAAATGTTTCAAATTATCATCTACCACGGTCCCAACAAAAAGCTTCATATCCACATCCTACTCATTCTCGGTCGATATATCCTTGTCGTTGGTTATAGATCAGATCCTCCGCATTTGAGGTTGCTTGAAAACAAAAGAGCACACGAAACACATCGTATACACTACTGCCAAGAGACCTTCGTGAGAATGGGTTACAGTGCCAGAAGGTTTGAATAAAAAAAACGTCATTTCCTAATTAACGAATGAAGTGAGTTTACGGACTATGCTGGAACACCGTGTAAAAAGGGAATGGAGTTTTATCACGTAACCACGTGATAAGCGCTATTATTTCTGCAAATGAAAACCCTCCTTCCCCCTTCTTCAACATGAGTACTCCAGTCATACTCGGCATCGGTGCTATCACTGCGGCATTAGTTGGCAGAACACTCGTTCGAAATGGTGTTATTGGTAGAGCGACAACAGAACAATGGGTGAAAGGCGGGTTCAAAGCCAAGATGGATCGGAAGGAGGCAATCCAAATTTTGGGCTTGAAGTACGTTCATCTATCTTGCTCCTCTGTTTCATCTTAAATACTTTGTAGAGATGGTCCGATGTTGCGAACTAGAATAAAGGATGCACATCGCCAAATTATGCTTGCAAACCATCCCGATCGCGGGGGCTCACCGTACCTTGCTAGTAAGATCAACGAGGCAAAAGATCTTCTCGAGAAGTCAGAAGGACGGGGTCGATGACACACACATATACTTTCTAATGAGTGAGAGCTTTTTGGATGAAATGACAGTGCGTTGATGAAAGACTAGGCTTCGCTGTAACATATTTTCGCACCATCTTGATATCCTCATAATAGACTGCAAGACTGAATACAAATCTTCCTCTCATGAACTTATCTTTCTGCCTTGACCATGGATCTACGCACCAATTCAGAAAGATATCACTTGTCTGACTAAGCAGTGTTTTCTCTTCATAACTTGCTGCACGCGACGATGAGCACTGACTTGCAGCCGTCAAAGCTTGGGACGAAGGAACAGTATGTCTAGGAGAAATAAAAATAAAATTCCATCTGAGATTTCGTCTCTGCTAGTTGGGACAATGTTTACGCCCAGGAACTCACTAATTTTGAGGAAATCGGGGACGAAGGAGAGATTTGGTTCGTCATCCAATTGCATCTTCTTCCTGATCGCTTATCTTAAGCCTATGTGATCAGGTTTGGAGAAGAATCAGTAGAAAAGATGGTTGACTGGTGTCTCGAGCATATACCTCCTTCCACGAATCCAGCAGTCCTCGAAGTGGGCAGTGGAAATGGAACGCTTTTATTAGCCCTCGCAGAATCTGGCTATAATCAGACGCTCCTTGTGGGCATAGACTACTGCCGAGATGCCGTCAAGTTGGCAGCTTACATTGCACAAAACCGAAATGCCGCCGAGGTGACTTTTGAGGAATGTGATTTTCTCAAGAATGACCCGCCTCCCCTACCAAACATGGAAGCCACGGGTGCCCCGGCTCTGTGGGATCTTGTCTTGGATAAAGGAACATATGATGCTATTGCTTTAGGACAGAGGGATGAAAAAGGAAAGTCTCCTGCAGCTCAATACCCGACTCGTGTCGCGCGATTTCTTAAACCAGGTGGAATATTCCTCATCACTTGTAAGATCCATTTTGGAGTCGCCCTTGCAAACGAAATGATTGATCAGCTCTCGATCTTCTAGCTTGTAACTTCACAGAGGAAGAATTGAAGGCCAGCTTCACCACCGAAGAAACAGGCTTATCATACTAGTGAGTTACATTGAGTATCTTGTACCTTCCATCTCGACTAATCAATGACCCCCCAGTTCGCGGATACAACATCCAACGTTCAGCTTTGCTGGCCATACAGGCAGTAGGGTTTCAAGTGTAGCTTTTCGTAAATCTACATAATGCTATACACTGTAGTTCCTCACAATGATGGGATGATGTCTACGCCTGTCCGAAGTATGTCTAATGCCAACTTACTAGCCCACTTTACAAAATTTGTGACTGTGTCATCGTCTGATGCATGTTTCAAGAAAACATTGGTCAAGAAGTAGACCAAACCAATGGCAAGATTTTCTATTCGTGCAGCTTTGACAAAGATCTCTTCAATCGCCGCTCGGTTTCGGGTCGTTGGCATTTGACTGATATGAGTGAGTGGTGTCACAGATTGGCTACTGATGAATGTCTGCAACAAGAGTTCTTGAAGAAATTGTTGGCTTTGAGGTTTAAGAACAGTAAAATCTACGGCCTTTAATTACTGCATCAGCACAAACAAGTAGTTGGCAAGGGCCCAAGTTACCTTGAGGATGCTCATATTTACGACATCCTTCGCAATCCACCATGCATAGGCCTTTGCTACATTGCGCATCCGCGAGCCTGGTATTTTCTTTACACCAGCATCGTCACCCTTCGTGTTCTTGACCACCTCCGCTCCACCAACCGTGACTTCGCCCATATCTCGTAAAAAATCCCACAAGCAGAACTGCAACGTGATGGCATGAGAATGAGACTGTTGACACAATTGCTGGCAGACAAGGGCATAGTAAGGATTGTATGTTTTCTCCTATGCCAGTTGTTGATCAATAAAAGGGACAAGAATGAACAGAACTGCATTACATTGCCACAGCTGTGAAGAAGCACACGTATGATCTCCCGTTGCTGGACTTCTGTCAAATTGAGTTGTGAAAGGCGTTCATAGGCGTCAACATAATCCTGTGCATTTGTTCAGAAAAAAAGATGATAGACGAAGTATGACTCACATCGCTGCTCATGAGAATGACAAAGATACTCCGTCGAATGTCAGTGTTCATTCCTTGCTTCCGCGCGAGTTTCAGGAGATAGTTGGTGGTATCGTTAACGATTTTCGTATCTTGACCATTCACTTGTATATCCGCCATGTTGTCTCTGGCCTCTACCAGAGGGTCGCCGCCCCAAGCAGCACCCACAAGCCACCATTTTCCTTTACTCTCTGCTGAGCGTAGGTCATCAAGGGAAACTCGAAGGACATCATGAGCTGATACTTTGGATATTCTTGAGACCGTTGATTCAGGAGCGGATGCAAAAACCATTTACCGTGTCTTCTTTTAGATAGACTAGCTAGGAATTTTTTCATTCGTTCTACGGCTTCACCACCTTGGTTTTGGGTCACATTTCGTTTTAGTTTGTTGTTATTGAGATTGACCAAGGTCTCGATCATAAAACGTGTTCGAGAGCTAGGATAACTTGGCCTCAGCAACCCGGACAGAGAGGCTCTTGGGGTCGAACACACCTAAGAGACCTCTCATCCCGCCCAGAAACCTTTTTCTGGACAATATCAATAATATCCTTCAAAGCTGAAGGGTCATCTTGGCGCAGCTGCTGGCCAGAGTCTAACATAGACATAAGTATGTGATCCGAGACCATCGAATGTACAAGCATACTGCGCATCAGTTTTAACAAGAGCTCAATGTTGAACTCGGTCATGTCATCTTCGAGGAGCTGGCGAACGAGATCAAAGACAAGCACAGACGAAATAACCTGGAAGTTGTACAACTCTGATAATAGCACCATGAGATTTGAACATTCCTTCCCTTTGACCTCTACTTCTTGAGGTTCGGATGTTTGCATTTCTTTCCGATGACGCTCGTAATCCATTACGACATTTTGTACAAAATAGGCGGCTAAGCGAGTTATCGATGAGTTGAGACAAAAGAGACAATGCGCATTCATACCAAATTCGACACCGACAATCTTATAGAGGCTAGAGATAAGTCCTGCATGGAGAACAACATAGGAATCAAGCAATATAGAGTGAGAAGAGATGCCCTCTATGACTAGGCTCGTGATACTGGATGTCATGTCTACGCGTCTGTCAAATGTGTAACTGCAAACAGAATGGAGAATGGAGACACAAACCATGCCTGCGATTACTTCGATACAACTCCTCAAAACTATCTATAATTGAAGAGAGATTTTGTTCACTCATCCTAAGCAGCACATCATCATCAATAGAAAATAGTAGAATGCACCACGCACCTGTTGAGTAAACCCTTCACTTGTTTCTTGAGTCGTGTGATAACTTCAGATTCCGGTTCATTTTCCTTGTTCCTTAGGTGAGGTGGGATATAACGTGTCACTGAAATGTGTTTCGTTCAAGGACGGTACACACACATCGAAAAACGCACCCGTTGCTTGCTGAGATCGAGAACCAGAATTTCTATCAAGAGCATTCCCTTCCGGGCTTTCGGTTTCAACGTTATATTCGCCGTTCTTGCGATAAGAAATGCCTTGCCATTCATCTTCTCCCCATTCGTCTTGTTCTCCCGTGGCCATAGCCTCGTCTTCTTGGCACTTTATATCCTCATTGTCAGATGCAAAGTCAGTCTTTTCACTATCGTCATCAAAGTCGGCGTCTCGGTCATCAAAACCTTGATCACTCTACACTAGGATCAGAGGTTTCAAGGCATTTTTATCGTCTGTAAGAGCCCACCGTTGTAGGAAAAGCAAAAGAATGAGCCCAGTCTTCCAAATCTAAGAACCGGTCACAACCAAGTGAGTGATCCACGATAGATAACCGACTTACCATCTAATCCATCCTTCTCAAGCAGAGTTTTCTTCGTTCTGTGTTTTTCATTCTCATAACCCAGCTTTTTCTCAAGGTATGAGATATAAGCATTTTCTTCCTGCTCGACCCGACTGAGTGGAGGCTGTCCAGTTCCCTTCTTCGCTTTCATCAGCTCTGATACGGGGTAGCTTATTTACCCTTATTTTCACTGATTGATAGCTGAGTGGAACAACTACAGCAACAGCAACTACAGCTAATGGTGTTCCCTTAACCAGCCTTGCCAAATCCTCTTTTTGCAACCAACAATTAGAGGTTGTTGTCCGCCATGATATAGATCGGAGGTTATTTATTTCTCTTCCAAAGGAGAAGTCTAGGGAGGTCAGGCAGCTCACCCCATTGTCCTCACTGACCGTGCATAATGGCAATTAGCTTAGTCAATCTTCTAGTTCTGAGCTGTACTCGGCCTTGTACCCAAAGTAGATCAGGAGAAGGACACAGCCCAACCCAGCTACTTCACACCGCTCGACTTGTTGTATATGATACTCCTCTGGGATCGCTGACAATTACATGTTGTAATATATGATCCTTTTCTTTCATATTGGATTTGCAAGGAAATGACGCTTATTTGTAAAGGAAAATGGTGGTAATGCGCCATCTTTACCAGACAATTGTGAAGAACTTGACCGCACGGGTGTGATTTGACTATGTCTGCTTTTTCAAGGCTGAGAAAATGGCTTGTTTCGACCCTAGCAAGATGTTCTCTGGTTTTTGTTTATTGGACTTAATGATACAAAACCTCTCCGTCATTATATTGATAAAGGAACGCCGAAAACATGGACATTAGATTCCCGAGCTGATACCCATCGAAATGTGATAGGCCGTGTTTCTGTTTCGTTCGAGGATGACGTGGTGGCGATTGTTACTGGTGTCTAAAATTACTGTTCGGTGCCCCAGGCCCGCAAACATGTGTTAGTACCTCGAGCTGTCGCCCCGGAGTCCCGTCGAAGACCATGAATACTGCTGAAAGTAGTTATACGGGTGGGTAGACCTCGTGCACAATATTAGGTGTTATGGTCCGAAGTAGAACACGAGGAGGGTGACCAAGGTGACAAGGGGCTGATATAATTGTTATTTCTTATTTCTTCACTTGCTGTAAACTCAAGCTCGCTGCCTCTTGCCTCCAGACAGAACCATATAAATACCATTTCTCTTCAGCCACACCTTCCTTCCTTCCCCATGCTCTCCGCCCATTCTCCACACCTCCATACTCAGCCTCCCACAAAAGCCAGCCTCAAGGCCTGGTGGAATCACTTCATCTTCATCCAGCGCACAAAGAAGGAGCCCAGCTATGTCCGCGAATACGAGAAAGGTCCGTCTCCCGGCGTTCTTCTCCCCACCCCCTGATTCACCTTCCCTCTCCAAGGCTCTCCGGCAGAGCATCCTGTCTTCGGCAAGCCCCTTGTGGATAGCCTCAAGTACGCGTCCGTCCCAATATCAACTGCAAATCACAACGGAGAACTCTACGTTTGGGGTTATGTCCCTGTCGTCGTTGCCAAGTGGTGCGCCTGCTCTTTGTCCTCTTCTTGCCGCAGTCCCTGGCTCATTGACTCGATCAGCGGGCTGTATCTCAAAGAGAATGGTATGCTTCAGACTCTCGCTACTTGGCCTGCTATCTCACTCATCTCTACAGCAACGGAGGTACCAGGTACTTTCCGAGTCAATGGTTCAAACAAGCGCATGCGCGAGCTCCAGCAGCAGTTCGAGACACCGCCCAAGGTCAGTCCTAACTCGTTTCTCTTCATCAATTGATCTCGAATTTTACACTCCTACCTAGTACGGTAAAAATTTAAACTGGAAACAAGAAACCTACACCTCCCATGATGTTGCCAGCGTCTTCCGCAGATATCTTACTCAGATGCCTGTGCGTCCTGCCAATATTTTCTCTTCCATCCTGCTCACACTCCGCTTTGATAGGAACCCGTAATACCCCATAGATTGTACCACAAAGTGTGTTCTCATCTCTGCTTCCCGAGGTGCAATTCTAAAGGCGCTAAATGGGTTTTCTTTTCGGTTCCTTGTCCCGACTCTGCCACTCATCGGCTTTGATCAGTTTCGAGATGCTTTAGGTGCGCTGGCCTTTTCCTCACATAGGGCAAATCCTTTTTTGTATAGACTAATTGTTGTGTCTACTGTCAGCCAACGCACCTCCTCAGAATCAAGGCGCTGCTATTGCGGAATATAAAGGCCTGATCAGGCAAATGTCACAAGCACATCAGTATCTACTCCTCTACGTGCTTGATTTGTTGTCTGTCTTCGCACGCAAATCTGACAAGAACTTAATGACGGCTCAGAGTAAGTTCCCGCTTCTTGCCGTCTGACCTTTATATGTCGTGCTTCTTTCAGGGACCATTGATCATCTGACCTTTTTTATTCTCTAGATCTTGCTGTAATCTTTCGACCGGGAATACTATCACATCCATCGCACGAAATGTTACCTGCAGAGCATGCATTAAGCCAACAAGTATTGGAATTCTTGATTGCCAATCAGGATTGGTTTATGCTCGACACACCTGCTCCTCATCCGTCTCTTGTAACACCACCTCCAACGAGTCCAATATCTGCACCTAGATCTGCGCTGAACACGGCACATCAACTACCACCATCTATTAACAACCGTGGATGTACACCCGCATCCCCACAACCCTCACAGACTGGGATCCATTGGAGAGATATTGCGCCAGAAAAGGGGGAGGGAGTACCAACGATGTCCGAGAAAGATATTCAGAGAGAACAGGAGAGGCTTAAGGTGATCAGAAGGAGGACCACGTTAGAGCGAGGAGGTATGCTATGAACTTTGACAGTTTCTCTGATTTCTCATGATTTTTTTTGTCCAGAACCTGGGATATACGGAACGTTAGAAGAACCAGACATGAATAGTGAGAGTCCAACAATACCTTCTATCCCGCCAGTGTCCAGCAGCACTGTACTCTCAAATGGGCCTGCTGCCGTCACACGGAGTAAGACGTTGCCCAGTTCTTCAAGGTCGAGAAGATCAGGTGGGAGAGAAGCAACGGTGGCGGGGCCAAATCCCAGTGTAAACTTCGCAACGAATGCGCTTGCTACCGCACCGACTGAACAAGTGGTAGGAGGGATCGAGAAGAAGGAAGCACCGCATAGGGAGCGGTCGAGGCTGTTGAAAAAGCAGCAGAAACGGTCATCAATGATTATGCCAGGTGTGGGAGCCAGTGGAAATCAAGCATCTCAACAGCAGATACAGCAGCGGGTTTCACTTCTGGGAGGGTCGAATCCATAGCGTGTATGTGCCGCATGTTGTATGCTTTTTGAAGACGATTATCAGGACTTGCGGACATCGTCTCATTTTTGTCTCTCCGACCAGTCATGATGTGTACATCTATCTTCCCTTTTGTTTCTCTTTTTGTTGGATTATTCGTAAGGTGGTATCATTCTCATGTGTTGATTTATTTTTGCCCTTCTCTCTTCTTCAACTGCCTCTCATACACCATCTCTTGCCCACCCCTGCCAGCTAATCTGATCCTTGGCTTCACTCTCACCACCGTTTCGACCTCCCTGATTATTTGGCATACGACATCATCATTGATGTATAATCATCATACTTCTTTTGCACACCTCCCCTCACCTCCCAAATTTATGGTTCTGTGTCCCAATTTATCCCTTGATTCAGGTAACATCTACATTTAACGGGCTTTGTTTCTCTCATGGTTTGCATATGATTTTATGGTTTCTGAGTCCTTTTTGTCATGCGTGTATTTTTCTACTTTTGTTCTTATCTCTCTCTGTGTATGATAGAATCTCTGAATTTTTTTGGATGTGTTGAATATTTATTTTGGACGATACACCCTTATTGAAAGATGATTGGTTGGTGGCTTGATTGATGGCTGAGACAAGTAGATTTGCTTGCAAGTCAATGTCATTCCGACGAGATTTCGGTTTACTGCGGAGAGAATGACTCAAGTATTCGTACCCACCTAGACCCACTGGGTTGCTTTGATCCATGATTTATGTGTTGAGATCAGTTTTGAAGAGCCTGTCGGATGATGCGATCACTTTCTTTGGAGCCCAACGTAGATGTGGCGTTTGAACGTTTGATAATACATGTGTGATCCGTGGCACAGATAACATATTCGGTTTAAGGGTATCGGTGTTGTATCCCCGCATCACACTTCTAGACTAGGCTGCGGTGACCTCATAAAGATAACATCAGTCAAGTGAAGATCTGGATCCAAGAACAAACGTCCTCCATACTTTGACCTTTATGTAAACGAGAAACCCTGGGACAGTCCAAGAAATTACATATGGACTTGGGGCCGTGGTCCATTGGAGGATGTGATTGCTAGATGAATTTTAACGGCGATGTTTTTTTTTCTCTCGAATCAGACTCTTGGGAATATTTTTTGGTTCTGTGTTTACCTGCTGCGCAGCAAGTGTATTGTTCGTCCGCTGGCGGTGCACTTAGGATAGTGATCCATTCTTTTTGGATTACAGAATTGTCAATTGTTGTCGGTCAGGAGCTAGGTGATCCTCTGGATCAAGTTAAATTGATCCGGAACTTCTCTAACTATCGGATTGAAATATTATTCGCTGATCATGGACGGACACGTAATAAGTTGTTGTGTAAAAATATAAGTGATTGAGAGGTGAGTAAGGGCCTACCTCAGTCACTTGCAATACCGACGCTCGTCTCACAAGAGGGCCACATATATACAACGATGCTCAGAATAGAAATAGAAGGAAAGCTTCTCAACGATTCACTGTGATTGCATTATGGGTTCTTGCCGCGTAGTTGGATTCCAACAGTTTGGACTATGGTGACAACGCCTGAAAAGAAGTACAGAGATGATAGGCCTGCTTCCTCAAAAAAATTGGCTCTTTTCCAGGCACCTACTGGAATGCAGGAACATGTTGTTGTTTTTCCATAATGGGAAGCTACCATATTTCGGATCTTAGGACGGTTACAAGGTCTGATATTGGT
>Ga0153942_1001027_pt1 | contig 11111 bp, 6 predicted proteins | sample TSNJ026MetaG_FD_104731 | JGI IMG/M metagenome (GOLD analysis project Ga0153942, IMG submission 104731) | Attine ant fungus gardens microbial communities from New Jersey, USA - TSNJ026 MetaG | ecosystem: Host-associated > Fungi > Mycelium > Unclassified | place: USA: New Jersey, Brendan T. Byrne... | reverse complement strand
CCTTTCTAGGATTTTTTTGTATTATTCAAATATTGACTAAAACCATTATGAGATAAAGTGATTAAGCAATCGCCAATAACTTTCACATCAGCCTTATATCCATTTTTAATCCAGTTTGTAATCACTGCAATGCTTCCACCAATAATAAATTGATAACAGTAATCAATATATTTTAAATTATCTAGCTTAAAATCGTTAGAAATCATAGTAATAAACTTATCGTGAAATAAAATAAATAATCGCTCGAGGATACTGTCATTATCTTCCCATTTTATAATTGTAAAAAACAAATCACGTTGCTTATTAATCATTTCTAAAATATTGTATACTGGTTCATGACATTCTTTATTTGGTCCCACATATTCTAGTTCATTGATGATTTCTTGTAATATTTCAGAACAAAGCTTATCATATAAATCATAAATATCTAAATAATGAGTGTAAAAAGTTCCTCGATTAATATTTGCTTTTTCGCATAAATCGGTTACGGAAATTTTACTAACCGGCTTTTCTTTTAACAACTCAAAAAATGTTTCTTTTAATACTTGCTTGGTATATTGCACTCGTCTATCCATAAAAATCCTCCTTTATCAACAATTTAGAAAAACTGTTAAATAATCAACAAAAAGTCAAAAATTAATAATTCTAATTAATTGTAATTATAGTATAATAAATTAGTAACAATTAATCAACACGTGTTTATTAATTGCTAAAAGGAGATTGTATGAAAAAAATAATAAATTTTATTGTTGATCAAAGAAAAATGATTTTAATAATTGTTTTATTGATTACTGTTTTATCAGCTATTTTAATTCCTCAAGTAAAAGTAAATTATGATTTATCAAAATATTTGCCTAAAGAATCAAATACTGCCCTAGGAATTAAGATAATGAATGATAACTTTACAGAAAGTACTAGTTTCAATGTTATGGTCGAAAATATTGATCAAAATAAATCATTAGAAATTTATCAATTATTAATGGAAATAGAACATGTTGATAATGTAACTTTTGATCAAACAAGTGAAGACTATTACAAAGATAATAAGGCCTTATTTATTATCATAATGAATAAAAATGAATATTCTGAAGAAGTTAAAAATGTCATTGTTGCTATTGAAGAAAAACTAGAAAATGAAACAATTTATTTAAGCGGTTCAGCAGTTGAAACCAAGATTATGAATGAAACCATGAAAATTGAAATGCCAATCATTTTAATAGTTGCCGTGGCCTTAGTTTTTATTATTTTATTAATAATATCAACCTCTTATTTAGAACCATTTATCTTCCTGTTTACAAGTGCAATTGCTATTATAATCAATTATGGAACGAATATAATCTTCAATGAAGTATCATTCATTACATTTTCGATTGCAGCTATTTTACAATTAGCCTTATCAATGGATTATGCCATTATGTTACTTCATCGTTATCATGATGAACTACAAGAAAATAAAGATAAAGTGATAGCGATGAAAAAAGCCCTAAGAGCTTCCTTTGCAGCAGTAACATCCAGTTCCCTAACAACGATATTTGGACTACTTGCAATGGTATTCATGAGCTTTACAATTGGTGCTGATATTGGGCTTGTAATTTCAAAAGGAATACTAATTAATGTAGTAGTAGTATTAACCATGTTACCAGCCGTAATTCTAAGTTGCGATAAACTCCTTGAAAAAACCAAAAAGAAAGCACCGGTTTTTAAAGTAAATTGGCTAGCCACTTTGGCAAGTAAGGGAAAAGCTTTTATTACATTAGGAATTATCATAATTATCTGTGGCGGTTTTATTCTGCAACAAAAATTAGAACTGCAATACGGTTCAATAGCTAAAACTGAAGATACAAAAAAGATAGAAGAAACATTTAAATTTACAAATGAAATTGTTGTCTTATATAAAAATGAAACAGAGAAAACTGCTATTTTAAACTTCATTAACATCATAAATGAAGACGATAAAGTTATTTCCATCACTGATTATTATACAAGTTTAGGAAAAGAATTAAATGCTCAAGAAATGGCCATAATGGCTAATATAGATCAAAAAACCATCACTGGATTATATCAATTATATTCAACCCTTTATGGATTAACCGATAAAATAGCAATCATTGATTTTGTCACTTTCGTTCAAAACGATATTATAACAGATAAAAACTATAGTGGCTTAATTGATCAAACAACCCTTATATCCTTCCAAGAACAAATGAACATTTTAAATAATGTAAAAGCTTCCTTGGTTAGTGAAAAATATCACCGAATGATACTTACTACAACTTATGAACAAGAATCTAATGAAACATTTACTTTTATTGAGAAACTAATTAATACTTCTAAAGAAGAATTAGGAGAATCCTCTTATATTCTTGGCTCCTCTGCAGTCAATTATGATACAAAAGAATCATTTACTAGCGAAAACATGTTAATCACAATTATAACAATTGTTTCTATGTTAATTATCTTAGCCATTAGTTTCAAATCCATTAGTATTCCAATATTGTTAGTTGTCTTAATTCAAGGAGCAATTTGGATATCAATGAGTATACCAGTTATCTTTGATGACCCATTATACTTTTTAGCATATATAATCATACAATGTATTCAAATGGGAGCAACCATTGATTATGCTATTTTACTAACCTCCAACTATGTTGAACATCGAAATAAGAAAAGAAAAAAAGAAGCCTTAAAAGAAGCACTAAAACGTTCGATTACGACAATCTTAACTTCATCAAGTATTTTAATTATAGCAACCTTAGTTATTTCAAAATTATCAACAACCGCAATGATTCAAAAAATTACAATTGTAATTTGTCGAGGAACAATCATTTCTACGGTGTGTATTCTCTTTGTTCTTCCATCATTATTGTTATTGTTTGATAAAATAATAGAGAAAACAACCAAAAACATTAAGTTTATAAAATAAGCACGAAAGTGCTTTTTTAAATGTCTAGCACAATTCAAGTTCACCCCTTCATAAAATAAAGCAGCCAATTAGAAAGAGGTGAATTATAATTTGAATTATTTTAATTCTAATGTCTTAGGACAAAATGAAGTCATGGTGGAGGATTCTTTAAATGCACCATTGCTAGAACTTAAATTATATCTAAATGAAAGTTTATTCTTATATCCAAGTGAAAGCTTGTATCCGAGTGATACATTATTACCTAAATCAAATCAAGATGAAAACAATTTAATTATCTATATTGATCAAAAGGATCAAAAAAATCAAACCGATCAAATAAGAAGTTATACATTTAATTTAAATCATCCATTATACCGAGTAGAAAATACTTATGATGAATTTAGAATAAAGCATGAATTTAATCAGTTTAATGAGAGTGAAATGAAAGCTTATGTAATTCGACGAATTGATAAAAATGGAGTTAAATTACTAGAAAGTGAAATCGAAGAAATAACTACATATATTCCACTAGAATTATTTAAAGGAAAAAATTATATTTATACAAATTATGAAAATTGTAATCTAGAAATAACTTATCCTGAAGATAATCTTTTAAATGAAAGATATTTAAGTCATGCTAGCTATGAAAAACACTTACAAGAATATAATGAACATATTGAAGAAAAATTAAATAATAAAATTGCTAATATGCAGATGAATGAACAAAAAGATTTTACAGCAAATCATTTAAAAGTAAGTTGTATTTCTTCAAAAGATGACAATTTTAATTTAACAAATGATGGAAAATTAACAATTGAAAATGCCAATGTCATAAATAATATAAGAACAAATCAACTTGATACTAAAAATCTTTTATTAGATGTAAATTTAATCGAAGACACTTCCGTGTTTGATGGAGAGACTATCATCAAAGAAAATAAAATTTATCAAGACGAGACAAGAATTGGATTTAAAACATTACCACAAGAAATCACTAATAATGATCAAATTGATCTAACTAAAATGTTATTTACCATGTGGTCTGCAATTGAAAAATTAACAAATGAAGGAGGAAAATAAAATGGCTTATCAAAAAACAACTTATATCAATAATCAACTACCAGCATTAAATGAAAAAAATCTCAATAAAACAGAAGAAGCATTAAAACAAGTTTCAATGTGGCAATTCTTAAGTTGCTTAACTAACGCTGATTATTTATTAGAAAGAAAAAACTTTCAATTAGAAACCAATAGTTTAATCGCTACTATATTCGATAATGCAATTGATGATTCAAAAGAAGCAAAAATTATTTTTGAAAATCAAACTTATGAACTAACATTAAATCAAAAAACTATTTTAGGTAAAGATATTCAAAACCAAATGATTTTTCTAAGATATGATGGGGAAAAGTTCAATATCTTTCGACCTAGTAATAGCAAAGAAGTTGGCGAAGTGGGAATTATTTATTCTATGACTGCACCTCTTAATTGTAAAATTATTGATGGATTGGAATGGAATCGTCAAGACTATCCAAAACTTTGGGAATATGCAGTAAGAGAAATAGCCTTAGGTAATAAGCTATTTACAGAGGGAAATGGCTCAACTACTTTTAAAATATTACAACCAAACTTTCCAGTATCATTAAAAAATGAAACAGAATTTAATACTCTTGGCAAACAAGGTGGAGAGAAATATCATCAACTGAATGAACAAGAAATGCCTAAACATGGACATCTTCTAAATGAAGTGCAATTGTTCTCGATAAATGGAAAAGCTAGTAAAGGATATTCATTAGCATCTGATTCAATGGGTGTAACTGTTGATTCAAATGGCTGGTGGCATCAGTTACCAAAAGGTTCTATGAATGCTCAACTTGATGGTGAAAATCAACCACACAATAACCTGCCACCATATACCGTTGTCAATTACTGGATATGTTATAAATAAAAATGAAAGGAATGAAAAACTATGGCTTATCAAAAAACAGAATATAAAAATAATGAACAACCAGCACTTAGTGCTAAGAATTTAAATAAAAATGAAAATGCAATCAAGCAACAAAGTTTGTGGAAAAAACTAGCTTGTCTTGAAGATGCTACTTATATATTAAATATGGAGGACTATGCTCTTGAAGAAGGATCGTTTTTGGCCGTTTATTTTGAAGCTGCTCTTGATGAAACAAAAAAATTAATCATTCAATTTAATGGAGATGATTATGAAGTTTATTCAAATCAAAAACAATATTTTGGTTCAGATGTTAGAGAGCAAATGATTTTACTTTGCTTTAAAGATAATCATTTTGAATTATTTTCATCACAATCAAGTAGTACTTCTAAACAAATAGGAGAAGTCGGAGTCATTTATTCTGATGAAGCACCTTATAATTGCAAAATTATTGATGGATTTGAATGGAATCGAAAAGAATATCCAAAACTTTGGGAATACGCTCAAAAAGAAATTAATAAAGGCAATCAATTATTTACTGAAGGAAATGGGTCAACTACTTTTAAAGTTTTACAACCAAATTTTCCAGTATCCAAAAATAATGAAACGGAATTTAATACCCTTGGAAAACAAGGTGGAGAAAAGAAACATACTTTAATTATAGATGAGTTGCCAACAAATATAACTGGTAACTTTAGAACAACTAAAAATGAAACAATTAGCGCTTCAATATGGCAAGGTCTTAATTTAGAAGTAGGTAGTTGGTCACACGCAAATGCTTCTGTCGCTGGAATTACAGCTGGTCAATCACACAACAACTTACCACCTTATACTGTAGTGAATTATTGGATTTGTTATGATCATGAACCGATTGCATCTGATATAAAAGATTTGGATCAAGAAGTTCAAGAACTTAATTATAAAGTAACTAATATTGAAGAGTCAGCTTACTTAGAATTAGGATTGAATACTGATACTTTATTAAAAGCAGGTACTACTTCAATCCATAAATTTGGATTGAGTCAAGGTGATTTAACTACAAAAACTGTGAATTCAAAATATAGTAAAAATATAGAATATAACAAAGAAACCGGAGAAATTACATTTTTAAGAGATGGGATATATAATATAAATGGGTTTTTACATTTTATCAATTTTTTAAGCAGAAGTTTTATAACTATTACTCTTACAAATGGTGGGCCGTTGTGTCCATTAGTAATAAGATCTACAGATATTCAAAATATGGGTGGAGGAGATCCCTTATATGAATTCTCAAGAACAATTCCAATAAAAAAAGGCGCAAAAGCAACTATAAATATCTATGTTAATAGTGAAGTTTGGGTATATGGTTCAAGTGATATAAACGAAAAACGAAGTCAATTTAGTATTTTTAAAGTAGCAAATTATCCAGAAAGTAATTAAATTATTTTTATAAGTAAAAGGCCGACAAGTGTCGGTCTTTTATAGAATATAATACATATGGAAGGGGCATGGTTAGTATCTTAGTCATTAAAAATTATAATGAAACCAAAAATGAATTAGAACTTATAAAAACTAGAATTACTTTGTTGGAAAAGAATTATGAATACTTTATTGATGAAAAAAAAGCTTTGTTGGAACAAGAAAAAAATCTAAAAAGTTGTGTAACAGAAATGGAACAAACATTAAAAAAACTATCAGGAATTGAATATCAACTATTTTATGAGATCATAGTTAACCAGTTAAACGTAACGAAAGCAATTGATAAAGTATCTGTAAGTGTTGATAAAGATCCATCTACACTTTGGAAATATTATTATCCAAAAATAAAGCCAGAAATCATGAAATTTGCTAGCGAAAATCAAGTGCAACAAAGCATACAATAACATATGTAAAAACTCTTATATTAGAGTTTTTTTAATGGAGGTTATACAAATGAAAGAACAGGGAATTGAACTTCTAAATAAAAGGAAGTTACGTGAAAAACATTTCTTAAATAAAGATGGCACTATAACTGCATATATGTATAATGAAGATATTCATTATACAAAAGGAAATAATTATGAAGAAATAGATAATCATTTAATATTTAAGAAAAATAAATTTATTAATAACAAAAATGATTTTAAAGTAGAGTTTGAAAGTATATCAAATGAAAAATTAATAACCGTTAAAAATCAAAATAAGACTTTAGAATTTAATTTAAAAGGACAAGAGAGTACTTTATCAGATAAAGCTTTTTTGCATACCTTTGGTTTTGATTCCGAAGAAACAAGTATAACGGATGAAATCAATTATTATAATATCAAAAAAAATATTGATTTATCTTATGAACTAAAATCCAATCAATTGAAAGAATCAATCACCTTAAATGATCCATCCACAATTGATACTGATTTAACATTCCAAATCAAAACAGGCAATATGAAATTAGAGTTACAAGATGACAATTCTATTCATATCAAAACGAGTAGAAAACATTACTTTACAATTACAACTCCATACATGTTTGATCAAAATAAAGAAGCTAGTTTTGACATTCAATATAATATCAAAAAAATGGATGATTACTATGAGCTGAAAATTATCCCAAATAAAGATTGGTTACTAGATGAATCTAGAGTTTATCCAGTTGTAATAGATCCAACAATTGAAACTAAAAAAGAAAATTTAATTGATACTACTATTTATGAAGATGATGATAATGATTTAACAAGACATGAAGCTGAGATTATGCGAGTGGGAACAAAAGATGGAAAAAAATTTAGATCTTTAATTAAATTTAATTTGCCAGAAATCCAAACAGGAGATAATGTAATAGATGCACAACTAAGCTTATATGCTTATCCATTTCATTTTTATGAAAGTAAAGAAATAAATCCGATTGAAATTCATCGTATCAACAAATCTTGGACTCAAGAAAATGCCAATTGGAAATTAATGCATAATGCTTATGATTCTCGAATTGAAACATATTTCAATCCTCGACAAAACTTTTTTTATCAAGATGCTCATCCGTCTACCATTGATTTAACTAATATTGTAAAACATTGGTATGCTGATCAAGAAAATAATGGGATTATATTAAAAGCGTTCAATGAAGGCGATAGTAATTATCGTTATGCTGATTTTTTAACAAATGATAATAAAATTGAATCTGATCCAAGACCAATTCTTTATATTACTTATCGAAATCAAAATGGATTAGAATCTTATATGACTTATCACCAACAAAGCTTTTCTAATGCAACTGTTTATACGAATGATTATAATGGGAATTTAATTGCGTTATTTCAAAGCTTAGGAACTAATGGGCAAAAATTACCGACTGGTATTAACTTTGTTTATAATACAAATGATGTTTTATTAAAAAAAGATTATGGATATGGATTAGGCTATCGTTTAAATCTATTTCAAACTCTCTCATTAAATGAAAGAAATGAGTTAGAATACACTGACGAAGATGGAACTAAACATTACTTTTATTATGACGAAGATAAAGGAACATACCATGATGAAGATAATATTAATTTAATGATTAAAAAAGAAGCTGAGGAATATCATCTTTATGATCTTGAAAAAAATAAAATGATTTTTAAAAAAATAAATGATCTTTGGTGCTTACATGAAATCATAGATACTAAAAATGATTCAATCAAACTAGAATATAGCAATTATAAAATTATAAAAGTGACAGATGGAAATCAAGATACTATTATATTAGAATATTTGAATAATCAATTAAGAATCAAAACAGAATTAGATGAAATTAATTATTATTATGAAAATAATCAAATCACATCTATTAATGATCGAAATCAAATAACAAAAATTACATATCATAATAATTTAATCTCTAAAATAAAAGACAGTAATGGATTAGCGGTTGAATATTCTTATTATGATCAAATACCATATCGAGTAAAATCAATAATTGAATATTCTTTAGAAGATAATAAAGGTCATGAACTACATATTAGTTATGGTTTTGATACAACCACTTTTACTGATCATTTAGGCAAAACAAATACACTAACTTTTAATGAAATTGGTAATACCATTTCAACATCAAGTTTAAAAGCAAAAGAAGAATTATCTGAAGCACTTGGAAAAGCTCAAGAATTAGGAACAGAAGGAAGTATTAAAAATCGTTTAATGCTAGATCATAACTTAATTGGCTCGATCCAAAATTATTTAATCAATACAAGTTTTGAAAAAGAAATAAATCCTTGGACTAATGGTTTAATTACAAATGGAGGAAGAACTGGAAGTCATTCCCTAAAAGTAGAAAATGAAACTGCATATCAGATTGTCGGAGTACCAAAAAATCAAGAATACAGTTTTTCTTGCTATATTAAAAGAATTTCATCAACAGGAAATCTAAAATTAGCATTATCTTATGAAAAAGAAAACGAAACCATTGTTTCTTATAGTAAAACAATTCATCAAACTGCAGAATATGATCGCTATGATGTATCCATTTTTTATGATTCATCCGCAACTTCGAATCTAAAACTAGAAATAATTGCAGATGGAACATTCTTAATTGATGACGTTCAATTGGAAAGAGGATCTGTTCCCAATCATTATAATTTAATTGAAAACTATGATTTTAAAACAATGGATTCTTGGATAACTACTACAGGAGACAATCATGGAGAAGATGCAATAAATGATGATGAAATCATTACCTTATCAAATGGTAAAACGGCCTATCATTTAAAAAGTTATTATAATCGCCAAAAAACACTTGAACAAAAAATAGGTGTATCAGGGAAAAAAGGTGATACTTATTTATTATCTTTTTGGTACAAAAATGAAGGTATGAAACAAATCTCGGATATTACAGTGAATGCCAGTATCTTGTCTTTTGATTATATCATCGAAGAAGGAGAAGGCTTTGGCTATCAGGTGCAAAATGAACTTAATCCGAATAATAGCGAATGGCAATTTTTCTCTAAACTCTTTACTGCGAAAAAAGATTATACTGATTTGACATTAATTTTTTTAAGTAGTTATAATGTTAATAGCTTATACCTAACAAACTTTTCTTTACACAAAGATGTTTCCAATACTCTTTATGATTACAATGAATATGGTGAAGTTATAAATGTAATTGATCAAACTAACGAAAAAAGTGATTTCAAATACAATTCTAATCATCAAATACAAAATATAACAACAAAGGGATTTGATTTTTCATATGAATATGATAACAACATAAAAGATCGAGTACTAAAAGGAATTAGTAAAAATGGAATTCATAATCAACTAATTTACAATGAAGATGGTAATCTAAGTAAAACTAAAATTTATTATCAAAATCATTTACTTGGAAATAAAGAATATCGAATTAGATTAAAAGGTACAAATGATTATCTTGAAGCAAATTTAAACTATAGTTTACAGACAACAAAACAAAATTGCGATAATGATAAATGGACATTTAAAAAAGCTGGAGACTACTACTATATTTGTCATCTATTTACAAATCGCTATTTGAATATAAAAGAAGAAAAAATAATTTTATCAAAATATCCAAAGAAATGGTCGATTGAGGAAAATGAAAATAAAAGCATTTCAATTAAAGATAATAATTTATATTTAACATTAGACAATCATTTTATTCTCAAAGAAAAATTGGAAGATCTTTATCCGCAAGAATACTTTTTAGAAGATCAACAATCACAGAGTATTACAAATTCCTATGAATATACAGACAATCAAAAGTTTTTGAAAAGCCAAATTGATACACTACATAATAAAATAACTTATGAAACAACACCTAGAGGATTAGTCACTAAAATCATTGATCCAAAAGAAAATATTATAATTAATACCTACAATGATTTAGATCAAATCATCAAAGTTGAAAAGAATGATCAAAAAGTAGAATATCAATATAATAATCAAAACCAAATTGAAGAAATCCTTCACGGAACTAAAGTCTATCAGTTTGCCTATGATGAATTTTCGAAAACAAAAGAAATAAAAATCAATAATCAAATTTTAATTAATAATCAATATGCAGAGAAAAATGGACATTTAACTCAAGCTACTTATGGAAATTATCACCATATCAAATATACCTATGATTCATTTAATCGTCCAAAATCAATTAAAAAAATGAATGACCAATATAATATAACTTATAATAATCTTGGTAAACTTACCAAAATTACAAGCAATGATATGATTGAACAGTTTGAATATGATTTCTCTGATCGAATCAAGAATTATCAAAATAATCAATTCGAAATCGATTATGATTATACTAAAAATAAT
>Ga0153942_1001024_pt1 | contig 11120 bp, 13 predicted proteins | sample TSNJ026MetaG_FD_104731 | JGI IMG/M metagenome (GOLD analysis project Ga0153942, IMG submission 104731) | Attine ant fungus gardens microbial communities from New Jersey, USA - TSNJ026 MetaG | ecosystem: Host-associated > Fungi > Mycelium > Unclassified | place: USA: New Jersey, Brendan T. Byrne... | reverse complement strand
TGCATCTGTACATTGGGGGAATATTTGTGGCTGTTTGGGCATCTTCAGCTTCAGCGTTGTTGCAAACCGAGTCTGCCTGTCTGACTATGTTTTCTCATATGTTTTCTCTCTCGCGACCTACAGTTCGCCTGTTCTCCTCTTCCGCCTTCCGTTCAAGTCCTCCAACATATCCTTTTTCCAAATCTGCCCTCATTCCGCTTTCACCATCCCTTCCACCCCCACCCCGCGCCAATGTCGGCAAGGGCCTCATGGAATACCTTCACAGAACCATCCCGACACCCGAGAAACGGCAGATGCTCGACGAATTTTTCTCCCGTCGTTCGCCGAAACAGCTCATGCCCGGGTCTGTTGTGACCGTCACTCTTGAGCATGCACCAAACACCTTCACAGGCATGCTTTTGTCCATACGGCGAAGGGGAGTCGACACCTCCTTTGTGCTCAGGAACATCGTGCAGCGGATGGGAGTAGAGATGCAGTTCTTTGTGAATTCGCCACACTTGAAAGAAATCAAAGTCGTACAGAAGCCGCCGAAGGGCAGGATGAGGAGGGCCAAGCTATTTTACCTACGCACGTCCCCGGTGAAGATGAGCATGCTGGCAGCTGGAAAGGCAGCATGAGATGTAGAAAAAAGGAGTAGAAAGTCTTGAGCTGGAGATGTGACGGAAAAGGCAGGTGACACCAGAAACATAGCGTACATAACTTGTGTCCCTCTCCTCATTCTCAAACATGCCGTCTGCCAACCCTCATTCTCTTCGTGCTTTATCTTTTGGCTCTCGTCGACGTACTGCTCAAGGGCCTCCGTCTCCAACTTTCTCAGAGACTACAAATGCCTCAGCGTTCAATTTTGGCTCCCATGGTCCCTCCAAAATCATCACTCGTACTGACCTCAAGGCCAGCCTCCAGGCTTACGAGGATGTAAGCATCATTTCCTAAGCGTAGTACGGCACCAGGGAAGAATTTAGATGGTTGCTCCAGGTTATGGATTGTTCAGCCGCTTATCGCTCCGCCCTCCTCGCCATGTCGAAAGCCACGGCTGCATTCGCAGACGCAATGGAACGCTGTAGTGGGTATGACCATCGCTCTTGGACTTGACTCCCTATCCTTACCTTTGTACTCGCAGCTTAAAGGGACCGACCTACGAGACTGGGAGTCGTCTCCAAGCTGCGGCAGGTGTTCACCATCTGATCGGAAACCTGTGGCATGTACTGGTGTGCATGTTTCATCGCCGAACCACGTTGCTGCCGCCTCATTCTTCCATGCATTTTCCAGGCAGAAACACTCGACAAGAAGTTTGAAAAGCCTCTTCGGCAGCATCTGGACACTTACAAAACCATTGTCAATGTATGTTCCGATTCTCGATGAGCCCATAACCCCGGCTTACGGGTCGCTTTCATCAAGGAACGTTCAGCCTCTTACGAGCGTGCTTTGCGCGAAAAGAGTCAGATCATTCGACAAATTGAAATGCGCAACATGAACCGAAAAGAGCGGAGTACGTTAACCTGGCCCCATTAGTCTTCATGACTTACGTTGCGTTTTCCATAGATTTGCAAAGTTTTAGGGAAGCACTGGTGGTGTTGCAGCGCCAAGTCGATGAACTGGACGACCTCAAAGCATCTCATTATCAGGAGATACTGGAGCACGAAGAGGAGGTTTGGGACGTGGTGCAAAACAAGGTTCGCCGGGCCAAAATCAATACGTACAATTACATCTCCTGATACGACCTGCATGTTCAGGTCTGCATAGTGGTCCGTTCGACCATGGATGTGTTCGATAGATTTACTGCCAAGGCGTGCGTCGTGGTGACACACTAAGCACCTCTTAAAGCCACGGCTGATCGCATAACAGGTCTGATCCTATAATTGAACCCATGCTTCAATCCGTTCCGGATCCTTTTGATGCTTATGGACCTCCACAATCAGAAGACCAGATTTTCAGCATTTTAGCCCCTTTATCAATCATGACTCAGCCTGTATCATCTTCCTCGACGTCGAGTCCGCTGACCAGTACGCCTGAACAAGGAACCAGTGAATCTCTTCCATCTAGTCTCAGTAGCAAAAAGGTCACCTCGTGGCTGCCGTCAAACACTTCGATTAGTAAAGGGACTGCGCTCCCTACCGAGGCTAGCGCCTGGGCAGGTGTTCATTCTCCTCCCTCTACCCCGCCTTGCTCTGTTTCACCTCCCCATAACGTCAGTCGCAAACATTCTGCATCCTTACAGCGGAAGGCAGAGTCTAAGTTGCGGTCTGTATTGTCCGTGATTGAAGAACCCCGATCATCCCGACAAGAAGGCTCGAACGCCAACGAAAGTGATCAAACACTCCATCAGTCTCAAGATAGCAACCAATCTTCTTCCTTACCGAATGTCCAGAACATTTGTGGCACAACATCGCCTCGACCTGTCACTTTGGATACTCCAAATGACGAACCAGGCACTGATAGTTCTTGGTCCTTTACTTACGGCCAGTCTCCGTATGAGTATGGTTACGACAGTAATTTAAGTACTCCCCGTATTTCCATGTTGTTTACCCCAACAGCTGTTCCCCCAGACCCTAGTAATGATCAAGATTCAGACAATTAACTACTCTCTTTCACAAACGAGTTAACATCTAGATGCGAATATCTGTATGTAATTATGTTCGGTTGTATGAACTTCTACTGTGTCTTGCTTCAACTCATGATTAGTTTATGCCGTATAGCCTCAATTGCCATTGCTCTTCCTTCCGTTTATACTTGGCAGTAAAAGAAACACCCGAACAGCGCTGTCAATAGCCAAGTTTGTATTCTGGTCTACCTATTGACCAGACACATTAGAACCTCCTACTTCCATTATCTCCACTCCGTTGGTCGTAACTCCCGAGGAAGGCAACCTCATGCATCATTCTTTTAACTCCGTTCTTGATCGGAGTCCGTACTGGTACAGCGCTTCTTCGCTGATGGTGGCTGGACTTTTGAACAGAAGATCTGTCCCCACACTCGTCTTTGGGAATGCAATCACGTCGCGTATCGACTGCGCCCTACACAGAATCGCCATCAAGCGATCGAATCCTAGTTTGAACAGAGCGCAAAGGAAGAAAGTCGAGGTCATTATCAGATTTCGGGATCAAAGAAGGAGACAAAGGGACAGCACGCGTGCCGTAAGGATGAGGAAAACAGAAGAATTATTTTGGGAAAGAATCATGAGTGAGCATGCCTTTTTTTGGAAGTAAGAACGAACAACGAATACTGCCTTACCGAGTGCAATACCGCCATGAGGTGGAGCGCCACATTTCAAGGCGTGTAAAAGTTGCTCAAATGGTGCCTGCTCTTGTTCCGTCAACTGGGAGAACGTGCATGAGTAAGGACATGAAATTGTCAAACTTGAAAGTGAATAGCTGGTAAAGCCTAAGCAGCAGCTAGGAGCCGTCACCGGGGAAAAAAAAGGGAAACTCAAAATTGACGTAAAGGCGAAGAAGGCGAGTTTTGATAATGATTAAGAATATGAGCAGCCTTCCCGATGGCAGCTACTCACCTGTAAGACCTTTCCGAAAATGTACTCCTGCATGGTTGCATCGTGCACTCGAACAGAGCCTCCTCCAATTTCGATCCCATTCAAGACAAGGTCATAATGTTGTCCGCGGACCTGTACACACGCAGAGGTCGAGAATGAAATGCGCCGGAATAGATTAAAAGATATCATATCAGTAATTTCATTTGAGCTTGTGAGAGACCAAAGGTGTTATCTCGTAAAAAAAAGTTTAAGAGCTACACGTACTTGTTCAACATCACCGCGGTACATGGCCTCGATGTCCTGCCACATAGGTGCAGTGAAAGGATGATGAGAACTGCTCCATCTACCTTTTGCTAAGAAGTCCTTATCCTCGTCAGCATGGGTAAATAATGGAAATTCTGTGATCCACAAAAAATGAGGATCTGGGGTAATCTCAAGTTCACCTGTTGCCAAGATAAAGCCAATCACTACAAAAAAGATGCATTCACCTACCACGTTTTTGGGCCAATTCAGATAAATGGAGACGAACTTTACCCAGGGAGGTTGATCCGCCCTATGCCGATTGAGGCTCAGTGACTACAACAACAATACGATTTTGAGAAAGGGAATACCACTGACCTTGGGAAGGGCTGATCGCTTGGACAACCAGATGTCGTCACCATACCTAAGGTCAAGAATTGTATTTATTTTGACCTGGTCAGCGATAGTGAGAGACTCGCATCCAAGTCCCGATCCATTTAACCATGTCTCAGATTTGGTCTGGGTAAAATTGGTGTGATGCTTGAAAAAAAAAAAGGAATCGGTCAAAATTCTTGGGCATACTTATCAAGAAGCCACAAACCGTATCCAAATTGTATTTACAGGCTTTTGAAGCACGAATAAACTCCGGATCACTTGATTTACGAACAATGATGCACTCCAGTACTTCTCCATTTCTCTCGTACACATTGACTATATTGGGAGGAAGGTGAGGGGTGATGTTCATGATCTTGATAACAGAAACAGATGAGTTTTCGATTAAAATATCATGATCTGTAGCAAAGCTTACGTGCCTTGAGCCCAAAGCGCGTGTCAGGTTTGTCAGAGCCATACTGTATTAATAAACACATGTAGTTCTTGGATAGGCCAATGAAATGACTCACACGGGCCATTGCTCCCTGGTACGTCATCACTTCAAATTGACTAGGAAGGTAGATGCCTTCTATTTGCAACCATATTTTCTGAATGAGTGATTCAGTGACCAAGCGAACCTCTGCGCCTCCAATTCTCCATTCATCAGAAGATCCAGAAGTGGCAATGCCATCTCGACCCCAAGAGACATAAGCCATTTCTAGATCAATCTGCGTGAATTCTGGCTGCCTATCCTTGCGCCCATCTTCATCTCGGAAGCATTTTGCTAATTGGAAATAACGGTCAACACTCCCTGAACATATGAGAAGTTGCTTTGGTTGTTGGGGAGACTGTTGAAGTGCATAAAATAAGGGCCGCCCTGCTTGAGAGTCGGAAAGACGAGTAGGGACGAGAAATTCGCGGGCGCCTTCAGGAGACGATCTTAGTAATACAGGGGTCTCGACCTCGAAAAAGCCTGAAGAAGACGCAAAAATGAATGACTCGAATATTTTAGGACAAAATCAGAAACATGCCTTGCTCATGAAGTGTATTCCGAATAAGATGTGTGACTTGACTACGCTTCTTGATATTATCAGACAAGGCTGTTCTTCTCAAGTCCAAATATCGGTATCGGGCTCTCAGGTCGTCATTCGGCTTAACACGGGATGATCAATGGACAAAAATAGAGGAGCAGAGCCAGAGCGTACCAAGTTAAATGGGTTTGAAGGGGTAAAGGGCAGTGTAGACGCTGCGTTTAGAACAGTAAAACTTTCCACTCGGATGTCGATTTCGCCAGTGGAGCCCTAGGAGAGTTGGAGAAGGTTAAAATAGAACAACGACCAAGTGGTAAGAGGCTACCTGACGCCTAGCGTCTTGTGGACGAAGAAGAACAGTGCCCTCTATGAGAACGGAAGATTCTGTTGGGACATCTGCCAGAGCCGATACCTCGGTACCTTGCGAGTGATTGACGATAAGCTGGGTTGTACCATATGAGTCCTTGAGTGGGAAGAAAGACGCGAGTCTTCCTTTCCTTGATATCAGAATGATGAGCTGAATAGACAGATGTAGATAGACCAGAATGATAGTCACCGTCCAGGAAGGAGGCAGCCAGCGAGAACCACACGCGCATCAACGTTGGACGCGTTGAGGGAGCCACAATTGTGAGTTCGTTGCGGAAAAGGAGCTGGTGAAATGTCAGGTCAGCACGGAAAGTAAAGACTGGTGCTAACCGCAATGAGCAAAGGTGCGTTTGGAAAAGAAACGGCAGCAAGACATAGAGGTCTGTAAGAGAGCTGACATAAATTGAGTAGATCTCGATGTGATGACCCGATTGGGCGATCAGGATTGGAGGTCTATAAATCTACTGAGCGCACCAGACAACCCAGCATATCATGTCGCTTCCCCACGAACTCCTGGACAATATCTTTTCCTTTCTTCCTCCGTCCGATCTCCTCGCCTGCTCCCGCACTTCATCCGCCTTTGCACACGTCGCACAGCGCCAGCTCTTCCGCCACATTTCGGTCGGCGTAACCACCAAGAGTGCCCTCATCGTCCTTCTCCTCGCCAAAAATCCCCGCCTTGCACGTTGCGTGAGGACTTTTCAGATGAGATTTAATCCCCATTTGCCGGTTTTCAAATCCTTTCACGATGCTCTCGCAACTGCACTCGCCAATATGACTGGCCTAACTTCCCTCGAACTCCATCTTGGGTTCTGCTCTTCATCTGTGTTGCGCAAAGCAACCCTCAATCCAGATATACTTTATCCTCGCCTTCGACAGTTTTCCTGCTCGCTTCCTCTCGATGCTACTGTCGTTGGCTTTCTTTCCAAGGCCCCCAACCTTGACTCCCTTTCCCTCGACCATATTCCTGTGTCAGTCGACCTACCTCCTTGCATTCCTTCCACTGTCACTCCGTACCTAACGCAATTTGCGGGCCCACTACATGCTGCCCTGGCACTCGTCCCCGGACGTTCCCTTGTCAGTGTTCAACTCCACGATGGTGACCTGACGGAGGATATTGTCCAGGCCCTAGCTGGCAGTTCTTCCAGCCTCCTCCTCCTCTCTGCGTCAACCAGCTCACCGCCCTTGCCTATCCTTAAGAGCATCAGTAACTCAATGAACAAACTCATGTACCTTCGCCTCATGAGTACCCGGAATTTCTTCGATGTTCCTGACAGGGTGGGGTTTCAACGGAAATATCATGCTTCTTCTGCTAACAATTTCTCAGACATTTTTCCTTCAAGTTGCAGATGTTCTCTACAGCATCCTTGATTTAACAACATTTGAACTCTGTGGAATGTACTGGAACTTGTCCAAGCAAAAGATTTCAGAAAATGAAGAGCGACGTGTCTGGACAACTCCTTACGAAATCACGTTCTCGATACCCACAACGTCCACCGAAGTCGACGATACGGAGCCTTTTTTTGCCTACTGAGTTCCCGCATGGCAAGCATTCTCTGTCGTCACACGCTGATATCTTAATTTATATTTATGGTTCTCTTATAAAAGTACCTATTGATGACCTCTGTCCTGTCATTGGTCAACGTTTAGATTTATAATCAATTAATCCAACTTTTTCGTGCATTGTAACTGACTCTCAAGACGGATGACATTCACCGAAGCGTAATGAACCCTGGATTTCTGCATCTTCTAGGTTAGGTGACCTTGAATCTAATGGAAATCATAATGTACCGATAATGCCATGTTCTGCTCTCTTGTTGCGCGACTACCCCCACACACAATTCTGTCGAATTTTGGAGAGAAGGATTCTCCAGCACTGGTCAGCACTGGTCGCGGCGTCCGAAAAGTACAGATTGATCGATTGATATTTCATCAACGCCGGCATCGCCTTCATTCCTGTGCGCAGACAAGTGGCAAAGACAAGTGACAGTGAGGTCAGCCACGAGGGATCTCCGGCGGACAAACGGCTATCACTTGATCTGGAGTTCATGTCACAGACTGGGCGTCACTTTATCAGGACACATCACTACTCAACAACCCCTAACTGGGCAGTCGAGATTTTCTTAGCATTCTAGTGTTGGATTGGAGTGCTGTCCAAAAAATGAGACTGCACAAGGTGTGTCGAATATTGTTGAAGTGGACCGTCGCAGTCGTACCTTTGCAGTGATAGAGTGGAGTATAAACTGACGTCATCATTTTTGGTACCACAACAGTCAGTTCGTCCAGGCTCCTATATAGCCGCCGTTCCATTTCATTCCACCTCAGTCCCCAATCTACATTGTTGACTACTGAGGTGAAATACATCCTACTAGCCCTATGTTTGTATACCTGATAACCATGTCTTAGACTTACTCTGTAGAAACTGTAAAAACGAAACAAGTGAAATGAGTATTATCTTGATTTGAAGGAACAAACTAGTGATACTTGAGGTATCTAGACACACTCATATTCACTGCGCCGGGGGTTTCAGTAATCATACGAATCAATATAGTTTGTTGGAAAATAAAAATGTCGTGTGCTGATTTGCTACGTCACGAGTTTGTCACAGGTACACTTAATCATCTTACGATGAGCAGACGTCCGCCAAATGCAGTTGAAAGCCGTCTGCACAAGGCCATCCTATCTGCCTCAAACAAGGTTTGAGCTTGCATACTTAATCTCTCTAACTCTTAACACATTTCGGTCATAAGGAAATAACAGCGAAGGAGGCCCAGGTTATCATCCCAGATTCAAATGCGCGCGAGAAAGCTTTGAATTTTTTGCTTGGAGTAGGCCTCCTCAAGACACTTGTTGATGCCAACAGGAAAGTCTCTTTCAGAGCAGTCACGAAGGGTGAACTGGACGCGTATGTAGCGAGTTAAAAGCCAAGTCTCATCCAACTCACGATGTCCTGACAGGACAAAGGACTTGAATGGGGAGGAGAATCTTGTGTTTGGACACATTAAGGCTGTTGAGAATGAAGGTATCCTGATGTTAATTCCCGCTCAAGATGTCATGATCGGCATTTGCTCACTCGAACTTTTCATAGGAATCTGGACAAAGCATCTGAAAACAAAAACTAATCTCCATCAAACCGTCATCGATCGATGCCTGAAAACACTCACTCAGAAGCGCCTCGTCAAACGTGTGCCATCTGTACAGGTATAACCCATCCTGTCATCGTTTCATGAGGCCATTAATATGAACTTGGCCGCAGCATCCGACACGGAAAATATACATGCTAGAAGGTCTGGAACCCTCGATATCTTTAACGGGTGGTCCTTGGTATACGGACAATGAACTTGATACGGAATTCATTCAACACCTCACAGAAGCTTGCCACAAATTCATCCGTGACTTGGTGCGGCAATAGATAAGATATCCTTTATTCGTCTATTGACATGCTTCTGGTCAGAGCTTTCCGAAACGCAAGGATGCTAATGTCGGTGCTTTGTATGCACCTTCAAACCCTCCGAATTACCCCACGGCTCAGCATATTCGAAACTCACTCAAAAAAGCTCGTCTCACAGAAACAGAACTCTCAGTTGAGCATGTAGAAATGCTATTGAATGTCCTTGTCTTGGATGGGAAAATTGAGAGGGTAGGTTCACTGCCTGAGAATGATGTTTTCTTTCTAATGATCCGCCGCTGCACTAGCTTCCTGCATTCGGGATGACAATACTGGACTCATATGCCGCTGATGAGGGAGATTCTGCAACTGAAGAGAGGCCAAGATCGAAGAAACGTAAACATGATACCACGGATACCGAGGAAGAAAAAAGGTATACCAAACGGAAGAAGCGAAGTGACACAGACACAGATGACAGTGCTTCATCGGAACATGAATCCATCAAAGACTTTAAGCGGAAAAAAAAGACCAAGAGAAGTAACGACTTTAGTGAATCGGAATCTGAAGTAGAACGGCGAAAAAAGAGGAAAAAGGAGAAGGTCGAGCTCTCATCTTCATCTGATGAACGAGATGAGGAACCGAAATGGAAGAAGAGAAAATCTAGGTTGTCAGATCTATCAGGCTCCTCTGAAGATGAAGACGACAGCAGAAAACACAGGTCATCAAGATATTTAGATCGATTCTCCTCGCCGACCACACTCTATGACGACATCGAAGCCGGAGGCGGTAGTGTTTATCGGGCAATGAAAGAAGAATGCCGTTCACTTGGTTGGTCGAATGCACCATGTGCTTTGTGCCCTTCTTTCGAATTTTGCAAGGATGGAGGGCCAGTAAATCCGAAGGATTGTGTTTACTACGGGCAATGGATCACAATGGATACGGTTGAGGGACAATTTTGAGGTTGTGTAAAAATGAGTCTGATTTCCAGCATTTATTCAATGGTCAGATAGACGTAGGATAGCTTGCTCTACGAAAGGCACGGCGTCATATCGTTTGAGCCACTCACTAGATTCAACCTCATGTATGATTTCGGTCTGACCATATCCGAGAAACTCCGCGACGACTCCCTCATAAGTGTCTTCACCGTGCTGCAATATAAACATCCTGAACTTCCAACCATTTGGGATCACCCCATCAACCCGAAGTACATTTTCTTCTACATCAAACTCAACCCGTTTGAAGTCAAATCCAAGACCGATTCCCAAAGCTTTGGTATAAGCTTCTTTCATTGTCCATATCCAAAAAAACCTCCGTAAGTTCTCTTCTGGTGATCCACCAGTGAATATGAGGTGATGCTCCCGAGAAGTCAACTGCACAAGCATAAGTGATCTGAAAATGTTTCGACCTTGTCGTTCACAGCTAACTCACTTGATCACCCACTGTACGAACGAATGACGGAAATGACTCCTTCCCGGGTACTCGCAACTTCATGACGTCAATGCCAACACTGAATTCCGGAGGGTTCTGGCTCCCCGAAGAGAACGCTAACGCAACTAGTGCGTTGTCATGAGTGATATTGAACCCCAATGGGGGATTCAAGTTTGGTGAAACCTGGTAGTTGTCTTGAGTTATGCTTTTGATTTCTCATCTTCCTTTTACGAACGATATAGGGTTTCCCAGCCTCTGTAACAGAGAATTGCATCGCGCCAGGGTCTGTTCCCTTTTCAAGTAGCATAATTCGCCTAAGGAGATGACCGATCAATGTTCCTTATTATCGTTGTAGCTAAGAGGTATTCGAGTGAGTAGATATGGACCTTACGACATGCATCCTCGCGTCGATAAAATTTCCGAATTCGTTCCCCAGCCTGTGGATCCAGGTTATCCAGAACCTTGAGAGCACGCTGATATAGCTAAATTCGAGGATTGGAAGTAAGATAGATCCGACTGCGATTACAACCAGAACCTACTTCTTCTGGGAATAAGGCAGACTCGTATAAGACCGCCCGAACTTGTGATGAGGGTCCCGTCGACATGGGTATCTGATACTTCCAAAAAGATGGATGGAGAGCACAGGGCTTAATCCGAATGACTTAGATTTCCCACCGTAATGAAGGGACGTCCAATTTCAGATATCCGTTCACTGACAATGTCCGTGAACGAGGGGCCTAAATTTGTAACTCTCGGAATGTTTATAATTGATGAATTTGAATTCAGTGATGAGGACGGGAAACCCATC
>Ga0153942_1001020_pt1 | contig 11133 bp, 4 predicted proteins | sample TSNJ026MetaG_FD_104731 | JGI IMG/M metagenome (GOLD analysis project Ga0153942, IMG submission 104731) | Attine ant fungus gardens microbial communities from New Jersey, USA - TSNJ026 MetaG | ecosystem: Host-associated > Fungi > Mycelium > Unclassified | place: USA: New Jersey, Brendan T. Byrne... | reverse complement strand
GCAGTTTCCAATTTATGAGTTTATACAGGATTTCGATATTGATAAGGTGATTTACAATCGTGGTATTGGAGGTTTTACAACCATAGAGATGCTGGAAGTGTTAGATGTATGTATCTTTGATTTAAAACCATCCCGCATCTTCTTAAATATTGGAACCAATGATATGAATGATGCGGCTTACAAAGAGGAAGAACTCATTGGCAGATACGATATGATTGTTTCTAAAATCATGGAAATACTACCTAAGGTGGAGTTATTTCTGATGGCATATTATCCAATCAATGAGAGTAAAGCAGATAATGCATGGCAGAAGGAAATATTTAAAACCAGAACAAATGCCAGAATTTTAAGTGCGAACGGTGCGGTGGAACGGCTTGCAAAAAAATATGACGTAAGATATATTGATGTTAATAAGAATCTTTATGATGAGGAAGGTCGTATGAAACCGGAGTTTACCATTGAAGGTATGCATATGTATGGGAATGGCTATAAAGAAGTATTAGATGAAATGATGAAATATATTATGGAGTAAAATATAGAGATATTGGGAACAAGCAGCTTTTTAAAAATTCCTCTGGTCGTAGAGAGCTGTAAAAAAACAACCCGCAAAAAGTGAATATCTGCACCATTTCAACCATGAAAAAAACCTCGCAAAGCCTGATAAACACTAGCTTCCGAGATTAAATTGCAAACAATTAATTAAAAAGCGCGAGATGGGAATCGAACCCGCGCCCCCCTCCTTGGCAAGGAAGAAAATGGCGGGCCACAGGGGATAATTATTCCATAACTTGATGAGCAAAAAGCTTGATCTTTGGTAATAGGGCATTTAACTGATTTAGAAATCAAAAATGAATGACAGATAAAGGGAAAGTACTTTTGCAAATAAGGTATACAGCTTTCCTGTGTTAATGTTACAAAATTATTAGTGGAATAAAACTGCAAAAGCAATTATAATCAATATAGTAATAAATTACCAAATAATATTAAATATATTTATGAGAAAGTGTCAGAGGTATTTATACATGGCGGAAAGTCAGAATACAGAATGGAAAGAAACATGGCGTGATGAATATTTAAAGTGGGTATGTGGTTTTGCCAATGCACAAGGCGGAAAAATTTATATCGGAATGAAAGACACTGGACAGGTTATCGGTGTTAATGGAAGTAAGAAACTGTTAGAGGATATTCCAAATAAAATACAGACAACCATGGGAATTATTGCAGATGTTAATCTGCTTGCGGAAAATGATAAAGACTATATTGAAATTGTCATTAGTCCAAGCTCCTATCCCGTCAGCTACAAGGGGGAGTATCATTATCGCAGCGGCAGTACAAAACAGCAGTTACGTGGCTCTTCACTGACAGAATTTTTGATTTCTAAAACAGGATTCAAGTGGGATGCAATTCCTTTGGATAATGTTAAAATAGAAGATTTGGATAAAGAAAGCTTTGATATTTTCCGCAGAGAAGCGATCCGAAGCGGCCGTATGTCCAAAGAAGATTTGGATATGAGTAACGAAGAACTGCTGGACAGCTTAGGTTTGATAATGGATGGAAAACTGAAACGTGCTGCAGTTATGTTATTTTATAGAAAGATGGAGAAGCTAATTACAGGCGGTTTTGTAAAAATTGGTAAGTTTGGTGAAGGTGCAGATTTACAATATCAAGATGAAATTCACGGTTCGTTGTTTATTATTGCAGATAGAGTGATTGAATTAATTTATTTGAAATATCTGAAAGCAACTATAACTTACGATAAAGAAATCAGAATTGAGACCTATCCATATCCGCGCGATGGTGTCCGTGAAGCTGTATTTAATGCCTTAATTCATTGTAATTGGGCAGAGAGTATTCCAATTCAGATTCGTATTGAACAAGAGAATATGTACATCAGTAACTGCTGCATTCTGCCAAGTGATTGGACAACAGAAACGCTGATGCATCGGCACAAATCCAAGCCGTATAATCCAGACATCGCCAATACTTTTTTTCGTGCAGGTTATGTCGAAACTTGGGGACGTGGTATTCAGAAAATTTGTGAATCTTGCAAGCAGCATGGTATACCAGAACCTGAATATGAAGTGCTTGGTGATGATATTACAGTGAAGTTTGCTGCTCTTAAAATAGCTAAAATGCCAAACCGCCAAAGTGGCGGTTTGAGTGGCGGTTTGGATGACGGTTTAAAAAAAGAAGTTCTTGAAGTGTTAAGAAATAAGCCTCATATCACTCAGAAGGATTTATCTGGTGAAATGGATATTCCGTTGAGGACGATACAGCGTATTATGAAAAAATTAGTGGAAGAAGGAATTGTAGAGCGGAAAGGCGGAAGACGCTTTGGTTATTGGATGATTCATTAATTAACAAAGGAATTAATTTTAAAGTTTTAGACTTGAAATTTTTTATGCCGAGAAGTTGTTTATTGATTGATATGCTAGATTGAAACTAGCTATAGAAAGAAAACAATCATCACCTTGTCCAATAAGGTAGAACAATAACGGAGGGAGATGATGCTTTGTTTTTAAAAATGAATACAGCCAGATGAGGCTTGACGACAGGACACTAAAATAAAAAAAAGAGAAACAAGGATGCTGCATACATCATACATCATGGGTTGATAATTTAAAAAGATCATATTCCTGAAAATAAACGAATAACTATTTCGGGTATTGTATGGTGGTATGGACAACTCCTTCCTTCATCCAATACCCCTGTAAATGTAAAAGTGGCTGCTTTGTTAATGAAGGAAATGCTTGAGCAGACAGACGGAGAACAAGTAGGTTCCCTGGTATTTGACACTCGTTTATATATAAAAGACTGCAGGTTTATACATTATATCAATAAATTATACGGAGGAGGAAATAATATGAAATTTATACATATTTGTGATACACATTTTAATAAAAGAGATTTAAGCTTATGGAACGATATAATGAAATCCCTATGTAACACTATTGAAGAAAACTGTATGGATGAACTTTTTGATATAATTTTTTTTAGCGGCGATTTAATTGATAAAGGGAAAGGTGGTTGTGATTCAATTGAAGAGGGGTTAAAATGTTTTGAGAAGCATGTGATAGAACCACTGAAAACAAAATTTAAAATTAATAATGATAGAATAATATTAACTCCGGGCAATCATGATATTGATAAGCAAGCGGATTGGCAATATACAGAAAAAGGGTTAGAAGATTATCTAAAAAATAAAGATAATGTAAAAGAGTATACGGAAAAATTAGAAGAGCGGAATTGGGACGGTACACAAAGAATGTTGCCGTATAATAGATTTAAAGATAATTTTTACAAAGACAGTCAAAATACTATTAAAAAAAGTACACTTTTTTACGATATTCACGAGTTTGAATTAAATGATGTTAAAGTAGGAGTTGCAAGTATAAACACTGCTTGGAGATGTTATGACAGCGCTAAAGATGAAGGTAATCTTATTGTTGGATTAGATCATTATTTGGATTTTACAAATTGTATTGATGATTGTAAGATCAAAATAGCATTGATGCATCACCCTCTATCATATTTAGCAGATTTTAACGGAAATATTAAAAAAAGATTATATAATAATTTTGACGTACTTTTATTTGGACATAGACATGAATCTGAAGTTTCTAAAATAGAACAATCTGGAAGAAATGAGATTATAGTATCTGGTGGGACTCAGTTATCAACAAATAATATTGATTCAGAGAGTATTAGATATAGTAATGGTTTTTCAATAATTAACTTAAATGCTTCAAATAGTAAATTACAAATAGGTATTGTACATTATATCTATTCGCTAGATAATAATAAATTTATTACTAATAACTTTATAGCAGAAAACGGTATTTCTGAATTTTATTTAAATAAATGTATAGAAATTCAACCAAAGAAGAGCTTGACTAAAGAGATAATTAGTGGAGAAATTATTTCATTAAAAGATAAGTCATTTGTTGATCATAGTAATGAGACAAAATTATCAGATGCTTTAGAAATTGATAAAGTGTCAATTGAATTTAATTATAAAGATTGCTTTTTTTATAGTTACAAAGAGGAAATTATACGAAATATTGGGCTTATTGATAAAAAGAATTTGACAAATAATATTATTTGTAACATAGATTTTTTGTTACTTTATCTTGATAAATGCATAAATAATGAGGATATAGGTTCAGAAATCAAAGAAATAATAGGTGATATATTAAAAGAGAATGATAGGCTAATTAACATGGATCAACTAAATAAAGCTTTTTATTTATTAGATGCTTATTTGAATTTAGATTTATTTAATGATATTTTTCATGATAGACAAAATATTTATTCTAAATTTAATTTGTTAATTAGTGAAGAGAGTGATGAAATAAAAGATTTTATTAAAGAGGTTGAAGAATTAGTTATATTTTTAAAAGAGAATAGATACGATGATATTAGTACAATTAGTGAAGCGCATAAAAAGGCATATGGAGCATTTATGTTTATTTATTGCACTAATTTAATATGCAATAATAATATAAAACTTAAAATTGAAAAAAAATTTATAATAGAATCTATAAAAGATAAAATGCTAGAAGACAGAAAAAATGAGATTTTTGCTCATATAGATGATAAGTACATATCAATTATTGGAAGTGCAGGGGTAGGTAAGACAACACTAGTTACTCAAATTTATAATGAAATAATTAGTAATAAAGATCTTTCTAAAATTATATTTATTAATTGTTCTGCTTTTCAAAGCATAGCTGATATTTTGCTCGAGTTAACAAATATAACTAATAAATATTTAGCAAAAAAAGTTATAATAGACTTCAGTCAATTGGATAAGCAGATAAATATAGATTCAGTCTATACTAAAATAATAACAGTATTGATTAGGAGTTTAAGACTTGAGTTCAAGAAAATTAAGTTTATTTTTGATGACATAGATTTAGGAAGCAAAAGACTTTTAGAAATTCTAGTTAATGGTAATTTAGATGCAAGTTTTATTTTTACATCAAGAGAACAATTGGATGTAGATATTCCTATATTTAATTATAGCTTAAATAACATTAAAAAAGAGAATCTTATGGATATTACAGGTATTAGCGATAAAAATATAAATGATCAGATATTTGATACATTTGGCGGTAATATTACTAATATTCTTAAATTTGTTTCATCAATAAAAAATCAAGAAAGAAGCAAAGAGTACATCCTGACATTAATTGATAAAGCTAAAACAGAAAAGTATGAATGCCTTATAAATAATGCAGACGCATGGTTTAATAATGAAAATACATTTATGGAAGAAGTTTTGCTTTTACTTTCTTTATTTTCAATAATAAGTGCTATTAGTTATGAACAACTTCAAAGATATTTATGTCATATTAAATTAGATATAAAAAAACCACGTATTAGACTCGGATTGATGACCTTAAAAGAGCAAATAATTTTTGTTGATAATAATATGTTCAAATTACATGATAATGATTATTCTAAATTTATTTATGATGAATACTTTAGTGAACTAGATTTTGAGAAGGGAATAAAGTGTATTTTTGATTGGATATATAATGAAGCTGAAGATGGTTATTATAAAATAGTAGTAGAGTTTTTGGGGAAAATTAAAAATATTAATTCGAAACGAATACATTATATAAATGATTTATATCAACTATTATTATCAAAAATAGAAAAAATTGAAGGTAAAAAAATTTATAAAATTGGATATTTACTTTATAGTGAATATAAGGAATTAGAAGAGATAGCAATAAGATTGATGAATGTTGCAGGAAATAATGGTTTTTTAAAAGCAAAAGAATTTTTAGGATATTATTATATTAATTCAGGAAAATTTATCAAAGCTGAAATTGCTAAAGAGAATTTATTGGATGCAATTAAAATGGGAAGTTTTAAGGCTAAATTTTACTATGCTGTATCTATTCGGCGTCGTTATTTTCATGAGATAGATGATACTATCGAAAAAGCGCTGGATATGCTTTGGGATATAGTTGAAGAGTGTGAGATAAAAAGTCTTTATGAGAGAGCTTTACTAATATATATTCAATTGACTTTTGATGGAGTAAAAAGTTTACTAACAACTGATGAGGCTGTTAATAAACTAAAAAATTTGTCAGAAATAAATGATTCTGCAAAAGTTGAATTAGCTGATATATACATTAAAGGGTGTTTTGTGAAAAGAGATAAAGCTAAAGGTATAGAATTACTAGAGGCAGCAAAAGAAAATAATTATTTACCTGCGGCTATTAGACTTTCCAGGGGATATATATATGGAATCAATATGCCTCAAGATATTAATAAAGGTATTGAAATATTAAATGCATTAGATGAAGAAGGGTGTGAACTAGCAAGGTTTGAACTGATACAGGCTCATATAAATGGTTATGTTGATATGATTAAACCTGAAGAAATTATTGAAATGTTAGAAAAACTTGCTATAAATGGAGATTTAGAAATAAATTTACTGTATGCAAATTATCTGATTAATAAGGATATTGATAAGGAAAAAGGGGTAAATATACTATATGAGCTCAAGGAAAATGGTAACAGAGAGGCCTCTTATGTATTAGGGTGCTATTATCTTGAGAATAAGAAAGTATATCATAATGCAATAGAATATTTTAAAGAAGCTATGGAAGAGGGGCATATTGAGGCACAATTAAAATTAGCTCAAATATATTTAGATGATGAGTTACCATTTTTTGCACCAGAATATGGTGAACAACTATTAAGAGAAGCAGCCAATTTGAATAATTCTAAAGCACAAGTAAAATTAGCTCTATTTCTTTTAAGAAATATGAAATCAATTAGAGCTAAAGAAGAGGCTACAGATATTTTGGAGGATCAAATAAGAAAAGGAAATGCTAATGCCGAAAGACTTATGGGCAGCTTATTACTAAGTTCAGAATATGGACTTATAAACAGTAAAAGAGCTGAAATACTGTTGATATCGGCAGTTTCAAAGGGGAATCTGACAGCAGTTCGAGAATTGGGACAGCGTTATATGCAAGGAATTGGTCTAAAGAAGGATTTAAGAAAAGCCGAAAATATATTAAGGTTAGGAATAGATAGTAATGATGATTTTTCAAGGGCATATTTAGGTAAATATATATTATTAGGAGATTACCAATATTTAGAAGAATCCAAAGGGTTTCAGTTATTAACAACTGCTATTTTAAACGATAATCCATATGCTAAGTTGTTTTTAGGAAATTATTATATAAAGGGAGTTGCAGTGGAACAAGATAAAGTATATGGAGAACAATTGTTAAAAGAGGCAGGAAAAGAAATAAGTGAGGCATTATTAGATTTAGCAATTTATAAACTTGATGGAATGTTTTTAGAAAGAAATGTAAAGAAAGGAAAGGAGTTACTTGAACAGGCGGCAAAAGATGATATTAATGCGAGATTAATGCTTGCTAAGAGACTATTAGATGGTAAAGAAATTGAACAAGATCAAAAAAGAGGGTTATCTATTATTTTAGAGCTAGTGAATGAAGATGTAAAGGAGGCAAAACTAGAATATGCACAAAGACTTATCTACGGAAATGAGGTATCTATAAATATTGAAAAAGGTATTGAATTACTAGAAGAATTAGTGGCGCTTAATGATATGAATGCCAAAAGGGTATATGCACATTATTTAATAACCAGAAAAAGTTTAATGTCATCTAAGTTGGAAAGCAGTAAAGGAAGAGCAATAAAATTGCTCGAAGAAAATATATTGGAGCAAGATATAGATTCTATGTTTTTGTTAAGTAAAAATCTAATTGATGGTATTTATTTAAATAGAGATATTGAAAAAGGTGTAACTCTTTTAAGAAAAGCAATTGAATTGAATGATGGCCAAAGTATGGCTTATTATGGTAAGCAATTAATAAATGGAGATATATTATCAAGAAATAAAAAAAGAGGAAAAGAGCTGTTAGAAAAAGCTATACATTTTGGTAATCAAAAAGCAAAATTTATTTATTCTCAATTTTGTATAGAAAAGTATGTTTTAGATGAGTACGAAAAAGGTATCCAATATATAAAAGAATTAGTTTCAGATGGTTATACAGAAGCGATTGAATATTGGGCTTCTGCTTTATTAACAGGCTCTTATGTGAATAGAAATATTGATGAAGGTAAAAAATTATTTGAAAATATGGTAAAATCAAAGAACAATACTGCGATTGTTCAGTATTCAGAATATTTGATAAACAATCAATATCTCGAAAGAAATATTGTAGAGTCAGAAAGAATACTTCAAATTGCAATAAAAAACAATTATGACTATGCTAATTTTAAAAGTGCTCAAAGAATGCTCAACGGTCTAAGTAGTAAAACACGAGGTAAAAAGAAGGCAACTAATTCTTTTGAACGCTTATATGAAAAAGGAAATGAGCGTGCATCAATAGAATATGGTATTAGACTTATGAAAGGGAATTTAATAAAGAAAAATGAAGTAAAGGGTAAAAAAATAATTGATAAATTGATAAATGATGCTCATTTATATGATATTAATCATTATGCTAATATTGCTTATAGATTAAAGGATTATAAATTGGCTTCGGAACTTTTCGAGAGATGTTATGAAATGAATACAAAAAGTACGATAAACAGTATTGCTTATATGATTAGAAGAGATGAGTTTGTAGGAGATACAAATAAATTTCCACAAGTAGATCAATTATTAAAACCGGAACTAGAAGGAAATTCGTATATTGCAAAAATTAATTATGTATTGTATCTTGTTCAAGATACTGCTGATAATGAAAAATGGGAAAAAGGTGATAAAATAATTGAAGAATTAGGGGTTTACAGTGATGATATAGATTGGTGGTATCATTTAATGGTCGAAGGAGATGATGAAGGTAAGTTGGTAATAGCATGGCTATTAAGACATGGTTATCTATGGGATAATGATAGATTTAATTTTGCAGAATTACTAAGTAAAATAACAGATACGAGATGGATAATACCTGTCTGGATGTATGATAAGCCTAATAAAGGTGCTATCGAGGCAGAAACATTAATAGGAAACAGATAATAGAAAAAGAGACATTTAAACCAGATCTAGCGATGACCCCAAAGCAGCAGGAAAAGGCATTGGAGGCATTTGTGGTAGAGTTCGAACAGAAAGTTAAATTAGGCAGATACTACTGCGGTGAAAAGATGCTGCTGAAAGAGTTCACTGAAAAATGGTTGAAAGTACTTGCAAAAAACACTTCGCACCGCTGATGCGGCAAGGGCTTGACAACATTGTTCATTTCTGAAGGAATATTATCAAGCAGAATTAAGGCGGTTTCCGTCTAGCGGTAGACAGGTTTCCAGTTTACCGGTACAACGGTTTCTTAGCGCAAGAATATTCAATAGTGCATGCTTTCCGGAAATTCAGAGCACCCTTTCCGGAAAAGCAGAGCATGCCTTTCCGGTACGAGTGTAGAAATATAAATCTATCTTTTAGACTATTAAAATCTTGACTTCATGAACCGACTTGATATGCTTGTACAGGCTTGGGAACAGTCTTCGCCATCCAGCCAAAATGCGGCTGGATAACTAAGCCTGTTGGTACTCAGTGCCAGCCTAGCATATCCGTTCCTAAAGTAAAGACATGAAAAGTCATGCGCTATATTTGTACTGGATCTGTCTCTGTTAAAGCGGTTCATTTACTCCTGTAAATGATAATTATCGGTTGGATATACAAGGGTTGCACGGTGGAACGGAAACACCTGCGCTGTGTCATCGGAAATGGTGCACTATTCAAGTGGAATATCCACATTTCATCCGAAATGCGCTGCAGTCATTATATTGTGTAATAAAAAAAGTCATAAGCGTGGAAATCATCAATTACTATATCCGTATGACCGTGAGGTACAGCACGAATAAAACCGGACACGTTGGAAAACCTTCTGAGATCATTGATAAACTCGCCAGAAACTTTATCTTGAATTGAGATAAACGATACTTTTCTATGGAAATTGTGCTAAAATTTATGGAAATTATGATAAAATTATTTATTAGCAGAGAGTATAATAGTATAGTGTAACAGTATGAAAAAATCATTCCCGCGCTTATGAATTAAAATAAAGCGGCTTATAGTGCTGGAAAGGATAATTATGAACATGAAGACGGTACCGAGATCGGATAGATCGCCGGCAGGATAAAGGAGGAATATTTAAATGTCAAATCCATATTTAAAAGAAGAACAAGGGAAGAAAATGCTGATGGTACAAGGAAAGCCGTTTATTATGCTTTCCGGTGAAGTGCATAATTCCAATTCATCATCCGTCACGTATATGGAGCAGGTCTGGGATAAAGCAGAGGAACTGGGGATGAACAGTTTATTGTTACCGGTGACATGGGAGATGACAGAGCCTGAAGAAGGAGTATTTGATTTTAGTCTGGTAGATGGGCTTATCTCACAGGCTAGACAGTGTGGTAAGAAACTGGGATTTCTGTGGTTTGGAGCATGGAAAAACGCACAGTGTTATTATGCGCCGGCATGGGTTAAGACTGATTTGGAACGTTTTAAGAGAGCGGAAGTAGAGAAAGGGCAGAACTTTGTACACCTGAAGGATTTTCATGGAATGCCTTATACATCCCTATCTTATCTGTGTGAAGCAACAAATGAGGCGGATGCAAAAGCATTTCGGGATGAAGGTGTCCAGCAAATGCAAGGCAGCATCCGGAGCTTTCAGTGTGTAGGTAAATGTAATGTGCAATTTCCTGCATCTGTTCCTGAGCCTGCTCTGTTATTTTAACGATATAAGTCTCAGTCATTAACCCATCTCCCGTCTTAAGTCTTCAAATACATCAACAGCAAGACGGGATTTGTCTGCTTTCGCTTCTGCCAGTCCCTTTTCCATCATGGAATCAAATTCTTTGGTGGACATTGAATCCCTTGCCATTGGTTCGGTGTTAAGTGTCAATGGAAAAGGAATGCTTTTTGTCATTATTATTTGTTTATAAAGCATATTGATAACAACTGAAGCCGGGACACCTGTTGATTTACACTGAAATCTGACCCGGGTTTAATGCTAAAAAGTGACCCACCTGTACAAAAGGGCTTAAGCCCTTACTTATAATACAGCATGGTAGAAATCCACTGTCAAGGCTCGCCTTGGTGAAACGCAGTGTGCCTTGACAGTGGATTTCTACCAT
>Ga0153942_1001017_pt1 | contig 11148 bp, 8 predicted proteins | sample TSNJ026MetaG_FD_104731 | JGI IMG/M metagenome (GOLD analysis project Ga0153942, IMG submission 104731) | Attine ant fungus gardens microbial communities from New Jersey, USA - TSNJ026 MetaG | ecosystem: Host-associated > Fungi > Mycelium > Unclassified | place: USA: New Jersey, Brendan T. Byrne... | reverse complement strand
CCACAAGAATCAGCAGGTCGCTTTCCATAAGAGCCCGGTTGGCTACGGCGATGCCGCTTTGTCCCACCATACCGTAGAAAAGGGGGTGTCCCGGCGGCAGTACACCGATCCCCATCATGGTGGAAACCACGGGGATGGAGCAATCCTCGGCCAGCTGGCGAACCTGGGCCTCCGCATGGGCGGAAAACACCCCTCCGCCGGAGCAGATGAGGGGGCGTTTCGCCGCCCCGATGGCTCCCGCCACCTTTCGCACCTGCATGGGATGTCCATCAAAGGTGGGCTTGTAGCCCCGGATGTTTACCCCTTGGGGATAGGCGAATTCCATTTCCTGCTTCTGGATATCCATAGGCATGTCGATGAGCACCGGGCCCTGACGACCGGTGGACGCGATGTGGAAGGCCTCTTTAAATACCCGGGGTATATCCTGCACGGATTTCACCAAATAGCTATATTTGGTGAAGGCTTCCGCCGCGCCGGTGGTGTCCACCTCCTGGAATACATCCCGTCCCAGCTGGTAGGTGGCAACCTGCCCGGTTATGGCGACCAGGGGGATGCTGTCGCTGTAGGCGGTGGCCAGGGCGGTAAACAAATTGGTTGCCCCCGGCCCCGAGGTGGCAATGCATACGCCGGGCCTGCCCTGGATACGGGCGTAGCCGCTGGCGCAATGTCCGGCCCCCTGCTCGGTGCGGGTGAGAATGTTCCGTATACCGGCGGAACGGGACAGGGCGTCAAAAAAGGGGGCGATGGTGGCGCCGGGATATCCGAAGGTAATAGTTACGCCCTCCTGGCGAAGGCACTCCACCATAGCCTGTGCTCCTGATATCATAACATGCAGCCTCATTTCTATTGCTAATCTCGGTTGTAGGCTCCGGGAGCCATATAACAAGAAGTCCCATAAACAACAGGTGTTCATGGGACTTACACTATGGAGCGGATAGCGGGAATCGAACCCGCAACCTCAGCTTGGGAAGCTGATGTTTTGCCACTAAACTACACCCGCACATCTCCCGCTTTGGGCATATGCCATTGTAACGCGCTTTTCGGCCATAGCGTAACCCGGCTAATGTCATACCACCCGAAAGGCCTCTCCCTTGCATGAGACATTATAACAAAAATCATATCGTTTTGCAAGTTTTTATCCAGAGAAAATTTCCACGGCAAAGAACGCCCCCGCTGCGAAGGGCTTCGCGCGCGGCGGGCGTTCTTGTATGGGGCGGCTCCGTTATCCGATGGGGCCGCCGTTTTCTATTCCTCCTTCTTTGCGGTATCCTGGGTTACCAAAAAGGCGTCCAAGCCCATTTCCCGCACCTTCGCAAGGAATGCCTCGGCGTTGGCTTTTACGCCAAACGCGCCCACCTGGACACGGTAAAGAACCTCGGCCTGTGCTGTTCCGCCGGTGATATAAGCCACACCCAGCGCCGCGCAGATTCCCCGGGCAATGGCCTCGGCATATGCGTCAAAGCGGGTATCCAGCAGCTGGTTGTCTATAGCGTTGCTGATGAAGCCCAGTTCAACGAGCATGGAGGGCATACCGCTCTCCCGCAGCACGTGGTAGTTACCCTTCTTCACGCCCCGGTTGCTTTGCACCCCCACCTCCGCCAGGCGTTCCAGCACCTCGGTAGCGGCCCCCACATCCACCGCCCCGGCGCTGGTATATACCCACACCTCGGCGCCATTGGCCGCCGCGTTGGTGAAGCTGTTCCGGTGGAGGGATACAAAGATGTCCGCGTCCGCTTCATTGGCCTTTTGGGTGCGGCCGGCCAAGGACACAAAGGTATCGTCCTCCCGGGTCATGATGACGGCCTGGCCTTGCTTAACCAGCAAAGCCTTTACCGCCTTGGCCATGTTCAGGTTGTCGTTCTTTTCATAGCGGGAGCCGCTTACCGCACCGGCATCTGCTCCGCCGTGCCCGGCGTCCAGATAAATAATTTTACTCATGGTCGTTATCCTCCTTGCCATTGTCAGATGGTGAATAATTCTTGATGATTTGCCCCACAATTTGGGAAAAGTTCATGCTGAACCCCTTCTGTGCCTGCACCAGCACCTCCCGGAGGCCCTGGGGGAAGGGAATACCGATGACGGCCAGGTTTTCCAGAATGGAGGCGCCTTCACAAACACAAAACCATATTATGGAAATGCTGCGCAAATAGTCACCCTCTCCCAGCACATTGTCGAAAAGGACGCACAGGACAATGACGGAAAGGGCAATGATCTTGTTGATAAACCCCCACAAGGCGATGTCAAATCAAAAAAAATAACTTAAATTCAAAAGAATACCCTTAAATTAAAAATATTTATCTTAAATACATTTGGAAAACTATTGTTAAAAACAGGAGGATGATGTAAAATGATAGTAACACAAAAAAGGTGGTGAGGAAAGTGGCTAAACGCATTCGATCGTGGAACCAGTTAGGCTATGAACAACGACTGAGACATGGCCGTGGAAGCGGAAAGGGGTCTGCCTATCAACCTTGGCTCTGCGTACAAGACTTTTCCTCACTCGGTACGATTTCTCGTGTTCAAGGATGGAAAACAGGCAGAGTCCACCATTTCATGTCAAACCGCGAACTGCAATATTTCTTTTTACTGGAATGGTCTGATATGGTATTGGATATTCGGGAACAGTATCCTCTGCTTGATGTTTTTTCAACAGTAGAAATAGCCGAGGCGGCCGGCATAAAGCATCCGTATGATCCGCAAAGCGGGTTTCCGTATGTTCTGACAAGCGATTTTTTGCTTACGACCACAAATGGTCTAATGGCGCGGAGTGTGAAAATGTCCCATGAGCTTGATAACCGACGTGTTCTCGAAAAACTTGAAATAGAACGTCGTTACTGGAATGAAAAAGGTGTGGATTGGCGGCTGGTCACTGAACGCGAGATCAACCGCCAGAAAGCAAAAAACATCGAATGGCTGCACGCTTCAAAAATATTGCGAGGGTTGCCCTATGGCGACGCCTTGTTGGATGAAATGCTGTCGGAGATGGAGCGGCTGTATTTGGAGATGGAAAATCCGATCCTTGAACTCTGCGAGCAAATAGAGAGATCATTTTCAGTGGACTGCGGAACCGGATTAGCCATGTTCAAGCATTTGGCGGCCAATAAACGGCTGCCTCTTGATATGGACCGGCCTGTTGCGTTATCTAAACGGCGTAATATGGATACGGCTCTTTGTCAGGTATGGGAGAAGGTGGCGGTTTGATCAGCGTGAACGATATCATACAAGACACGCACACGAAAATAAATTACCGTGTGTTGTGGTTATCTGAAAACGGAGAAACTGCCTTTGCCATCAATTTGGATGCTGATGATTTCCCAATACAAATGATGACGGCGGATGTTTCAGCTCGTTTGCATGACGGCTCTATGGCGGTAATTCACGACGATCCGTTCGCCAGGCTGATTCCGGAAGCCGAGATTTCTGAAAAAAATCGCGTTTTTCGGGATAATCTCTGGGATAACCTTAAAGAGCTGTTTAGTTTGGACAATGAACCCGATATTTTTGGCCGCAAGGCCAGAGGCCGTCTTGTTGACGCGGCGTCGGAGAAAACAGGGATTAGTAAGGTAACGATATACAGGCAGCTCAAAAGGTATTGGAAAAGAGGAAAGAACAAAAACACATTGTTACCCGACAGCGCAAATAAGGGTGGAAAAGGCGTGAGAAAAAAGTCGGGTAAAAAGCTGGGCCGCCCCCGTAAATATGGGGAGGAAGCCGGAAAATTCGTCGATGAGCAGACAGAGAAAATTTTCGAGGCGGCAATCGGGAAATATTACCACACCCGTATGGAGCATACGTTTAAATCGGCATATGAGGCGATGGTGAGGGAACATTTTTCGAAAGAGATCATCGGCAAGGATGGGAAAAAGAGGCTGGAACTTCTGCCTGCGACTGAAATACCGACGATTGATCAATTTCGATACTGGTATGCTAAAAGGTATTCGCCGGAAGATTCTTTGCGTGCAAGAAAAGGAGCCGGAATATATGATTTAGAGTACCGCGCCGTCACAGGTAAATCCGATACGGGTCTGATGGGACCCGGCGCGAAGTATCAGATAGACGCTACTGTGGGCGACATCTATCTTGTTTCCCAGTTCAATCTGGCCGACATCATCGGCAGGCCCATCCTCTACTTTGTCATTGACGCATTTAGCCGCATGGTGACCGGCATGTATGTTGGCTTGGAGGGGCCGTCCTGGACAGGCTCCATGATGGCGCTGGCAAACGCCGCTTCCGATAAGGTGAGGTTCTGCGCGGAACACGGTATCGAGATCACCGAGGCCGACTGGCCCTGCCGCCACATCCCGGACGTCATTCTCGGCGACCGCGGCGAGATGGAGGGGAAATCGGTGGAAACCCTGATCAATTCCCTCGGCGTTCGGATCGAGAACGCCCCTCCTTACCGTGCGGATATGAAAGGTATTGTGGAGCAGTATTTCCACACTGTTAATGCAACCGTCACAGCCTTTCTTCCCGGCCATGTCAAGACGGATATGAGCCGGCGTGGTGGTCGGGATTACCGTCTTGACGCCAAGCTCGACCTGCGCCAGTTCACCAAAATCATAATCGAGTGCGTGCTGTATCATAATAACGAGCATTTACTGGAAAGCTTTGAGCGGGACGGGGATATGATACGCGACAATATACAGTCCATCCCAATTAAGCTGTGGGAATGGGGAATCAAAAACCGTTCCGGCCTGCTGCGCTCCTTTCCAGAGGATATTGTCAAGCTGTGCCTTCTGCCCGCCGCGAAAGCCAGCGTCACCACAAGAGGTATCCGCTTCAAGGGCATTTACTACCTCTGTGATTTGGCCATCCGTGAGGGCTGGTTTGAGAAAGTGCGGGCAAAAGGCGGATTCCGGGTGGATATATCCTACGATCCGCGGGACATGGCGCGCATCTACCTGAGAAACGCCGGAGATTCCCCTTACGAGGTGTGTTACCTCGCCGATTGGCAGGAAAAATACAGCGAAAAATATCTCGACGAGATCATCTATCTGCATGAATCCGAAAAACAGGCGAAGCAGGGATATTCAGCCAAAAAGCTGGAGGCTCGTGTGAATCTCAGCGCCCGTGTGGAGGAAATTGTAGCCGAGGCGACGGAACAGGCAAAACAAACTCCTCTGCCGAAATCCAAAACGCAGCGGACCGGAAACATCCGAGCCAACCGGGAAGCGGAAAAGGAAAATCTGCGGCGGGAAGAGGCGTTCCGGCTGTCTGATGGCGACGCTCTGACAGAAGGGCAGCCCGATTCCGCGTCTGCCGATAATGATGAGGATTTACTGTATCTTGATTTGATACGCAAGAACGCGGAGGAACGAAAGCATGATTGAAAACGCGGCGAACCTGGTCTCTGCTCAGTACATTCCGCAAGTCCTGCCCGAATACAGAGATAATCCGTTCATCGAGGCGCTTCCGCCAATCTGGTCGCCAAACGAGGTGATTTCCCTTTTGGCACATGATCCGGAGTGGCATGAGGGAGAACGGGAAATGGATGTGGGATACCGTTTTCACTGTGTTTGGCGCCTTTTTCGCTACTTTCAGCCACTGAATACCCACATAGATATTGAACAGCGCATATCCAGAGCGATCCGGCAGGGATATCTCGGCAAAAGCCCGCTTGGTTCCACATATGCAGGGCAATTAAACCGGGGATATCAAATGATTCAGAACCGCTCCGAAGCGTTTCAGAAATACTACACAGGCAGCGCAGGCGCTTGCGGCTTTACCATCATCGGCATGTCCGGCGTCGGCAAAACCACTGCCGTGAAACGCGTTCTTTCTCTGTATCCGCAGGCGATCCAGCACACCAATTACAAAGGTACGCCGCTTTGCCTGACACAACTGGCATGGCTGAAGATAGACTGCCCGTTCGACGGCTCCCTCAAGGGATTGTGCTTAAACTTCTTCGAAGAGGTGGATCGGGTTTTGGGTTCCGACTACCTCAAAAAATTCTTGAGAGGTGTCCACACCATTGACGCCCTGCTTTCCCGCATGGCGCAAACCGCCACTCTGCATGGCCTCGGCCTGCTTGTCATAGACGAGATCCAGCACCTGAGCATGGCGAAAAGCGGCGGTTCCGACAAAATGCTGAATTTCTTTGTTACACTGGTAAACACCATCGGCGTGCCGATCATCCTCATCGGCACCACCAAAGCTCTGCCAGTGCTCCAAGGCGATTTTCGGCAGGCACGGCGGGGCACCGGGCAGGGTGACCTGTTCTGGGAGCGTATGGAGAACAATGCGTTCTGGAATATTCTCATTGAAAGCATGTGGAAAAACCAGTGGACAAAAAAGCAAATCCCTTTGACACAGGAAATCAGGGATGCTATCTACGATGAGAGCCAGGGCATCATTGATATCGCGATCAAGCTCTACGCGATGGTGCAAATCAAGGCCATCGCAACCGGAACCGAGATTTTCAGGGCAACAGATATCCGAGAAGCGGCGGCGGACAAATTACGGCTGGTCAAGCCCATGCTGGACGCACTGCGTTCGGGTGATGCAAGAAAACTGGCGCAATATGAGGATATCCGTCCAATTTCTATTGATGATTACGCCGCCGCATACGCATCCCACTTGCCATCCGATTTTACCCCTCATTCCAAAACGGAAAAGTTGAGTCTGGAAGAACAGGCGATACTGAAGCTGTTGGAAATGGACATATTTGCGCAGACGGCAAAACAGGCGGTCAAAAAAGCGATGCAGGGTGCTCAGTCGGGACAACCTTTATCCGGTTTGTTGCAAAAAGCCTTTAAAATCGCCCTCAACATGCAGGATAAGGCACCAGCGCCGGATAAAGGACAGATTGCCGAGGGAGATTTGCGGGAAGCATCCGGCACAGGCGCCTATGATAGCCTGAAAGCCACAGGCGTTGTCGCGGGCGGGGATGAATTCTGACCGCGCGGTTCGCGTTCTTTCCGACACCGTACCCGGATGAGATTTTGTATAGCGTGCTGTGCCGTTATCATGCCCGCAGCGGAAATCCGGGAGCGGTCACCACGATCAAAGAAACATGGGGGCGCAAGGGAGTGACAAAGTCCCTGTATCTGCCCAGCGAGATAGATATGATTGTGAACCGTCTGCCGGACGGAACGGGCATTACGCTCGAAAGTCTCATCTGGGAGCATACTATGTATCCTTACATCAAGCCATCGCTCATCGGAGAACGGGCAGATTTTGTTTATGCCATGTTGTTGGGCAGAGAAAAGAAATGCAGAAACACCTATCAAAAAGCCGGACTGGTGGGCAGGCGGCTTGCTTTGCCCGAGTATCTGCGGTTTTGCCCCGCCTGCGTAGAATCTGGTATCGAGCAATACGGAGAAGCATACTGGCATCGTCTCCACCAACTTCCCGGTGTCCGTGTTTGCCCGGTGCATAAAGAGTATATCCGTGATTCGCGGTTCTTTGTCAACATGATATTCCGTTATTTCATTCCGGCCACATTGGAACTATGCGCCTGTTTATCGCAAATTAAAAAATTCTCCAAAGAAACGGAAGCCCGGCATTTCGCCTTTGCCGAAGACTGCGCATGGATTCTGGAGCACGGTGCGCGGCTTGGAGCCGTAGAGGACATGTACGAGAAACATTTCCGTCTCATGGAAGCCAAAGGATACCTTGGGTACACACCGATTACCGCTCAATGCCACTATCGGAGCTTAAACAGAGCTATTCATGAGTTCTACGGCCGAGAGTTTTTGAAAAGCATGATCGCGTATGATGAAGATGATTATTCCAGTTGGCCGGCTGCATTTGCGCGAAATAAAAAGTCCAATCCTCCTACCGCACAGCATCTGCTGCTGATGCGGTTTCTGGCTGGGTCTCCTGGACAATTTATGGATTCGTCCGAACAATTTCTTCCATTCGGGGAGCCTCCTTGGCCTTGCCATAACAAGATATGTGAGCATTACCTCAAAGATTACATTGATGAAATTGAAATAAAAGTGGTACATGGGCAACATAAGGCGGTGTTCACCTGTCCTCATTGTGGTTTCAGTTACCGGCGCGGAAAAGCAACGCCGAAAGAGTCGCAGTATGAAGGTCAGGTCCGCATGGTCGATTTTGGCTGGCTATGGAAAGCAAAATTAAAAGAATGCCTTGCGGATCGCGGATTATGCGTATATCATACGATGCTTGAAATGGGGTATCCCGAAAGGACAATCCGTAAATATGCTATTGGGATGGATTTTTTGCCAGAAAACAGGATGCCCGTGGATAATCGAGTATACAAAAAAGTGAAAATAGAAGTAACCGCCCTTGAAACGGAACAGTCCCGAAAAGCGCGCTGGCTGCGGCTTGTGGCCGAACATCCCAGCGCAAAACGCAGCGAGCTGGGGCGGATGGATTTGGAGAACTACAAATGGCTGCTTTACAACGATTATGAATGGTTCGACGCCAACACGCCGGCACCTTTCCGAAAATACGTGGATTGGCACAGCAGGGATGAAGAATATTTGGTCAAGGCAACCCAGGCTGTCGCGGAAATGAGCACTCAGCCCGGGAGACCCTTATGGCTGTGTTATTCCTCCGTTGCGAACAGGGCCGGACTCGGCAACCGGATATACTCCATACTCGGCAAGCTGCCTTTGACAAAGCAGTATCTTGATTCGGTCGTGGAGGCAAAAGACGAGTGGCGCAAGCGAAAGCTTTTGTGGGCGATTCAGCATCTGCGGGATTCGGGACAGGCATTGTCCTACGACAGCGTGTATCACGCAAGCGGTATATCAAGGAGGGTTGCCGCCCGATTCCGGGAATACGTAGAATATGAGCTTCAACAGATCAATACAAAATGAAAGAAGTGATGCATGTGCAAATCGCCTGTACCAAAAAGCTGCTGGACGAGTTGAAAATCAAGCCGACTGAGGTGAGGGAAACGCCCGAACTATACTCTTGGCGCGCAAATCTGGTCAAAATGAACCGCCGCAAAACAGTGGTGCTGATGTGTGATCAAAACCAGTATATTGTTGTGCTTTACGGGCTCAGGGCAAAAGATTTCAAGGATTTTGATCGGCGTATCATCGCCGCCATCCGGAACACTTTGCTTAAACAGGGCATGAACTCCAAGGTTGTTGAGGAATACATTTCCCGATGTGGCGCGATTCAATATGTGAAAAACTCTGATCGCTCCCGCACCGCTAGGTTGAATCAGGCTTGTCAGCACGCCTATTTCGCCGGACGGCATATTGAGGAAGAGGCCGCCTACTGTGACTATTTAGGTGTATATGCCAGTCACGCTTGTATCGGCGATGTTAACGGTGGAGATTACTTTCATCCGGATGAGAAAATACTGGAGGATTTCGCGGAATTCGGTATAGAACCGGTACTGGAGTTTCCTGCCTTGGAATTAACAGTGACGCTTGACCTGGATGGCCGGAACACGTACAGAAAGCTGATCGTGCCTGCCAATATTACCTTTCTACAGCTCCACAAGGTTTTGCAGACCGCTTTCGACTGGCAAAACTACCACTTATTCAGCTTTGACATCTATGATGGCGACAGTATCCGGGAAGAACCGATCGCGTCTCTTGTGTACCATGAAGAAGATTTGGAATTTCTGGAAGGCGCGCGGATCATGCGCGGTGTATCCATCAATGAATATCTGCCTGCGCATAAGTATTTACTGTATACCTATGATTACGGAGACAACTGGCAGCATTACATCGAGATAACGGGGGTTTTGGAAGCGTACAGCGGACCTTGCCCGGTTTGTATGGCTGGAGAAGGCAACTCCCCGCCGGAAGATGTCGGTGGGGCACCCGGCTTCGAAAATTTCCTGGAGATCCTCTCCGATCCGGAGCACGATGAATACGAAGATACACTGGCATGGAGCAAAGGACAGAAATATCGGGATTTTGATATGGATGCCATTAACCGTGCATTGCGTTCCGTACTGCGCTGGTAGAGGAATTCATCCTATGGAGGTGAGGCCATGCTGAAAAACCCTTTCGGCATCCGTAACGGAAAGGTAATTGTAATTTCCGATTTATCGGAAGCGGAGCGCGGCCTTAAATGCCATTGTGCCTGTCCCAACTGCAACGGCGGGTTGATCGCACGAATGGGTGACATTAAAATCCATCATTTTGCACACACCAAAGATGCGTGCGACGAAACCGTCGCGTTTATCACGGGATTGTTTCACTTGATCATGCAATTGATTCATGATACCGGAAGCTTCCGTGCCCCATCTTTGGTGGTCGCGTATCATATCCCCTCTACAGGTATGACGAAAGAAAATGTAGCACGGTATGTACAAATTGTTGGGGCGCATCAGCGGGATCAATGCAGCGACAGTATTTTGGCAGCCGAAGGAAAGGTGTTTTCTGTTGATTCCATTGAACTGGCATATAATAATAAGAAACAGGCGGACGCTCTCATTATTACGGCAAAGCAGCGTAAGCTGGCTATCCGAATCCTGCCGCCCCCCAGTTGCAAAATTGTTACCACAAGCCCTTATGAGGATTTGCCCACGCTCGTTTTCGACGCGAGAGATATTGATTTCCACAGCATTACAAGTGAAAGTATAAAATCGGAGTTGACGGGCAACAAGCGCAGATGGGCGTGGCTTTCAAACGAAAAAGCAACAACTGTCTATGACAGAATTTATAATGAATATCAGAAGCAGCAGGAAGAATTGCGGAAAATCCATGAGGAGCGGCAAAAGCAGAATTTTGCCGGGCAGATAGCAAATCCCGTTTCCACATATATTCCCTCGCTCAGCAGGGAAGAACAAAGAAAAGCAGGACACGAACAGGTCAAGGATTTGTTCACACAACAGGAAACGATTATACGTGACCGTTTCGGACAACGGTGGGTACAATGCGAAAAATGCGGCCAAATAAAACCCGATCAGGAGTTCCCTTATTACGGCGGTATAGGCAGAGTCAATCTGGGGGTATGCTCTCCTTGCTCAAAAAAGCGATCGGACTGACCGGTGTCCGGGAAGACAAAATGCTTCTCGGACTTTTGTTTACTCTTCTTTAACACCGTACTCCGCCAGTAACGCTTTTGCCCGTTGGATTCCGGTTTCGTCTAGGTAAACCGATTTGGACTTGCGGCTCCCGTAGATCAATCCCTCGTTGGTAAGTTCATTGAGAATTCCAAAGTCATACCCCTTCCAACTGCGGTGATATCGCGCATCAAACTCTTTTTCCT
>Ga0153942_1001015_pt1 | contig 11167 bp, 15 predicted proteins | sample TSNJ026MetaG_FD_104731 | JGI IMG/M metagenome (GOLD analysis project Ga0153942, IMG submission 104731) | Attine ant fungus gardens microbial communities from New Jersey, USA - TSNJ026 MetaG | ecosystem: Host-associated > Fungi > Mycelium > Unclassified | place: USA: New Jersey, Brendan T. Byrne... | reverse complement strand
TATATTGCTGTAAATATCAATGTTGTTAAACCAAAAAATCTGCAGTTCAATCGCTCTCGCGATACTGACCGCCAACGCCAGCAGGTAATTGTAGCGTTTTTCGGCCTGCAGCGCAACGGCAAGTCCTCCATAAAAATCGCCGTTTTCCAGCTTAATGGGCGCAAAGTAGAAAGCGCCCGCAGTCAGAGCGAAAGAATAATTTTCCTCCCCGGCCAGCTCTACCCATCTAATATGCCGCTGTCCCAAAGAAAACACGTTGGCTCCAATGGATTCTTCAGACCAGCGCGTCCCCGCCCGGACGCCGCATCCCTCAGCCCACTGACGGAACTTGCTGTCGCCGTAAAGCTGCAGTATTGTGCCATCATTACTGAACAGGATCGCCCCAAGCTCTTTGTTGCCGCTCTGGGTCCAAAGCGGCCGGATGATGCTGCTGGCGTAGATAAACAGCTTTTTGGTCCTGCGCTTTATTTCCTTCCATTCCTCCTGCGGAACCTGATATGGCATTGCATGCCGGTAATCCACTCCGTAGCTGTCGCTGCGTTCCCAAGCCTGCCGCACACGGCCGTCAAGGCACTTACGGGCATCCGGGTCATTGTGCATCCGCTCCCATAGATCCAAGCGCGTCTCAATCTGACCCATAGAAATCCTCCCCCCCGTATTTGCAGAATTTTTACCATGTTAAATTCTATCTTAACGGTCATTCCTGTATTTGTCAATTTAGGGTAAGTGCTTTTCTAACAGCGGCTTATCCGCGACTTATCCTTAACCGACGCGCGTAATTCATCAAAAACTTCCCTATGAGAAAATCGCTTTGAGGTTGCGGCAGCTTCCAGTTCGGCTTCCTTGAGCTTTAAGTATATTTCTCTGCTAATTTCACAAGCAGGAAATTCATGTTTAGAATCACCATTAACATACCGATTACCCCGGCTAAAATCAAAAGTCATAAAAATATTCTTCATCTAAATCATTATACCGTCTCATAGCATCAAGCCACTTGTCCATATTATCTCGAATTGTTTCGCAAAGAAAATCATAATCGTCTTCCGCCACAAATCCCTTTTCCAGCATGCAGGCATAAAATTTCTTGAAGCTGGCGGCGCTCGCTTTAGTGTGTGAGCCGCTTGACCACATTGCTTTTCGTATGAACCAGTCGCCCAAAAAGCTGTCCACCTGATAACAGCCTTGCATAGCCTCTTCGCCCAAATAATCGGCAAGGTAATAGTTGATATAAAAATCAACATTAGAAATATGACGAGTAATCGTTTTTGAGGTAAGGCCCTTATCCTGAAGCCATTTATCAAAAGCATTCAAATACGCGCGATTGGCATTGCGTATTTCCTCAGAAGTCATTATTAATCATCTCTCTTTCTCTACAAGGCAGAACCTGCCTTTGCGCATATTTCGCCGTAACAATATAGTCCACGATTGGATATTTTGATTCATTTTTGAAACTGACATGCCAGACTTATCATTTTGTTTTTGCCACGTCCGGTGATTTTTAGCAATCCCATATCAACCATTTGTTTGGTCAGAATGTACGCGCGAGTCCGCTTGACTCCTAATAGCTCCTGCGTTTTTTGTTCCGTGGCTTCCCCATACTCCGCGAGATAATCAAGCAAAGGCCGCATTTGAGCAGTGACCACGGCTGCGGTCGTTTGATCAGCCGGCGAATTTTGTTTTGAGGCGTTCATGTTGGGCAAAACCATCTTAAATGAATTGGGCGTTACTTCAATCACCGGCTGTTGGGAACAGCCCTCGTACAGCGCGTAGATTCGCCGGATTCCGGTCCCATAGGATTCAATGAAGTTAAGGCGGTGAAAGACCTCTGCAAGCTTTCGGTTACGCGGTTGAGAAATACCGCTCAGAATGTCCTCAGGCGACAGTCCGGGGAGCAATCCTCCAATGGAGATAAACTCTATTCTTTGCTCATTCACGTTGATTATAATGCTGCCGCTAAAGCTATAATCGCGGTGTATAAGAGAGTTCAACAAAGCCTCGCGGATGGCTTCTTTGGGATAATCCCAGTAGTCAACGCGATCTAAACCGTCTATAACAGAGCGGTTTTGATTACAGAGCTCTAAATAGGCATAGGTATCTTCCAACTGCTCAAAAACCGAACCCGTAAACTCTTTGCGATCTCTGAATACGGTGTTCTTTTCATCAGAAAATACCGCCGCCTTAACAGTGTGAGCGCATTGATCAGAAAGAATCAGTCCGAGATTGGTGTAAAGCCCCTGTACGCTGCTGATAATTCCGAGCGCGTAGTATTTATCTTCTCCGAATTCTGTGTTGTGTTTGGCAAAGGTTTCAGCGGCAGAACGGAAAGTTAGCTCCTGCTTCAAAGAGCGAAGGTCCTCGAACACATCACCGTCCGCGTTTTTAATCATTTGACGGATCTGTTCAGCAGATGCCGGAACTGACGACGCGCCCTGCCGCACATACACACCCGAAGGTTTTAATCCTTTTGACTTGAGATAATAGGGCTTATATGAACCTTCGCTTACCTCAACACGGAGGATTTTGTTGTCCTCTGTCGTGTATTTTACAAACATGGTCACATCCGGCATTATTGCATCGCGTACGCCGTTGGTGATTCTGGTATAGGTATCGTCAATGTTCGCAAGCGGGGCGGCCTCGCCGGCTTTATCGATCCCAAGCAAAAGCGTACCGCCGTCCGTATTGGCAAAGGCGACAACTCCCTTGTAAACATCGTCTGTAAGAATTCCTTTGAATTCGATTTTTTCAGTTTCGTAAGGCATAATATCACTCCATTATTCAGTTTGTTCACATTGTGCGCTGAATATTCACTTTTGTCAAGTGAATAAAATGAATGATAACTAGGCATATCCCTTGCTGGTGTCAATAACGATAGTGTTGCTTGTGCCGTCCCAATCTACGCCGAAGTCAACCGCCTCGCCTATGTCGCGGAGCTTGAAATAGTTGTTGCCCTCGATATTATAGGCGGTAAACGCGACCTCTTGTCCATCCAGCAGTATTTTTGAGCTTGTGGGCGCAGGCGTTTTATCTCCCGATCCTTTGCCCTGCATTTCGCCGCCAGCAACGGTATAGGCTCTGCCGCTGGTCAGGGAAATAGCGTTATTGGCGCCGTCCCAGCCTACATCAAACTGCTTTTCCGTGCCGTTCAGTAGGTAAGCCAAATCGCGTAGCTTAAAATAATTGTTGCCTTCAATGTTGTATGCGTCAAAGGCCACGTTTTCGCCGTTGACAAGCACGGCCGAAGATGTGGGCTTGGCAGTGATGGCGGCGGGAGTAGTAACTATCATTGTGACAGAAGATATTGTGCTGTGGTATGTACGTAATCTAACGATATAATCGCCTTTTTTTATGTTGTAAATAAAATCAGCGCTCCCTACTTTTGCGCCGTCCGCCTTGTTAGTGCTCACATTCGAAAGGTAGTACCCGTAAGCATCGCGTCCAACATTCGTAAATAAACTGCTGCCTCCTGCTGTTACATAATACTCCGTGGGCGCAATCTCTTTGCCACTACTATCCGTAACGGCAATAACAACGCCATTATCAGCGGTCAAGGCTATCGACATTTTGCCATCGGCTGAAACCATAATGGAATAGTCCTCTGGGGCATTTTGGCCAGGGCTTCCGTATACGGTTTCTCCGCTCTTAATGCTTGTAATATTTTCATTTGCCCCACTCACTTGTACGGGCATCGCTATCGCGCAAAATACAATGGTCAGCGCCATTACAATAGATATGTGCTTTTTCATTTTAAAACCCCCTTTTTGAATATTCTCTCATTCCCATAATAGCGGATAGCTATGATTTAATCAACAGCTTGAAAACGTGTGTATCGCAGAAATCAAAGTATACCGGTTAATGTTTTCCTCGTTCGGTATAACCCTGCTGTTGGCAACAACAGCTTTTTTCATTATAATAAGAAATATAGATTATAAAATTAAGCGAGCAAAGGGTGGACTGCTATGGCAGAAAAAAGACCGGAGAGAGAAAGACTTAACCGACTTCGGCAGTTAATGAAGGAAAAAGGTATCAATACCTATGTAATAACTAAATCGGATCCCCATCAATCGGAATATTCACCGGCTCATTGGAACGGAGTATATTTTATATCGGGCTTCAGCGGTTCGGCCGCTGTGGCGGCGGTTACTATGGATAAAGCGATGCTTTGGACCGACGGCCGGTATGAATTGCAAGCCGAGAAAGAATTGGCAGGAACCGGGTTTGCTTTTATTTCGACAGCGGATCCTGCCGCGAAGCAGCTTATGGATTGGCTTAGGGATGAGACGCCTGCAGGCGGAGCCATAGGCTTCAACGGCTTGACGTTGAACGCTTGCGACGTAAGGCTGCTAGAAAAAGCAACTGAAGTGAAAAATATCAAGCTGAAGGGTACACTGGAGCTGTTAGAAAACATATGGCCTAACAGGCCATCCCTTGAAAGGTTCCCCGTTTATCCCCATGACATAAAATTTTGCGGAGAAGCCCGTGGAGAAAAGCTTCGCCGTTTAAGAGACTCCATGAAGGAAATAGGCGCCGAGGCTTATGCTTTGTCTTCACTGGATGACATTGCCTGGCTTATGAATTTAAGAGGGCAGGATTTTGACACCGCTCCTTTATTTAATGCCTATGCCGCGGTTACAATGGAAAAAGCCGCCTTATACGCGGACCAGTCACAGGTGAAGAGCTTAGCTCCCGCGTTAGAGCAGGACGGCGTTGAAATTAGGCCGTATGAAGATATTTTTAAGCTTGGAGGCGAGCTCGGGCAGGACAAGTCAGTTATGTTATCACCCAAAAAGACAAGCGGCTATTTATATCAATCATTAAAATGCTGCCGTGTTATTGAGCTGGAAGAAGATAATACTTCAATTTGTAAATCAATTAAAAACAAGACGGAGCTTGATAATTGGGAGCAGGCTCAAATACGGGACGGGGCCGCTATGGTACGTTTTATCAAATGGATGAAGGAAACGGGCTGCCGCGTAGGCTTAAGGGAGCACCAGGTGGGGGAGCGCCTTATAGGCTTTCGCCGTGAGGGAGATAATTACCTTATGCCCAGCTTCGAAACCATAGCGGGCTATAATGAGAACGGAGCTGTGATCCATTACCATGCCGAGGCTGAAACCAGCCTTGTTATAAAGCCCGAGGGCATGCTTCTGGTAGATTCAGGAGCCCATTACCTTGATGGTACCACCGACATTACCCGTACGATAATTCTGGGAGAAATAACCGATGAGATGCGGCGAGATTTTACCCTGGTGCTGAAAGCTCACATCCGGTTGGCTCAGGCCGTATTTTCGTACGGAACTTGTGGAACCGGCCTTGATTCTCTGGCCCGCCAGCCATTGTGGGAAAAAGGGATGGATTATAAGCACGGCACCGGTCACGGAGTCGGCTATTGCTTAAACGTCCACGAAGGCCCCCAAACGATAAGCTCACTGGCAAATCCATGGAAGCTGGAGCCGGGAATGGTTATGAGCAACGAGCCGGGGCTTTACAGAAAGGGAAAATACGGCGTCCGAACAGAAAACCTGATACAGGTCATCCCCTATGAAGAAACAGAGTATGGAACCTTTTTACGCTTTAAAACCTTTACGTATTGCCCTGTCGATTTGGAAGGAATTGACTGCGCCCTGTTAAGCCCGGAAGAAAAAGCTTGGATTAACGAATATCACCAGCTTGTGTATGAAAAGCTGGAACCTATGCTTGATAAGGAAAATCAGCAATGGCTTAGAGAGCAGACCAGGCAGCTGTAATGAAATATATTGTCTTTGATTTGGAATTTAATCAGCCCTTTGACTTCAAAGAAGGGGACAAAACCTTCCTTGACCCCAGAATTCCCTTTGAAATCATACAAATCGGGGCGGTAAAGCTTGACGAGGATATGAAAATAGTTGATCAGAAAAGCTTTATGATCCGTCCCCAGATATATAAGCGTCTGCACCCATATGTGGAAAAGATGACCGGCTTTAAGATGGAGCAGCTGGAAACGGGCGAGCCGTTTCAGGAAGCTTTTCAGGCTTTTCAGGACTTCATTGGTAAAGGAGGCTATGTTCTGTGCATATGGGGCGACTACGACATACACGCCTTGTATAAAAATGTATTTTATTATGATTTATACGATGACAGCTTGAGCCGGCGTTTTATTAACGTGCAGAAAGCCGCCTCCATAACACTTGGGTACGGAGGCGGCGCTCCCATCGGCCTGCAAAAAGCTGTACAAGCTATGGATATCAGTATAGACGGAGCTTTTCATGACGCTTTAAACGACGCGCTGTATACAGCTAAAATATTCCAGCTGATACGCCGTAAGCACGCTCCGGTTGAGAAGGTGAAGGCTAAGCAAATAAAAAGAATAAAGGAGGATTCTAAATGCAGCGGATGAACCTGACACGGATTATTCACCCTGCCTTTAGTCTTGCCTCCCGCTTTACACTTTTTCAGCAAGATGTCGCTTGGCGATTGCGAATGTGTAAAGTAAGAACCAACTAATATTTTATTTTTTTACAATAATTCGCTTCATACTGAATTATCTGAGTTACGGTAGGTATATAACATATGAAAGCCGTCGTTTGTAATAACGGAGGCTTTCATATGCTTTATCATCAACTATAACCGACAGCAAACCTTATTCGGCTTTATGAGCAGTAAAGAATATTCTTGTAAAAGGAAACAGAACCTTATTGTCTTTTTGCAAAGGATACGAGTTTTTTAAAACGCTTTCGTAGTCACTTATAAATTCCGCCTTGACGTTTTCGTTTGTAAGACAATCTAAATATGGCCTTAAACCCGAACCACTATACCACTTCACAATATCTTGATGACAATTCATAATATGATAATAATCTGTTTCCCATAAATCAATCTGTTGTGATAAACTACTTAAAATATCATAATAGAAATCAGCAGTATGTATGGAGTACGTTGAAGAAAGAGAATTAAAATGCTTTTCCCACTTTACAGTTGAAACAAGTTTTTTCAATTCTGTATGGATTGGCATATTTTTGGTGCATGGAACTTGAACCGCAAGCAGTCCGCCTTTATTCAGAATGTGAAATAAATTAGGGATTATTAAATGTTGGTCGGGTATCCACTGTATAGCGGCATTAGAAAAAACAATATCAAACAATCCTAATTCCGATAAATTCTGTGAAGCATCAGCACAAATCCAATTTATGTTATCATAATTCTTTTTTGCTTGTTCAATCATAGGCTCTGAACTATCCATACCGATAATCTCTGCATCAGACCATCTCATTCTCAAGACGTTGGTGCTATTACCCGGACCACAACCAATATCTATTATCTTTTTAGGATTTTCATTGTCAATTCGCATAACAAGGTCAATTGATGGTTGTGTTCGTTCTTTTTCAAATGTTAAATATAAGTTCGGTTTCCAATCTGACATATTATTCCACTCTCCATTATATAAATATTTTCGTCGTTCACTTCAAGAACCCTTGCTGCTGTAACAAATTTTCAGTCACATCCCAAAGTTGTTTTTGCAACGCAACATCCCCTTCGGGAGTTACCGGAACAATAGGGTCGCCTGTTCGGGCGGCAAAGAAACCACCGGTAATGCATGCATACGCCTTATCTACAGACAGACGGACTATGATTTCAGCACCTTTTCTTGGCTCTCCTATATGCAGAAAATTAAGTATTTTTGCAAGAGGTGCAGAAAACTTTAGCTCTCGCCCCAAGCCCGTGACATTAAACCCTGGACAAATTGCATTGGCAATAACTTTGGTTGTATTCAAGCGCCGTGCAAGTTCTCCTGTAAACATAATATCAAGCAGCTTACTTTTACCATAGAGTTTTGAAGACTCCTTTGCGGTATAACCAGAGTTATCTGTCAAATCTTCACTAACCCTGAACTCTCCATGATTTCGCGACGCTCTGGAAGCTACGTTCACAATTCTTGCATTGTCGGCGTTTATGAGAGATTGTTGCAACGTCCGTGTCAAAAGCCAAGGTGCAAGATAATTTACAGCTATCATCTCAGAGAATCCATCTGATGTGATTCGTTGTTTGAAAGCATGTAATCCTGCATTATTCACTAACACATCAATTTTAGGATATCTTTGGCTGATTTCTTCTCCGATGCGCATAACATCCTTCATCAAGGATAAATCGCCGAAAAAAAAGTCTAAAGAGGTATCCGGCGCGGCTGCTTTTATCAATTCCTCTGCTTCTTTTGCCTTAGCGCTACTTCTTGCGGTTAGTACAAGATGAAATCCTCGTTTAGCAAATTCAATTGCTGCTAATTGACCGATTCCACTGGTAGCACCTGTTATTACAACTATTGATTGTTCCACCATATTATCACTCCTAACTTGACATCCGTTTCTTAATCAAATATACTTGACATATATCAATTATATTTCGATACTTGATATATGTCAATCTATTTAACTGAAAATAGAAAAAGGTGGACAAGCTATGGAGGATTCTGCAAAAAATGAAAATGTCTCAAGGAGGCATCTGGAGCTTAAGCTCGGGGAACAAATTAATGCGCTTATCAGTGCTTCTCACGCTCTTAACGTTAGAACGGCGGCAATTTTTGATTCAGCGCTGCAACCGGCCGCCTTTCTTATCGTCAGATGGTTGTTATCACATGGTTCAGCAAGCGCAACAGCCATAGCAGAAGCAACAGCTATGGATCGTAGCTCTGTCAGCCGACTTATCAATCAACTTAAAAACTTAGAATATGTTGAAAGTAAACCATCCACCGAAGACCGCCGAGGCAAAGTGTTTTCTTTGACGGATGTTGGATATAGCAAGGCAATGGATGCCTTAAAAGAAAAAGAATTTGTGTTTTATGAGCGAATCTCGAAATTGAGTGATTCGGATATGGAGTCCTATATAAAAATGCTTAAATATATTACTGGTAATGATAACCTCAATGAATGAGGGTAGTATATTCAGAAATACAAGTTAAAAACATCTTTTACAACATACAACTTTCCTATTTCGACACACATACACCTATGGTCAATGATGGTCTTTTATGACAAGAAAGATTTCTATTGTATAAAAAATAAGACTAGCTCAAAAATCCTTATTTTTCAAGGAATTCTTGGTTAGTCCTATTATTACACATTCCTGCGAGCGGTTTCAAAAGCTGGTCAACCTGTATACAGAATACGATTCTGTTAGTCACCTTCTACCTCAAACGGTATTCTTTGTTCTCTGCTGACTTTGGTTGCAAAAATTGTAAAAGCAGTGGTCATGCTCATTCCCATATCTTTGCAAGCCTGTTCCTTGCCCTTTTTCAATTCCTTATCAATGCGGAAATTTATCATAGCCTGTGCCATAAAACGCACCTCCTAACTTAATTTAATATTATTCTACTACTCCTAATGGCCCTAATCATACAGCCCGGCTATATCGTTAACTACGAACATCCGAACCATATCGAGTGAAATATCAAGACTTTTCAGATACCCCTTGTCCAAAAGCTTCTGTATGGTATCCCTGGCCCAGTCCGGTATTTCATCAAGAGAATTATATCTCAACTCATCTTCCTCCTTCTCCTTATACTTCTTATACTCCTTATACTTCTTATACTTTGTTAGATATTCTATGTGAATATCCTTGAACCAGTTTGTAAATCTACTTCCCTTCACAATTTTCGTGTTTTCTATCCGACCTTCGTACATACCGACTCCGCCACCCATACATTCGATGAAGCGGCCGCCGCCGCAATATATTCCTACATGTCCGGTCATATATAGTATGATCCCGGGGATTTCCGGCAGGGTAGACAATGTCCCTTTTTCTCTGGCAGCGTTATAAGCCATGGATGTATTCAAGTCTTGGGCGGCTACATATATTGGGTTACTGTTGTCATCCACCCACCAGAGATAACTTTTTAACAATCCGTAGCAATCGCAAAAACGGGTCTTGCCTATTGCGCCCTCAGCATAATTTCGCCATGTTTCGTTGCTTGAGTATTGCCTTATGTTATTACTCAAAACAGGTTGGGAGGCTATTTGGCCATAAGCCCCCCAAAGGTAATACCAAGCCTCTTTTAAGGCCTTTTCCGCATGCTCTGTCAGGCCTATATTGGTTTTGCTCATTCAATTCCTCCAGATTCGTTATCTTTCCTAAACTGTACCAGGACATCCTTCATATTATCAGGTATGGGTACCCCAAGCTGTGCCATGTTTTCAAGAACGCTCAACCCTTCATTGGAAATAAAAAATAAAATTACGCCTGTTCTAAGCGCCATTCCTGTATAAAGAATATACGCGTCAAATGTATAAGCTACGCCTACAAGGGTAAAAATTAGAAATTTACGTACAAATCCCCAAAAACCTGTTTCACTGGACATATTCTTTAGTTTAAAGGCCAAAAGCAGCCCTGTAATATAGTCTATGCACACAAAAAGAAAAAGGGTGTAAATAAAGCCGTCTATCCCCCCGAGAAATGTGCCCAGAAAGCCTCCCAAAATACCAAATAGAAATCGTATATCTTTCATCATTCCCTCTTTTCCTATGACATAAATAGGCTGCCGCCATACTCCGCTGGGAGCGCAGGCGGCAGCCTTCGATACTCTTAAAGCATATTGAATTCCTTAGCCGTGGTCTTTACTAGCGCCGCGTTTTTACAGGCTGTCAGGCTGCTTCCATCCTTTGTCTTGATAGCGTTGGAATCTATGATAGAGCCCACTGCGTAGGTAATTACGCCTGGCATGGTGATTTCCCTGGCTCTAGGCACGTTTACTATTACAGTCGAGCCTAAATTAGTCGCAAAAGTCAGTTTATAGTACATTGATTCACCTCCTTTCCAAATTATTATTCAGGAACTGTAGACTTACTATATAAATTCTTTGGTCACGGTTTTTATTATCTCCGCGTATGAATCGCTCTGCAGAGAATTGATTTCCTCCGCCAGCTGGACCAGCTTATCATCGGCTGCGTTCATACTTATATTTGATGTATTGAAATTCCCGCCTTCCGTTTTAACTGTAAGCTTTTTAGATATAGTAACGGGCGTCATATAATAACCTCCTTTCGAAATAATTTAGTGTAATAGCTACATTGTAACTTCTTCCTCGTTTACAGTAACAAGCTTGGCGCTGTTTTTACTTATGGGCTTGCCGCCGGTAAAATTCATAACGCCAAGGCCGATCAAGTTATCCATTACAGTGTTTACCAGAGTGTCGTCCGCGGAC
>Ga0153942_1001009_pt1 | contig 11194 bp, 11 predicted proteins | sample TSNJ026MetaG_FD_104731 | JGI IMG/M metagenome (GOLD analysis project Ga0153942, IMG submission 104731) | Attine ant fungus gardens microbial communities from New Jersey, USA - TSNJ026 MetaG | ecosystem: Host-associated > Fungi > Mycelium > Unclassified | place: USA: New Jersey, Brendan T. Byrne... | reverse complement strand
TAAGGCAAATCTGTTAAAAGGCGGCATTAGGAAAGCTAATAAAGCACCATATGTGGTACATGGTTTTCGGTTATTTGATAAAGTGCTATACGATCATCAGGAATGTTTTGTGTTTGGCAGACGCTCAAGTGGATATTTCGATGTGAGGATGTTGAATGGAACTAAAGTTCATGCGAGCATAAATTGTAACAAACTAAGATTATTAGAAATGGCAAATGGTCTATTAACAGGAAGGAGTACGGCTCTCATCTCATGACTAAAGTCACGAGTCTCCGAGCCTGTGTGGTTATGAATGAACAAATGTTATTAGATACCGCAACAGATCCTATTGCGAAATACATCTGGCATGCAAAGAACGGAGGGGATGCCACCCGAAAATCATTCCTGTCATATGGTATGAACATAAAAAAATCTTTCGCATTTTTTAAGCAATTCGGTCTTTATTATGAAACAGGTGATTTCATATGTGCTCATGCCGGCATTTCCTCACTGGGTCCGAGACAAACATCCAAAGATATTTTTCTTGAGGATCGAAGTGTGGCAGAGTGTGGTCTTTATAGCCGAAAGCTATTTATTTATGGACATACGCCAATGTATGAAGCATTATTTCAAGATGGAAACGGCTACCAACAGGCATTAAAATCAGAAGTTGTCTATGATTTACCCAAGTATGGTAGTATATGTTTGGACACAGGGTGTGTATTTAGTTATAAGCTGACTTGCATGATGATCTATGATAACGAGAAGTTTTCGATAGAAAGCGTAGAAAAAGAGCAATCAGCACCAACTACCTAACAGGTGATTTTTGTTTTGCACGCTTCACAAGCACAACTACCCACCATAATAAAAAAAGGAGCCGCCCCATTAGCTCCTTTTTTATTTTAATAGTCATTCAATTTACATCGAATCTAGTTCGGATGCCAAAATACGCAGACTAGCCATGATGCCTAATATTCCATCAAAGGCATCATCCTCGGCACTGTAATTGTCAAAATCCTCGCTAAAATATACATCAATCCATGCTTCGATTTCTTCCGCATAATCTAATAACTCGTTACTAATGTCTTTATTACTAAGCTGGCAGAAATCCATTTTAGACATTGGAATTAAGGAATTTTCTAGTCGAAATGGGCAAAGTTCATCTTTTTGCCTTAAGGCTATCACATATGCTGTCTTCCATGCGGTAATCTTGTCCTGAATTTTCGCAGCAATGATTGCGTCATCATATATCGCATATAAATTAGCAGTAGTGCGTAATATCGAAACATCAACAGATGCAGAATCGGCCGCCCTTGCAAGTGCATTGTTTATGTATTGCTTGCAGGTTCGCCGATTTTCTTCTGCATATTGAGCAATCCGACCTTTTTTATATTGCTGTTGAATAATATCAAGTAACATGGTTAACTTCGGTGTCATGACAATAGATGCCATAACACAATGTCGGAATGCTCCATCGTTCTCAAAAAGAGAATTAATGTCTTTTTCGTTTTGTAATATCATAATCATCCTTCTTTCTTTTTCGTTAGTGATTACTAGGGGCTATTATTATGATACTTTTGATGTAACCTTAATATAACAAATTTATCACATTACAATCAAAATATAAACATATGCGGATAAGAAAAAAGCGACACTTTATGGAAAGTGTCGAATAAATTATAAAAATGTTGTTTTTATAGTGATTTGTGACCACAATATACTTAATGAGCTTAATATAAACTCACTGTTTTAAATGTTAGGAAGAAAATAAATCAATTCGAAAGCCGATAAGAAAAAGAACCTCATTGTTTTCATGAGTACGCTAATATTTAATAGTGGTGATAGTCAGTTAAATAGTTGATATACCCGAACTTTCTTCACATAGTTCCTCTTATATGGTAAAGTATACCTAAGAGGGGCGGTGTGATGAGCGCACTACGTAATGATTTAATCAACAGAATCCGTCCTTTATGCGTCAAGGTATAAAGGTGATGGCACTCCGTAAAAAATGCGTTCTCGCTTCAAATAACCGCTTTCAATAAGACGTTTCAATCTCCGGTAAATGGCACGTTCTGATTTTAATACGGCAAACTCTTTTATATGACGGCTTAACAAGAATCTCCATTTTCCAACACTGACCAAAATTTTATAATTGTCTTCGTTAAAAATCCCACATCACCACCTAAATCAGACAATTTTTTATCACTATATGTACAATTCATACTTTTTAGAACATGCCCTTATCTAAATAAAAAGAACGTCTTACCCCTTAAGGCAAAACGTCCAACATTCACTTTTTATCTATAAATTCCAAGTTATCAAGGGCATACTTTAGAGCCATTTCAATCAGTTTATTTCTGGAATGATTCGACTTGCTCGCCAATTTATCAAATTCCTCTTGAATGTGTTTATCTATTCGAACGGTGATATTTACCGTCTTATCTGCTTTTGTTTCTAAGTCACTATGCTTTACAACAAATTTTCCGCTCATGTTTGCCCTCCATCTCTTTATTGCACTATTATAATAAATTTTTGTTGACATTGATATACTGCAATTTTATAATACAATTATGCAATCTAATAAAGAGCGCAAAAAAGAGAGGAGAACAAGAAATGAAAGACAAACAAAAATCTATCATCAAGGCACTTTGTTTCACTGACATCAACCCCGCTTACTTAATCAATCCAACCAATCCCGAATGGATTAGATTATTGGCAATTTGCGACCAAAAGCAAGAGAGACTGACAAGAGAACTTACCGAAGACTTACGACCAATACTAGAAGAATTAAAAGAAAAGAATCAAGATAAGAATCAAATAGAACTCGAACATTGGTTTTTTCATGGAGTCTGTTTAGGAGCAAAGATTATTATGGAGATATGTTTGGAACCAACAACCGAAAAGCCTATTCCTGCATGGCTAATAGAACATTTAAGAAAAGTGGAAATAACATAAGGAACCCACAAGAACATGCGAAGCATGTTTAAGAGAAGTAATGAGTAAAAGGTTGAATAAGGGGTCATAGGGGAAAATAAGGAACTAGAGAACGAGCCGATACATGTCTCTATCCTTAACTTCTCCTAAATAACACACACTACCCCCCTCCCCCACACTACACACTACAAACATACTACAACACAAAAAACACAACACACACCGCACGCTATATAAAAGAAAAGTATCACGTTGTTTGAATGGGGTCTCGGGTGTTTTTTAGCCGATACCCCATTTGAACATTTCTGATATATAAGCGGTTTTGCGGTGTTTTTGGGTTCTTTTGGGGTGGCAGAATAGAGTTTAACGTGTGACTGCCTGTAGTTTGTTTGTCTTTTATCCTTCTTTAAAAAAGAGATGATTTTGCAGATATCGGTTCAACTGAACCGCTGTTTTAAAAGATCTGTCCAGCGTTCGGTTGAATGTCATTCGGCACTTTGTTCAATGCCGATTTCATAGAATTTGATGAGGGTGATTTTTCCCGCTATTTGATGGTATGTCATCCATCTGTAACCGGTACGCCTTATATATCATTCTATCAAGGCAGGCATCGGCGTAGGTATTATCGGCAAAGAGATCATACCATGCAGTGACTGGGAACTGTGATACGATCATAGTCGATTTGCGGCAATCCCTGCGATCAATGACTTCAAATAAGTTGCGGCATTTATCTAAATCCAGCTGCATCAAACCAAAATCATCAATGACCAGCAAATCATATCTGGACATTTGATTGATATATTCAAGATAACGATTTGTGATATTCGCTTGCTCAAGTTCATTCATTAGTATATTGGTGCGGATATAACGAACTGTTTTAAACTGTCTGAGGGCATTAACACATAGTGCATTTGACAGCCAACTTTTGCCGGTTTCCGTAACTAATTTTAAGAATCGGCATTTTCATTTATTTATAAATAAGCCTATTTTCAATATCCGCAGCATTCATTGGTTTTTAATTTAAGAATATTTACTATATAATTCAGATGAAATATGTGGAAAAATTAATTAATAGCAAAAATAAAACAATTTTTAGCATTGGAGGAATATTATGCAGAGGGAAGCTTACAAATATGGTGTTGCTTATTCAGTGAGAGGGTATAACAGTAGATGTTTACGTGGTTCAATGCCTTTTATTAAAGAATCATTAACAAAAGAACAGGCTTTATCAGAAGCCAAAAAAATGAAGAGTTATATGCAGGATGTGATTCCGTTTGAAAATGTGGGAAACCGCAAGGAAATTGATTGGGATTTTGCTGATAAATATGTACTTAATGAATGGAACCATAAATGATATTGCAGAATAATTATTAGAGGAACTTCACCAATGTGAGGTTCTTTTTTTTGCCTAATAACATCATTTCCCTTACATAATTGATTCGTGAAAATCAAAAGAAATAGGAGAGACGATGTGATTAGAAAAGAAAAGAAAATCAGAAGAGTACCGATGCTATTCGTACTGAGTGCGCTGTTATACTTGTTTCTTACACCTATGAGAGCCTATGGTCTTGATTCGTGGGAAGGAAACCGGCAGATTTTCAAAGACATGCTATCAATTAATACAACGTTAAAAGAAAACGTGCCGGAGTCACAAAATGATAATGCGAATTTTTACGGTAATGGCCCAGGAGAGCAATTGAATGCTCGTATGGATGAATATGGAGAAATCACATTCCATAAAAACGGTATGTTAAAAATTGGTGTCATTGGAAATGGACGTTGGACGGATGCAGAAGGTCGATTAATGAACGTTTCTCAGTTATATGATAAATGGGAAGCTACGGCAGTGGCTTATGATGCAGGAACGCCAATTTATTTAACAAAAACAGAAGTTGCAGAATTCAATGCTTACTATGCACATGCACATAGTACTTGGACGCAGGAAAATAAAATGAGAGGATATGAACAAACGGACAAAACCTTTAAATTTACAAGCCCAAATCCGCAACCAACTAAAAACGAGGAAATGCGTCAAAAAATCATAGAAACTTATGGTATTCCAACAGGAGGGACACAGGAAGATATTTTATATACTGTATTGTCCGAAGTTAGAAAGACGCTTATATATGATGAATCATATCTGTTAGCAGATATGGAAACTTGCTTAAGTGATAAGAAGGGTGTTTGTTGGCATTACGGCAAAATCGCAAAAACCTTATTAGAAGCAGCCGGAATCCATTGTGAAGTAGTAACAGGAATACTTTATGGAGGTAATCATCTTTGGATTCGATCAAAGATAAATGGAAAATGGGTGTATTCTGATCCGACTAACTTCTTTTACGGTAACGTTGGAGCTGGGTGCTTGGATTATAATACATATCTATTGCAGTATGTGCCGTACACCACATTACCAAGTGTAAAAATCGTATATAACCAGGAATAAAGAAAAAGTCTGATTATGCATCAGGCTTTTTTCTTTTACCAAGAAGTAATAAAACAATATCCGCAGACCCTACAATTTTGAACTTATCTATAGTTCAAGATAAAATAAAATATATAGTCATATTGACGATAAAAAATAATGAGTTTCAACTCATACTTAAGGCAGCAATTCGAAAGGGGTAGAAAATGAAGAAATATAACAATGAAGAATTTGCTCGACTAACTAAGGTAGCAATGGGAAAGACGCACAACGTAGCTTCCTTTGCGAAGAATATACAAATCAATAAAAAATACCTGGAAAAAATCATGAATGGAACGCCACAATCACCACCCAGTCTTTCAGTTATCCAGCGTATTGCAAATGAATCAGAAGGAAGAGTGGATGGGGCAGAATTGTTTATTGCTGCCGGTTATCAAGAATCACTGCCAGTACCTAAAATAGATCAGGCTGACATTGAATGCAAGGCTGGAAAGACATCATCAACGCTTTACAAGCTTGAAAATGATTTTCTCAAAAAAGGCGCAGATGATTGTCGGCAACAAATTGAACAAATGAGACAGCGAAATGAGTTCTTAAAAAGTGTAGAGCATTTAGATAAAGCAGATGCGGCTGCCAGAAATGAAATCAGCAATCAGCTTATCCAAAGTAGTGCGTTCGGTGCAAAGCAGCCACATATTCACTTTAATAAAGACGTGCATCCTACACCGATTACAATACCTGAAAAGTTTTTAAAAGAAAGGGATAAAGGTGAATCGGAAATCACATCAACATCAAAGAACAAATCTGAGAAATTGTATGTTCACGAATCTCATATTGCGAAGGCAACACCTAAAAAATACATCGAAACTGAAAATCCAATTACCACGGAGATTGATGAAATCGCTGGGAAAGCGCAAATATTTAAGGGCGCGAATAGCATGTCATTTCAAACTGAAATTTTCATTGAGGATGTTGCTGAATTAGCGGTTTATCGTTACATAAGAGATCAGTATTGCCAGAAAAAAGGAATATCGATGGAGTTACGTCCTTCCAGTATTGTAAAGACCCTATGCTTTGGGTATAAGGGGCAGAATGTAATATTTGACATCTCCTTGCTTAAGGATAAAAGAGTCATGATGGATGACTTGTACAGGGTATATGGAAAGATTTCTGTTATGGATAGTGAAATTAATAAGGAAGTGTACATTGTTGTCAGTAATAAGAAAACGGCGGCATTCATCCGGCGAAATCCACAAAGGAATATAGCCAATATACAGATAAACGTTTTGTATCTGGAAGGAATTAGACTTATCAAGGAGTAATGATATGGCGAAGATGTGTCCGATCACAAACAGCAGGGTATTATATCTGGACTGTTTAGAATGCGAAGAGAATCTATGTAAGAAGAGGAGAAATAAAGATGAGAAGAAAGACTTTGGTAATGACACTTGCAATGATACTTTTGTTGATGTTTTACACAACGACGTTTGCTGATACAAATATTTCAAGCGTTAGTATCTCTGTTGTAGAACTTAAAGACGATCCTGGCACGGTCTGGCCGGCGTCGGTAACAACAAATTCTACCGATTATGAAGTCGAAGACTATAAATGGTCTACCGATTACGAACTGTGGGAGCCGGGAAAGAAGGTAACTGTAAAAATCACATTAGTGTCAGAAGAATTATCTTTTGCAAAAGAACCATACCTCTATGCTAATAACTGCGAAAAAGTTAGCGTAACAAGAGATGGAAGCAAAAAACTGATCGTAAAACTGAATTATATCCCAAGAGTCGAACTTCGAACTCCCAACGATATTCACTATGAAGATGATTACCTACTTGCGTGGGAGAAAGTGGAATATGCCGGCGGATATGAAGTGCAGCTTTATAAAGATGGTGACTATTATCGTACAATAACGTTGAGCGGAAGAGCAACCACTGAGATTGATCTTTCAGAATATGCGACTGATGATTATTTGATTACGACAAGGATTCGGGCTGTTGCGCCGAGTGGTAAAAGCTCTTATATTCTACATTCGGAATGGGTGGACTTTGATACAGAAGGAATTTCCGTCGATGGAGCATCTACAACAACTGGTCGTTTTTCAGGCACCGGAGAAACGAAACGGTTCTATGATGAAGACGGAGTCGAGCAGTATAAAATTGGTTGGCAGATGATCAATGGATATTGGTATCACTTCCATTTTGACAATGGATATGCCAAAACGAATGGTTGGTTGAATTCTGGTGATTATTGGTATCTTTTCGATGAAAACGGACACATGCTTACTGGCTGGCAGCAGCAGGAGAAGAATTGGTATTACTTAAATATTGATACGTCAGGAAGTGCCTTGCCATTTGGCGCGATGCAGACAGGATGGCTTCGGACCGGTCCCGCCAGTCCATATTATTTCTTAAATGATGGAAATATAAATACGTTACCATTTGGTGCGATGTTGTGCGACATGACCACGCTGGACGGATATCGTCTGGATAGTAATGGTGTGTGGCAGGAATGAATAATTGGTGGTGCGAATCTAAGTAAAAAACGCTGGGAGATTCGCACCTGTGTTTTCGGTTAAAAGCAAATATATGCAGATATTATAAAGTAGTAATTTAAAACCTTTTGCAGTCGTATCCCGTATGGATGTGTGAACTGAAATTAATGCGAAACACTATGTTAACTTATGAAGGCATTGTCACATCCTCGTTGGGATGACAACCAAAATTGAAAGGAAATAAATGTCAATGACTCATGACTAAAGTCACGGGCTTGTAAAAGCTCGACATTGATTAGCCTAAGTCTTAACTGACTACGTTGTTTGGGTGATGACACCATAGGGTACTTCTCAAGCCCCATGCAACTGTCGTTTGTGGTTAAAAGTCCTGTTGAGTAGGGACGGTGCTGCAAGCATGACAAACCCTGACAACTTTGGCGATGAGGAACTAACTACAATTTGATTGTAGGGCTTATAGCCACCGCGCTGGGGCGGTATATCCCCAGCAACTAATTAGAAAAAGGAGTATGGCTCTCATTTCATGACTAAAGTCAAGAGTCTCCGAGCCTGTGCAAATTATGAAATATAAAAAACAACCCGCTGTGATTCTTGCGGCAGTCATAGGTTTAAGTATCACGACTACCATGTGGGGTGATGCATGCCCAAAAGATCCAGTAATCCCCATTGCACCCAAAATAGAAGCAGTAAAAGAACTTACTCAAGAAAATGATTCGTTTTTGTTAGAAGAAGATGGTTTTCATAATGATGAGGTTGGTCGGTATTACATAAAAGATGGTTCAAGGATTATTAATGAATGGATAGAAATAAATCAAGAAAAATATCACACTGATGAATATGGATATATTAAAAGTGGTTGGTATTATGATACCAAAGGATCTCTTTGGTATTATTTCGATAGCGTTGGCAAATCAATCACCAAATGGTTATACGATAAGAATACTTGGTATTTTCTGGATGATGGCACTTATTTGACCGGTTGGCATCAATTGGAATCCAATGGTTTGACCACATGGTATTGCTTTTCAGAGAATGGAAAGTTGTATCAGGACCGCGTCACTCCGGATGGTTATCGCGTTGATATGTCAGGTGCATTTATTGAGTCTGCGGATATCGAAAATGAACAAATTAATGACGACAATGATAGTAATTTTGTATGGGATAAAGACAGAAGTCGAGATGGAACGCTAAGCGGTTTAATAATTGCCGGTCAACCCGTCGAATTTTACATGCTTTGCATCGCTGGGGAGACATCCGGACTATCAAATGAAAACGCTGTTCGAAACGGAGATAATAGCTGCGCATATGGAGTTTGTCAATTGGATTACAGATACGATCTTGTGGATTTCATGGAATCGGCTTACCAAAAACATCCTGCGTTGTGGTCAGGCTTCTCACAGTATACGAGCTATCGTGATGGCAATTCAGCTTTGAGGGGAAATGGCACAATTGGGAATGTATTCATGGATGCGATGGCAGCTGATTATGAAACTGCGATTTATGACCAGCTTGGATTTATGAGAGAAGAATACTGGGATGATTTTAAAACTAAAATGAACGTGGCCGGCTTTAAACTTGATGAACGGCATATTGCAGTTTCGGCGGCCCTTTTCTCCGTTAATGTAAACTGTGGTTCACAGGCAGGTGTTTTCATTAAACACCTTACACCTGATATGTCAGACGAAACGATGATTAAAGAAATTTACCGATTAAGAAATACTGTTTTTGCGAATCAAAATGTAGGAAGCGCAAAAAAGGGAACAACAACCAGGTACCGGGTGGCGGAGCACAAAATGGCGTTGGACTTACTTTATGGATACATAACGGTTGATTCTGATGCTAATTACGGCGGCGGGGTAGAATGGCACGGGAATCCTTTTATTGACACCATAACAACTACCGCCCAAAAGAGAAAGATATCATTTGCCGGATTTGATTCTATTCCAGAAGAGTCACTTCAAACTACTGCGGAGGAAACGAAAGAGGTGGTAGTAAAGGAATCGGAGGTTTCGGAAACAGAAATAGATGGAATTATTGTTTCAGAAATGGAAGAATACACGGGTTCGCCAGTCATTTCTGTTCCAAAAGCGACACAAGCAGAAACTGCGGCGGCAGAAACAACCGCTGCTGAAACCTCGGCAGTAATCGTTGCTAAAAACCAGTAATGAACGGTTTGTGCTCATACTTTATTCTGCTACACAACTAAGGATTGGCCAGACAAGCCGTCGATTGATGTTTGGACCACGATTGATTTAATTGGAGCAGCCAGGATAGCCAGCGGACTTGAGGTGGATTGTGTTCGGGATGTCATCGAATACAAATCGGCTGAAAAAGTTTCTGACGCTGACTTGGCAGCGATTACCACAGAAAAAATAGCACCATTCAAAGCCTGGAATTACCGAATTTTACCACGGTGAATTTGGTTTTTCCAATTACATTATGAAACCAGGCAACAGCTTTGAGACAGCAGAAGTAAAGGGGGAACTCAAATGGCAGACTTTGTTTTGACACTTCCGCTAAAAACGGAAAAGTGGCAGGAGGACATACTGGAAAAAAGGTTAAATATTGCCCGCCAAATCTATAACGCCTGCCTGGGTGAAGTCCTTTCCCGGTACAGCGCCATGCAGAGTCAGAAGGAATATGGCGATGCCATGAACATGGAAAAAGGGCAGGAGCGTAATGCGGCACTTTCCAAATTGCGAAAAGAGTTTGGCATCACAAAATTTGACCGGAACAGATACGTTAAGCCCATGGGACAAAAGTTCAGGCAGAACTGGGCTCACAGATGGTGCAGGAAATAGCGGAGCGGGCCTTTTCGGCATTTGAAAAGCTCATGTATGGGACCGCAAAAAAGGTGAAGTTCAAAGCATATGGAGAGTTTTTTTCGGTACGTGAGAAAGGCAATGCCACGGGCCTGCGATATTTTGAAGACGGGAATGTAATCGGGTGGCTTGGTCTGACCATGCCTGTAATAGTAAAGAGAAGTGATGAATATGCGGCCAGGTGTTTCCAGAATAAGCTTAAATTCTGCAGGCTGGTAAAAAAGGTGATCCGCGGCATCAACCGATATTTTGTCCAGATGACATTTGAAGGCATCCCCCCACAAAAACGTAACCGCGAAATATTGCAAGACCGGAATGCCAGGGTCGGTCTGGATATCAGTGTTTCGACGATTGCCATAGCAAGTGAAAAAGATGTGAAATTATTAGAGCTGGCAGAAACAATAAAGGTTGACGAACATCGCAAAAAGCTGCTGCAAAGAAAACTGGACCGGCAGCGCCGGGCGAACAATCCGGGCAAATACAAGGAAGACGGCACGATAAAAAAAGACAACCGGGAAAAGT
>Ga0153942_1001007_pt1 | contig 11198 bp, 14 predicted proteins | sample TSNJ026MetaG_FD_104731 | JGI IMG/M metagenome (GOLD analysis project Ga0153942, IMG submission 104731) | Attine ant fungus gardens microbial communities from New Jersey, USA - TSNJ026 MetaG | ecosystem: Host-associated > Fungi > Mycelium > Unclassified | place: USA: New Jersey, Brendan T. Byrne... | reverse complement strand
GTCGTCCTTCATGACTGCACCGGCGGAGACGATGGCGAAGGAGTGGAGGTGGGTGTGCGCGGCGAGGTGGTCGCGGAGGACGGCGAGGGTGGCGTTGTTGCCGGGCCAGGGGATGTTGAAGTCAAAGTTTTTGGAGTGGACATGCATGTTGGCTGGGAAGCAGGTTGTCTCCTCCCACCACGACCACGATGGCTGACCCGGTGCGTTCTTCCCCACACACCACCTCCTCCCCCTCACACTTGTTCTCCAGCTCCCAACCCTTCCTGACGACGACATCAACGTTCCTCAGCGCCCATCTCAGCCTCGCTTTCCTACCCCTACCATCTATGCCGCTACAGCCACTGGCCGCGGTCGCCCTCCCGTAGGCGGCATGCGTCGTCCAAAACCATCTTTCAACCTCCGCGACATCACCCGCAATCACGAGTCCAACCAAGACGACAGTGCTGCTCAGATCCAGAACCCTCCCTTTACCAATCGAGCCCGTCTGGGTGCCGGCCGCCCTTCTACAAGAGACGGTCCCCAGCCCTCTGTCTTCCCTCAGCCACAGCGGAGACTACCCCCCGATCTGGGCTCCCCCTTTGCAAATTTCTCTCGCATCGTGTCTGTCTCTTTCCCCTTCCTTGTCCTCCGCTGACTTCTATTCCAGCGATCCATCCGGCACTCTCAACTTTAACGGCAAGGCTATTCTCCATGCTGAAGGCGTCAATTTCTCCAACGGTGCCAAATTCAGCATCAGCATGGATCAGCTCAAGCTCGATGAGGAACTCGGCAAGGGCAATTATGGAACCGTGAAAAAGGTCCTCCATGTCCCAACCAACGTGTATATGGCGATGAAGGTCCGTCTTGTTCCCCTTGTCATCTCATCCATCTCTGGACCCCTCTTAGGAAATCCGTCTCGAGCTTGACCAGGCCAAACTCAACGGGATCATGATGGAGCTTCAAATTCTTCACCAAGCCGTCGCCCCGGAAATCGTCGAATTCTACGGCGCATTCTTCATCGAGTCCTGTGTCTATTACTGTATGGAGTGTATGGACGCTGGTAGCCTTGACAAACTTCAGGGTGTTGGCGTTCCTGAGGGCGTCCTCGGCCGGATCGCCATTAGCATGGTCAAAGGCCTCAAGTTTCTCAAGGACAACCTCAATATCATCCATCGAGGTTCGCTGTCCTTTTCTACCCCGTTTTCCCGCTCTCATCTGTCGTAGATGTGAAACCGACCAATGTCCTCGTCAATATGGCTGGTCAAGTCAAACTCTGTGACTTTGGTATTTCCGGTCAGCTCGAAAAGTCCCTGGCAAAGACCAACATCGGATGTCAATCCTATATGGCTGTACGTCACCCAGCCTTGCTCTATATCCTTCCAACCTCAACGTGGCTCATGTTACCAGCCTGAACGGATTCAAGGCGTGTCCCAAAATAATCTGGGGACGTATACTGTCGCATCCGATGTCTGGTCACTTGGTCTTTCCTTGGTCGAGATCGGCATGGGCCAATATCCTTATCCACCTGAAACCTATTCGAACGTTTTTGCTCAGCTGACTGCGATCGTTCACGGCGAGCCACCCGAGCTGCCTGAAGGAAAGTATAGTGAAACAGCGAGCGACTTTGTGGCGGGATGTTTGTTCAAACGACCACAAGACCGATCTACTTATCAGCAATTACTGGTGAGTTTTCTGGTTGTTGTGTCTTTTTTTCTTGGTGGGGATTGATCAGAGGTTACGTAGGACCATGAGTTTTTGGATAGTGAGCGGCTGGAGGGTGTGGATATGGTTGGGTGGGTGAAGAAGGCTGTGGCGTACAAGGAGGAGCAGATTGAAGAGCAGCGTGTCAAGATGATGGCGCAGATGAAGTTGTCTGCTTGAGCTGTTCTCATTTCTTCCCTCCCCTCCCTATTTTTTGTTTGGCAGCTTGGAATGGATTGTTCGTCTTTCCTCCTGCCTTACACCTTGTCAATTCACAGTGGAGGGGGTCTCTCAGGATGTACGAGATTGTCTTCTCCCCTCCCTTCGCTGGGTGCTCCTCCCCTCCTTGCTTTCTGTTCCATATCAGCCATCTCAGAGTTTTATTTTTCTGTTTTTCAGTTGAAAATATGTTGTCGAGATAATGTTTACTGTTGTCACATTATTCTTCTCTTTATTTTCTTTCTTCTTTTTCTTTTTTGTGCACGCTCGTTTGTTAACACTGCCTGCCTGTCTGTCTCTCTCCTTTTTTTTTTTTCGTTATCCCATCCCTTTTTTTTTGGTAATTGGAAATGTCTAATGCTCCCGGTGATCGTTTCAACTAATTTCTCTTTTTTTTGTGTGTATGTGTGTGTCAGAGGTCTTTTTTGATTTAGGTGCATTTGTTTTCTTTTTTGTCAATATGGTGAATGATCGGCGGTTTATGATTTGTTGGTGTATATGTCACACGTTCACACACGCTCGTACATACATGCATACATATATGCACATTTTGTCCTGTGCCTTTTTATTTTGGCTTTGTCTATCTTTGCTTGTTCATTTATTTATCTAACACTGGAATATGTCACTTTTTGATCGATGTTTCGAACGAACGATTTTCGGTCGAGTTTTTGCATCGCTTTGATTGCCGATTTGGTTGAGAAACAATGAATGAGCTACGAGATAAGCCAAAAAAGGGGATTTATTTCATCTTTCATCATCGTCAATTACGAGGCGGTGTAATGTACCCTAGTCCGCTGTCGTCTACAGATTTTCGTACAACTGTTTGGAGAAGGAATCAAAGAGGGTGGAAGGGCTAGATATGTGTGGCCGAAAGATGGCTTGGATGATAGCGAATGGATGTTTTTTTTCTTGAAAAAAGAGATAATGAACTGAGATCGAGGAGTGGAATCTCAATAATAAATAATGGTTGGAATGGAAACTCGGAGAGTAAAATCTCGAAACAATCAAAATGAGGTAGCCGGATATTCAGTCCAATTCATCATTGCCGTGCGTGGATACTCTCGGTTAGCCTTGACCTCGAATAGAACGTTTGTTCCAGTCAATCTAAACAAGATGTTTTCCCGATGCACTTGCTCCTGTGAGGTGTTTATTGCCATTTTTCCATTTTGGAAAATCGACAAATTGTGTTTGTGCAGATCCAGTGTTTGAGGGGCATGAGTGGAGCCTCGATCAAGGCTCTGTGTTTCCCTCGTCTTCGGTTCCGGGGAGTATGGTCAGTTGACACTAGGGATATCTTGCATATAGATTTCAGACTCTATTCGGATGACCGGCATGTTCATTCCAATATTCAAGGACAGGGACAGGAAGCACACACTCACAAATATCATTTCAAGAGATGTCATAGAAAAAAATCTGGCACCAGTACCACAAAATGGACCATGGTCTATCTACAAACCATCACAGGATCAGGTTGAAAGTCAAGATCTCAAGTCAAGTCAAGGATAAGACATGTAGATTGGAAAGTGTTTATTTGAAGGGAGGCTCTTTCTATACAGTTATCCCCCGTCTCACCTCGCCTCCTTGTTCTCTCTTATCCCCACGTCGCAGAAATACTCAACGATCCTTTCCTCACATATCCCTTATTTGAAGGCTCTGCCAGAAACCCTGAAACGGTTCCGGTGCGAACTCTAAGTCCATAAGGTGACCGAGTACACTGTTGCTCCTTCCGAGTGAGTCTTGTTTCCGGAGAAGTAATGCGGGATGAACTGACCATGTGAAAAGTGACCCATCATTAGTGTGATAAATTCAATATGTGACCATCACGTCTGGTTGGAGTTTATCCCCCCTAGTTGCTCATTTTATGACCGTCCTACATTTCCTTCCCCAGACGAGCTCCCCGTTTACTGAGATTGCAACATAATGTGAATTGATATTTTGTCATTGATGCGAGATCAAATAGTGCCTGATTAACAATAAACAATCACAAACGTTGAAACTTGCATATTGGACCATACCTGGCTTCTCATCTGCCCCAGTCCACTCGTACAGTAGTTATAGCATTAAACACAGGTATGTATCTTGTATTTCGATCTCTGGGTGACGTTGAACCTGGCCCAGCATGTCAATAACTGTAGATTGTGGCCGCTATATTTGGACTTGCCTGATCAGCGTCTATATCTGGGATATCACATGTCTGCTGTTGGCCTATCATTTACATGAGCACTATCGTTCGACCGAAGCAGGAATACACTATGTTTTGAAGCCCAGGATACGAGAAGGCTCATCGGGGGAAGGAAATATACTACATGATGGACATAAGATGGGCAACAAGAATTGAAGCATTGTGATAACTACAGAACATCATTGGCTCAAGTGATCTGACCGATCAGCTGTTTTCTAGGGTCAGGATGGGGGCAACGGATGAGGGTGTTCAAGAAAGTCCAGCGATTTTCTAGATGCGATAGTCACAATATGGAATGGGTCACTTTCAACATAGTCAGTTCACCCCGCATTGATTATCTCAACACCAAACTCACTCGAATCAACGCCTGAGGAGCCTAGCTAGGCCTCTGGCAGAGCTGTCAAAGTGACAGAACACACAGGGAAAGGATCGTTGAATAAAATCAACTATGTTTGATATCGTGAATCGTAAGAGACGCAAGGGAACAAGGAGGCCAAACGAGAGGGAGGATCACTTGATCAAGGGAAGCCTCCCCTCTAATATACAACCAGAGCCTGGGAATTTTCCCTGCATCAATTACTAATCCACATGCCTTAGACCAAAAATACACTAAGAAAACTATTTTTGAACTACTCAAGTAGGAAGATAAGATCCACCAGAAGAGCCAATATATGACACTCTTTGCTGTTAAGCTTGGTCTAGTCTTTCAAATATCCTAGAGCATTTCCCTGATTTGATATTATTTTATCTTGAGCCAAACCATTTTGAGGTAGCACTAACCAGGATTATAGATTCACCAACAGTGCATATTTTCTTCATCTTGTAATTGCTTGCCGTCCTGAAGAGCTCAGACCATCAAAAAACATTCAAGGGATGAGTTTTGGTCTGGTGCTGCTGATCATAAAAATAGGATCAACTATGAAAATATAGAAAATGCCTTGACTGGCCGCCCAGCACATGCGTCAACCCGAAAGATTGACGTTCTAAAGCCACGTCAGAGTTTTCAGCGATAAAATGCGCCGAAACTATGACGAAGAAAATTATACACATCTGCACTATCAACATACAGTGGTTTTCGTTAAAGACGTCAAAGCGACCAGGATAAGGTAGCAGGAAATTAGAGAGCAGACATCGTGCAAAAGAGTGTTCGTATGGAGGGATGGGACAAGAATGGGACAAGAATGGGACAAGATGTGGATAAAATGCAAAATAAACCTGATTACCAGACTACCGTTGTTCTGTTCCGGAGCTACCCTGCACTGCGGATCCAGTACTTCGGTTCGTTGAACTTTCTGTCCGTTTACAAACTTCCTCCTGTCGCTGCCAGAGCAACTCGGCCCACAATGGATGAGGAGGTATATGACCAACGAGGGCGCGGAAAACTTCAAGCCTACATATCGGTCTATACTGAGCTCTGCATGTCGATGCCAAGTCTACTTACCATCTCAACTTCTCCTCGTCAGTATCTGCAAAAAAGACGATCTCCTGTTCCCGAGGAAATATGAGTCTGAAGGAACGTTCAACGCTGAGTAAACCATCATCATCATAGCTTCTGGATCTTGCAAGAGAATTGAGTGGATTTCGCAAGTCCTGGTCATCTTGAACAGCAACCGCCTTCTTCAGGTCTATCGTGGCAGTAGCCTTTCTGGTTACGTCGTTGAAAGCCACTAGACTGGCACCAATCACACGGAAAAGGCGACGACGCCAGGTCTTGGAATAATTAAGTCGGATGAATTAGACCCTGATATCGAGAACCACTCACATTACAGTCGCCACCATTCTGTGTAAGAATGCCTTCAAAATAAGTTACTTTGTGCCAATTAATGTGGCGCAGGCCGCGGTGACATTCCTCCAGACTCTGAGGAAGCTGATCGGACGGAACGCCAGGCAGTGGCGGAAGTCGGAATATCTGCAAAATAATCTCCCCAACCTGTAAAGCGGAAAACTTGCCACCTAATTCAACACGTTGTCCTATAAGCGGGTAACTCGTTTCAAACAAGCGCGTATCGCATCTTGTGGCAATTTCTTTGAATTGAATGAATGCACGTGCCAGGGTGCCATCTGGTTTGAGGTAACGCGCGAGATTCTCGGGAAGCCTGTGTGCAGGTAATGGAGGGGGTTGTCGAACTTTCTCCTTTGGTTTTTTTGGTGACGATGAAAAGAAAGCACGCATTCCTCTTGAAGAGGATTGTTGAACAACAGGCGGTGGAGGTGGAGTTGGCAGAGTAGGAGCGGGAGTAAGTGCCTCAAACTGGGCAATAATATGAGGATGCCGGCGAACTTTGAGTGTGAGAGTAAACTCCAGTTTACTGTGTTCAATACTACAGCATCATAGAATTAATGGATATCTTTCAGGCCAGAAATCCTGACTTACAGCTCAAACTCTTGATCAATGCGGCAATTTGGCCCAAACTCGCACTCGGGTGTGGTCACAAAATGTATACCATTGTTCAACGTGCAAGTAAGCATTGTCGTGACTTGAGGAAGGGGAAGGTGAACTCCTTTAATGCTGAGGACTATTCACATACTTATTAGCCACCTGGAGTCTCACGCAAACCCCCAGCCTTTACCTTTCACGAAGACTTTACCATAGGCTTTGGCAGGATTCGCTTGCGAACGATATTCTTTAATTTCCTTAGAATATTCATTCTAACATATACAGCTCAGTCTCTGTCTCATGATTGCTCAAGGAAGTAACGATACATACCATATCAGAAGGACGACGAACTAACCTCCAAGCTTTCCCTGTCTCAAGGTCACCAGTCCCTGGCATATGAGATACTTTATCATCAGGTGCTGAAGCATAGATTGTGCCTTCACGTTCCCGAACATGATATTTCTGTCAATTATACCATCAGCAGAAAAGAAGGAAAGTATTGAAAGTACGAACACTCTTTCTCTGGGAATTTGCGCCATCCAGCTTCTTCAACTCGCGCTCGATGCTCTGAGAGAGCAGGTCCTCTTCGACCAGCTTCTCCATATCGCCACCTACGTTGAACGACCGCTGCTTGGCTAAATTCTGTGCATCCCCTGTACTCATGCTACGCTTTCTGGCTAGTCTTCCAATACCCAATTGAGCTCCTTGACCTCCGTTCCGTGGCGAGATCAAGCCATTTTCAGCTCTCCGCTCTCTTCTTCTCTCGAGAACGAGTTGTTCACGAGCCCTGATGTTGTTGTCCTTGGGAGGAACGGGAGGAAGGATCGATTCAGTTGAAGTACGACAAGTAACCCTATTCGAAGCATCATTTGTATGCAGCAGGTCCGAGTCCGTCGCTGCTCGGTGAATCTGGGGCACCTGAGTGATTTCTATTCGCTGTTCATACGATTTCTGAACCTCCTGTGTCATGATTGAGTCATTATCATGGCCACTTGCCCCAGCAACGTCATCCAATAGTCTATCCAGCGCACTCTTTGCATCCATGTTGACATCTACATCTCCCACTTTAACACTTGTCCCGCTATGGATACTCCCACTATCGGTTTCACCACTATGGCTAGGAATATTGAGGTTATCCTTGGGACGTGCCATGGAATTGTTGCGAGTCGAACCAAGGCTCAACTTGTTACCAAAGTCAAGTTGAAGACTTGAGTGCATTGAGTGCATTCCGAATTCTTGTTCAGAAAGACTATCTGGGGTAGGAAGACCACCGCCACCGCCAACGTTGACTTTTTCCGCATGCTGAATGGTCGCAGTCTCAGTGCTAATAGCAGTTGAGATAGACATACAGTCGCGGTCCTTGTCATGCTCGAAAGATTCAACTTCAACAGCTTCGTGACTAGAGATGATGGCATCCGAAAGTTGACATTCTTCAATCTGGTCCACAAGCATTTCATCGGCTGGAAGTGACTCAGTCCTCTCTGCGACTAAGCCAAACTGAGAACTAGGTTCTGGGCTAGGACTGAGCGTGTTTCTCCTTTCAGTGAGACGGCGCCTGATATCGTTCTTACTGATGCGATGGTGTATATGAGATCGAAGGGACATTGTATGAGGGCTGTTATCACTTTGGCTCACGTCGGAGGGTGAATTAGTAGGGATAGGCGACGATGTGACGTGGGGAAGTAACTCCGACTGTGGCAATGGAGAGGATGAAATTTTTCTCGAAGTCTCGTTATTGATTCCCGCAAGAACCTCGTCATCCTCTTGAACTTCTAGAGACAGGCCGGAGGCAGAATGTTGCGTATCGGGTTCATCGTCGGATAGTGGAGAGTTGCCTAGAACAGACGAAGGAGGACCCTTACAGATTGGGTCAATATTTGGTTGTTTGTGAACGAATAGAGGCAGCGCACCTCATCACTCGATTGATATATTTCACTTCTGCTTAACCCAGTCAAACTCACTTCGGAATGACCGATAGAAAGATTAGCTGGGTCCAGAGACTCCCCACTAGTTCTATGATGATCTTCAAAGCTACGTTCATGAGAACCAAAAGTCTCTGCCCCAACAGATGGAGATCGACGCTCGATAGATTGTGATCCTACCATGGTTCTATGAGTCAATCAGAACCTGATGAACATAGAACAAGTGCGCACCTCTTGGCCACATGTATTTGGGAATCGAACTATCACCACGAGTTGGGAGGGGGCTAGTTCTCATAGGCGATGGTGAAAGTTTGACAGAGATTTCTTGTTTCTCTTCTTCATAGTCCATATTCAATCGTCGACTGATGGGTGGTGTACTTTGTGCAAGGATGGGAGAGGAGTGAGACAATGTAGCTGAGAGGCCAAGAGGTGACGCAGAGCTGGAAATCTGGGAACTAAAGGAATGGATGTTACTGGATTTCTCTACTTGAGGGGATTGATGGGTATAAGTGAAGGAGGAATGAGGAGATGCATGAGGGGAAAAACGAAAGGAATTTTCCCGAGGAGAATCTTGGTGAAGGTGATGTGACAGGCGTTCGGGCTGGTGCATTTGCTCGAAAGGAATCCCATCTTCGGTTTCAAGATCTGTTGGTATATCGGATATATTAGGTGTAGGAGTTTCGGGAGCACCAACGCCGGCGAGAGCTGTGTTAGAGGAAAAGAACATTTCCTCTACCAGTCCTGTAATGCTTGTGTCTGAATCCAAAAATGTCTTGGGTGCGGTCTTCACACCACCGCCGGTATCTGGTAGGTGAGTATTTTCATAAGAACCATCTTGTATAGGCTCATTCGGGGTAGGCTGAGCCTGAAGCTTTGATTGAGGAGGTTCATCGTCCATATGTCCACCGCGGAAAAACGTATCCTCCTCATCGATATCTTGGCCAAACCCACCGTAGCGCACTCCGTCATCCGAACCCTCCCAAAGCTCCTCTTCAGAAGTTTCGCGATCGAATTCAACAACGTCACAGCGCTCGTCAAACGTCACAGTCTTTCTTCGCTCCCTTTTGGTTCCGCCACTGAGACGAGGTCCATGAAGCCGTCTTGACACGAGCGAAGACCTTCCTGGTGAAGAGCTAGCAGTGGGTGCTGGAGGCTCACTGCTGAAACGAGCATGTCGAGATGAGACAGGAGCAGAGTTAGGTAAAGGCGTGGGTTTAAGAAGGGAAGAAGGAGAAGTAGATTGGAGGAACTCATTTATGGTGGTGGTCCGTTCTGATTGCTTGAAAGGGCTTTTCGTTACAGGCTCCTTCTCAAGAAGACCTCGAAACACTGTGCTTTGTTTACGGTCACGTTTCAGGGAAAAGGGGCGGTCATTCTCCGTTTCTGCGTCCTCATGCATTGATGGGGGACGGGGCCGCTTCTCTCCCGAGACCCGTCTGGTGGGAGGGACGATTGAAGTTGGACGAGGTAGCGTAGGCAGTACAGGCAGTTGGGATTTGAATGGTGATTTGGAGACCAAATTATTCTGCTGAACATGCTTAAAGCTAGAAGAAGAACGCCGGGCTACTGCGACATCACGTTGGAGAACCTGAGAATCTCGCTTTGCGATTCGCAAAGGAGAAGTGATAGAACCAGAACTTGAGGATGAGGGTATTGAGTTCATGCCTGACGATGACCAGCCGGACTCGCGGATGATAGAGGACCTGATAGTGTCAGGGGAATTCAAAAGCGAACGGTTCTGGCGGGGTGAAGTTGCCATGAAGTGGTCTGTGCCACTAACTGGCGCAAATCCACAGAGAAATGAGAATCGTTACTAGAGTCGTGAAAACTCGTGTGATGAAAGCGTGATTCCTGCGGGCCCACGAGGAGAGTCAACAACTTATCGTGAGAAGTTTAACTCGCAAGTCCCAGGCCGAATCACCGGACGCGCCTGTCACGTGTCAACGGACTCGGTCTCAGTTGCGGAGTCCAACACCCGAAAATCTGAATTTGGGTGGGGCAATCGATGAACGACACAACAAGGCAGCAGCCCCAAGTGGAAGACTTCTCACTTGTATTATAATCCGCCATTTTTGAAGACACATTTTCCTTTTCCAGTATTCCACCTTGAACATCGGGACACAACGGAAGCGGAGAAGACAGTGAGAATAACACAGGAAAGAGTCTTTGCTGATTGACGCCGTATTCCAAAGGAAGGATCAGGTAGTTTGTTGAAGCATCAAAGCATCTGGCCCGCAATGAATGTTGTTGCAAATGGAGATCATCATGTTTTGTTCGATGTTGATGAAGCAAAAGACCTGTGGAAAATAATCAAACACTAACTCCGGCAACCTCCGGGCCGACACCTCTAAACACAAGTAAGTTCCTTACCTGCGACCCTCTGTACTTCTTTCAACTCCATTACCAATGTCATTTCAAGGTCTCATTTCTGCCTCGGAATGTGCTGTATCCACGAATCCATTGTCCCAAGTCCTCAAGCATGCTGAAGGGGACCGCAGCCTACAACAGGTAGGTCACATAATTACTCACACTCAGAAACTGCCAATAACCCGCACTTCAGGATAGAGTCACGAGCCCATCATCAAGTAGAGTAAGCCAGCTTCGCACAAATCCTTTCCTAAAGTTGACTCATGCAATCCATAGCTTCACCAATTGCCGACGAGTGCCGGTCCCTCCAGCACTAATGAACAAGATCTGGCACTCGCCCGACAATTCTTTGATGCTCAAGGCCTTGCTCCAGGACCATCCTTTATACCTCATCCTTCAGAACTCGCCAGATTAAACCATATGCCTTCTGGTCTTGCTACTCTGAATCATG
>Ga0153942_1001004_pt1 | contig 11233 bp, 7 predicted proteins | sample TSNJ026MetaG_FD_104731 | JGI IMG/M metagenome (GOLD analysis project Ga0153942, IMG submission 104731) | Attine ant fungus gardens microbial communities from New Jersey, USA - TSNJ026 MetaG | ecosystem: Host-associated > Fungi > Mycelium > Unclassified | place: USA: New Jersey, Brendan T. Byrne... | reverse complement strand
TGTGGTCAACAACGTGGAGACATTTGCCACCATCCCCAGCATAGTAGAGAAAGGCGCGGAGTGGTTCCAGTCCATTGGAGCGAAGAAGTATCCGGGTACCAAGATATTTGCCCTATCCGGCGATGTTGTAAACCGCACCTGGGCGGAGGTGCCCACCGACACAATTCTGCGGGACATCGTCTACGGCATAGGTGGTGGCATCCCCAACGGGCGCAAACCGAAAGCAGTGCAGGTGGGCGGCAGCTCTTGCCGCTTTATCACAGAGAAGATGCTGGACAGCGCCGCCGACTTTGACTCCATGGCGAGGCTGGGTGCGTCGTTAGGTTCCGGCTCAGTGCTGGTTATTGATGACAGTCACAACATCGTTGACGTTCTGGTTCCCATCGCCGAATTCTTTGCCCACGAGTCCTGCGGCAAATGCGTCCCTTGCCGGGAAGGTTCCATGCGGATGGCCGGACTGATCCGGGACATTGCAGAGGGTCAAGGCGACGAGGAAAAGCTGGCGATGATCCGGAAGCTTTCGGGCTACATGCAGTCCTCCTGTTTCTGCCCCCTGGGACAGTCCGCCACTACGGCGATAGCCAGCGCCATGGAGCATTTCCCGGAGGATTTTGAAGAAAAGCTCCAGAGAAAGGAGGCTGTGGTTCATGTCAAAGGTTAGCCTGACAATTGACGGCATCAACATAACCGCACCGCAAGGCAGTACCATTCTGGAGGCCGCCGCTCTGGCTGGAATCCGAATCCCGACCCTCTGCCATCTCAAGGATCAGAACGTGAAAGCCAATTGCCGCATCTGCGTGGTGCAGGTGAAAGGGATGGTGCTGCTTCAGCCCGCCTGCGCCACCAAGGCGGCGGAGGGGATGACGGTATGGACCGACACCGATGCCATCCGGGAATCCCGAAAGACGAGTTTGGAACTAATTCTGAGCAGCCATAGCTGGGACTGCCACCACTGCCTGCGCATCGGCAACTATGGGGTGGAGGAGCTGGATAAGGAGCTTTGCAGTTTTTGCTTCTTTTGCGACTGCGTTAAGGATGGCGACTGTGAGCTACAGGCATTGGCCGAGGAATATGATGTGCGGCAACTTCCTTTCGATTGGTGCGGGGAGTCATTACCGCTGGACGATTCCACCGGCTCGGTGGTGCGCAATCCCAACAAGTGCGTCAAATGCCGGCGGTGTATTGAGGTCTGTACAAATGAACAGACAGTAAATGCCTTGGGCGTAGAACATCGCGGTTCCCGGTTACAGGTAGTCCCGGCGCTTGGTAATAGTCTTGCGGACAGCCCTTGTGTTAAGTGCGGTAAGTGCATCGACGTCTGTCCCACAGGCGCCATCTATGCCAAGGAGCAGATTGATGAGATGCTGTACACTGTCCGGCTGGAAAAGGAGAAGCGGACGGTGGCCCAAATTTCCCCCGGCATCCGTGGAGAACTTGCCCGCTTGCTGGACATGGATGAGCGGGATCTGGATCTGAAGCAGCTGGCCACCGGACTGCGGAAGATCGGCGTGGAGACCGTGGTGAGTGAAGAATACGCCGCCAGCGCCGCCAGTGCGGAGGCTGTGGAAAAGTTAAGCGAGGCCCTGAAGCAGATGCCGGGAACGGTAATCCTTTCCAACAGCGCGCCCGCGATCGAGCTGATCCGAAAGGAATTCACGGACTTGGATAATGCACTGCTTACTTATCCGTCGGCGGAGCAGAAGTTCGGACAGCTTGTCAAGGGGGAATGGGCAAAACACGCCGCTGCGGAGGCTGAGAATGTTTGCGCCATTACTCTTTCGACTGACGTTTCCTGCAAGGCGGAGGCGTTGCAGCCGGATATGCATATCGACGGCGTCCCCAGCGTGGACTTCGTCCTAACGCCACGGGAGATTGCCCGGATGCTCAACAAGACGGCGGTGGATCTCAGACAACTGCCACAGGGTGAATACGATCTGCTTGGGGAAGCGCGGGTACCATCTATCGAATCCTGCGGCACCTTGCTGGAAAACCCTGGCGGAGCAGAAGGCGTCACCGAACTGGAACTGCAGCTGGACGGCAAAACGGTCAGGGCGGCTGTAGTCTGTGGTCTCGGCGGTGTCCGGCGGATGATGGAAGAAATACAGTCCGGCGTATCTCCCTATCAGGTGGTGCGCGTCTGTTCCTGATGCATTCCCCAAACGTCTTACAATAAGTTTGAATTTGAGAGGAGCTATGAATATGGGACACATGGAAATATATAAATCCAAGGTGATTACAGCGGAAAAGGCGGCGGCCCTCATTGAGTCCAACATGATCGTGGAATACGCGCCCTGGGTGCCCGCGCCTGTGAAGTTCGATATCGCTCTGGGAAAACGGGCGGGTGAGCCAGGTCTCGAACATGTCAACATCCGTGGCGGTTCCACTTTCCGCAAACCGGACGTCTTCACCAACGATCCGGAGGCCAAGACATTCAACTACGGCGTCTGGTACTTCTCGGGTCTGGATCGCAAGCTGGCGGCCACACCCCGCAGCGTTCCCTATTATGTCTGCAACTACCATGAAGTCCCCCACTACGGCAAGCGGGAGGAGTTGCGCCACAAGTGGCCGGATGTCTTTGTGACCCAAGCCACCCCTATGGACGGTAATGGTTTCTTCAACTTCGGGGTCGGTAACTCTCACAACAAGGATTACGCCACCAACGCTAAAACCGTCATCGTTGAGGTGAACAAGAACATCCCCCGCTGCCTGGGCGGCTTCGGAGAGGGGCTGAACCTCAACGAGATTGACTATATCATCGAAGAAGGAGAGGACACCCCCATCGTCGTCACGCCACCGCCGGGAGAGCCCACCCCCGAGGAGCTAATCATCGCACAGCTCATTGTGGATGAAATTCGGGATGGCTCCTGCCTCCAGTTGGGCATTGGCAACATGCCCAACACCATCGGTGTGGAACTGGCCAAATCCGATCTGAAAGATTTAGGTATTCAGACCGAGATGTTCTGCGAGGCGTTCCTCAACCTGTATCAGGCCGGAAAGATCACAAACCGCAACAAGGTTGTGGATAAGTATAAGTCCGGCTACGCTTTCGCAATGGGGACCCAGGCGTTGATGGATTTCCTGGATGACAACCCCAACCTGGCCTCCTGTCCGGTGGACTATCTCAATGATCCCGCCCGCATCCGCGCCAATCCCCGGGTGATGTCCATCAACAACCTGCTGGAGGTGGATCTGTTCACTCAGGTCTGCTCCGAGACCAGCGGCTTCCGCCAGATCTCCGGCAGCGGCGGCCAGTTGGACTACGCGGCGGGTGCCTACGAGTCCGAGGGCGGCAAGAGCTTCCTGGCCTTTACCTCAACCTACACCGATAAGGATGGCAAGAAGCATTCCCGCGTCCGGCCCACCCTCGCCCCCGGCGCCGTGGTCACCACGCCCCGCACCGCCGTCCACTGGCTGGTCACCGAGTACGGCAAGATCAACGTCAAGGGCATGTCCACCTGGGAGCGTGCCGAGGCGGTTATCAGCATCGCACATCCCGATTTTCGCGACGACCTGATCAAGGACGCTGAGAAAATGGGCGTTTGGCACCAGTCCAATAAAATTCGGTAAAAATTGTTGATACGCGCCCCCTATCGCGTCCATTGCTGATAGGGGGCGAATACAAGGAGAGAAGCATATGAATCCAAAATACGCAAAACTGTTTGAGCCGACAAGCATCGGCAAGGTAAAGCTCAAGAACCGAATGTCCATGGCTCCCATGGGCTTGGTGGGCTATTCCGACTATATGGGCGGTTTTACGGAAAATGCAGCGAACTACTACATCGAGCGGGCAAAGGGTGGCGTGGGCCTTATTATCACCGGCCTGTGCTGCGTGGATTACAACGAGATGGCGGATTTCGGTGTGCCCTGCCCCGCCTACAATCCCATTGCCTTTTCCATGACCACCGCCTCCATGATTGAGAAAATCCATGCCTACGATGCGAAAATCTTCATTCAGCTCACCGGCGGTTTGGGACGCTCGGCAGTTCCCGCATTGGTAAAGCAATTCATCGCCCCGTCCGACAACGAAAACCGCTTTGAGCCGACGATCGAGCATCGGCCTCTCCTCAAATCAGAAATTGAGACCCTTGTGCAGAACTTTGTCAAATCCGCCGCATCAGCAAAACGGGCCGGTTTTGACGGAGTGGAAATCCACGCCGTTCATGAGGGATATCTTCTGGATCAGTTCGCCATCTCCCTCTTCAACCGCCGCACCGACGAATACGGCGGCGATCTGCGCGGCAGGCTGAAAATTGCCACCGACATCGTCAAGGGCATCAAGGCGGCGTGCGGCGAGGACTTCCCAGTCTCCCTGCGATATAGCATTAAAAGTTTCATGAAAGGGCTTCGCCAGGGAATCCTTCCCGGTGAGACCGCCACAGAGGTGGGCAAAGATTACGACGAGGGGATCGAAGGCGCCAAGATTCTGGTGGAGGCAGGCTACGACAGCCTGAATGTGGATGTTGGCACCTACGACTCTTGGTATTGGAACCACCCGCCCATGTACTTTGAGGACGGCATGTACCGGGAGTTTGGCCGGATGGTGAAACAGGCCGTGGATGTCCCTGTAATTTTGGCAGGGCGGCTGGACGACCCCGAAGTCGCCATTGACGCGCTGAACGGCTGCTGCGACATCGTCTCTTACGCACGGCCCCTCCTGGCCGACCCTGAGCTTCCCAACAAGATTTACGCAGATCAGCTTGAGGATATCCGTCCCTGCTTGGGCTGCCACGACGGCTGTATGGGCCGTATTGCTTCCGGTCTCGCGCTTTCCTGTGCGGTCAACCCCGCCTGCGGTCGCGAGAAATCCTACGGAATTACTTCCGCCGAGCGTCAAAAGAAGGTGCTGGTCATCGGCGGCGGTCCCGCAGGTATGGAGGCGGCCCGCGTTGCCGCGGCGCGTGGTCATTCCGTCACCCTGATAGAACGGGAGCCGGAATTGGGCGGCAATCTCAATGTGGGCAGCGCCCCCAAGTTTAAGAAAAACGACGCCCGGCTGGTAGAATGGTACGAGCGGCAGCTTCGTATTCTGGGGGTCGATATCCGCACCGGGCAAGAGGCGAACGAGACAGCCATCCGGAATGCCGGGGCGGATCACATCATCCTCGCCACCGGCTCCATGCCCAATGAATTGGCGCTGGGGGAGGAAAACACGGTGTGTACCGCAGCGGATGTACTGCTGGGTAAGGTGGAGGCTGGCCGGAACATTGTTGTAATCGGCGGTGGGCTCGTTGGCTGCGAAACCGCCCTCTGGCTGGCGCAGCAGGGGAAGAAAGCCACCGTCGTCGAGCTACAGGACGATATTCTCGGCGGCCCACATGGTATGCCAATGATGAACTCCAGCATGCTGCGGGAACTGTTGGCATTCCATAATGTGGACGTTTACACCGGCACAAAAGCGGAACGAGTGACCGGAGACAGCGTCGAGCTTGCCACCGTAGACGGTAAGCGTTCGGTCGCAGCCGATACCGTCATCATCAGTGTCGGCTACAGGGCGGACAGCACGCTATATGAGCAGATCCGGCAACTGGGCATTCCTGTCCATAACATCGGGGATTCCCGGGATGTGAAGAACGTCATGCACGCCATCTGGGATGCCTACGAGGTGGCAAGGAGCCTTTAAGGAGAGCGCCAATGGAATATCAAAAAATCTTACTGTCCATCAAGGACGGAATCGCAAGAATCAGTCTCAATTCTCCGCAGAACTTCAACGCTCTGACAGGTGACATGGGAGCGGAACTCAATGATGCCCTTGACTGCTGCGAGCGGGATCCGGCCGTGCGGGTGGTCATCTTATCCGGGGAAGGCCGGTCTTTCTGTGCCGGCGGCGACCTCAAGAATATGGATGCAATATTGAAAAACACCGGGCAAGCTGCTTTCGCGGGCAGCTTCCGCAATGATCTGAAAAAAGTGGGGGACGCAGCCCGCCGAATCCGCAGACTGCGGGTGCCGGTTATCGCGGCGGTGCATGGCGCAGCCGCAGGGGCAGGCTGCAATCTCGCCCTGCACTGTGATTTCAAGATAGCAACAGAGGATGCCAAATTCATCGAGTCTTTCATCAATGTCGGCCTCATCCCCGATATGGGCGGCAGCTATATCCTCAGCCGCTACCTGCCCCTTTCCCGCCTCAATGAGGCTCTGATGCTGGGGAAACCCATTACCGCGGCTGAAGCGTTTGATCACGGCCTTGTTAACGCAGTGGTACCTGCGGAGGCGCTGGAAGAAGAAACCGAAAAGCTGGCGCGTCAGCTGAAAGCCATGCCAATTCTGTCTCTGGCCAAGATCAAGCGGCTGGTGAACCTGTCCATCTTCGGCGGGCTGGATGTTGTCCTGGAGGCTGAGGAGGAATACCAGCATCTCTGCGCGCAAAGCGATAATTTCCGTGAGGGAGTTAGTGCCTTTGTGGAAAAACGCAAGCCGGCTTTCAACGCATAGCCGATCACTACTCAAAGCAAAATTATGAATGGAGGAACATCAATGCAACAGTTTATCAATCGTGTGGCTGTTCTGGGCTCCGGCGTGATGGGCGCGGCCATTGCCGCCCACGTCGCGGGAGCGGGGATCAGCGTTACTCTTTTGGATATCGCCCCCAAGGAACTCACCGAACAGGAGGCGAAAAAGGGACTGACTTTGAATGACCCCGCCGTGCGCAACCGCATCGCCCAATCCGGCAAGGATCGAATAATGAACCCCAGAACCCGCAGCATCTTTGAAAAGGGCTTAGGTAGCCTTATCACCGTTGGCAACTTCGAGGACGACATGGATTTGCTGCATGACGCGGACTGGATTCTCGAGGTGGTGGTGGAGCGCCTCGACGTCAAACGGGATCTGTTTGAAAGGATCAACGCCGTCCGCAAGCCCGGCTCTATTGTCTCCAGCAATACGTCGGGCATCTCCATTAACACCATCATTAAAACCATGCCCCTGGAGTTCCGCCAGCACTTCATTGGCGCCCATTTCTTCAACCCGCCCCGCTACATGAAGCTGGTCGAGCTTATCCCCTCCTCCGATTGCAAACCGGAAATTCGCGACTTCATGAAGACATTCATGGAGCGCACCTTGGGCAAATCGGTCATCCTGTGCAAAGACACCCCAGCTTTCATTGCCAACCGCATCGGCACCTTCGCATCGGTGGCGGGTCTGCAGATGATCGAAAAGAGCAGCTTTGGGATCGCCGAGATCGATCAGATTACCGGACCAGTCATGGGCCGCCCCAAGACCGGTACCTTCCGCCTGATGGATGTGGTCGGTCTGGAAATCCCAGTGTTTGTGGCCCAAAACATTATCGAGAATATCGACGATGAGGCGGAAAAAGCGGCCTTTGCCCTCCCCGACGTCCACATGGATCTGGTTAACCGCAAACATCTCGGCGACAAAACCAAGCAGGGATTCTACAAGCGGGTCAAGACGCCGGAAGGCGCGGTAAACTTGATCTGGGAAGCCGATAAGGAAGACTATGTCGCCGCTGATAACCGAGAGCTTCCGGCGGTGCAGCGCGCTTCCGCCTGTAAGGGCCTGGACGAGAAGCTGCGGACACTGGTTTACGCCCCCGAGGAGGACGGAAAAGTCGCCTGGGAAATCACCAAGGCCACCCTCCTTTACGCGGCCCGCAAGGCGACGGAAATCTCCTACGATTACCGAGATATTGATACCGCAATGAAGTGCGGGTACAACTGGGAATATGGCCCTTTCCAGATATGGGACGCCATTGGACTTGAGAAATCAGTAAAGCGCATGCAGTCGGAAGGGGAAGATATCCCGGATTGGGTAATAGCAAAACTCCAAAGCGGCGACACTGCATTCATCAAGGAAGACGTATCCGTCCCCTACATCGACCTGAACCGTCAGTCCTTTGAGGTGGTGAAGGAAAACAGCGACGCAGTCCTCTGCAACATCGGCGACGACGTGTTGCTCCTGAAATTCAAATCCAAAGCAAACTCGGTGGAGGCGGGCGTGTCCGAGCTGCTGCTGGAGGCCGTTGCCACCGTGGAGCAGGGCTATGTTGGTTTGATCATTGCCAACAGCGGTAAAAACTTCTCGGTTGGCGCCAACCTTTCAACCCCCACCGGTTTTATCAAGGACATGGACTTCGCTGCCACTGAAAAACGGGTGGAAAGCCTGCAAAAAGCTAACATGGCCCTCAAGTACTGCAAGCGGCCGGTGGTGGCTGCCCCCTTTGGGCAGACCCTGGGCGGCGGTGCGGAGATCGTGCTCCACAGCCACGGCGCGGTGGTGGCGGCTGAGACCTACATGGGTCTTGTGGAGATCGGTGTAGGCTTGGTGCCTGCGGGCGGCGGCGTCAAGGAGCTTCTCTGGCGCTATATGGAATATGCTGACAAGGCCAAGGGAGCAAGTCCCATGGATTTTGTCACAGTTGCATGGGAATTCGCCGCCATGGGTAAGGTATCCGGCAGCGCCCATGAGGCGGTGAAGTGGGGTTTCTTGCGGATGTCCGACAATATTCAGCTAGGACAGGAGTACATTGTGGATGAAGCGAAAAAGATGATTTTTGCCCTGGATGCCATAGGCTTCCGCCCGCCCGTCAGACGGGAAGTCAAGGCGACCGGCGCAACCGGTCGGGCAGCCATTCAGTATGTTTCCTCCAACATGCGGAAGGGCGGTTTCATCACCGAATACGACGCGCATGTTGCCGACAGAATCGCCTACATAATCACCGGCGGCGATGCGGCGCCCGGTACGCTTGTTTCCGAGGAGCACATCCTCCGGCTGGAGCGGGAGGCATTCATGAGCCTGATCCGGCAGGAAAAGACCCAACAACGCATTGAACACATGCTGAAGACTGGCAAAAGGTTGAGTAACTAAAAGAAAAAGCCGACCAGAAGGAGGATATACCTACCATGAGAGAAGCAGTAGTTGTTGCATATGGCCGTTCCGCTATTGGAAAGGCCCCTCGGGGTGCCCTGAGCATGACCCGTCCGGAGGATTATACCGCCCAGGTAGCGAAGGCGGTGGTGGAAAAGGTTCCACAGCTCGACCCCTCTGAAATTGAGGATCTCGTCCTCGGATGCGCTACCCCAGAGGCGGAGCAGGGCTTCAACATGGGACGCGTCGTCGCCCTGCGGGCGGGCTTGCCCTTTGATGTCCCGGGCCAGACCGTGAATCGGTTCTGTTCTTCCGGGCTCCAGGCCATCGCTACCGCCGCCAATTCCATCATAGCAGGCCAGGCCGACGCAGTGCTGGCGGGTGGCGTGGAAACCATGAGCCTGATCCCCATGGGCGGGCGGAACATCTCCCCTAATCCTTATCTGATTGAGAACAGCGAGACCTACATGGGTATGGGCATGACGGCAGAGCGGGTCGCCGAGAAGTACGGCATCACCCGGGAGATGCAGGATGGCATGGCCGTGCAAAGCCATGCCAAAGCAGCAAAGGCCCAGGCTGAGGGAAAGTTTGACGACGAAATCATTCCTGTTGACGCCACCTGCCCCGCTGTGGGGGAAAACGGCCTGGCATCCAGCAAGACAGTGGTGTTCGATAAGGACGAGGGCATCCGCCCCGGCACCACCATGGAGGATTTGGCAAAGCTTAAAACCGTGTTCAAAAAGGATGGTACTGTCACGGCGGGTACCTCCTCCCAGATGAGCGATGGGGCGGGCATGGTGCTGCTCATGAGCAGGGAGAAGGCAGAGGCTCTGGGGATCAAGCCTATCGCAATATTCCGCATGTTCGCACTGGCAGGGCTGGATCCCCAGTACATGGGCCTTGGCCCCATCAAAGCTATTCCTAAAGCCTTGGACAAGGCAGGATTGAAGCTAAAAGATATTGATCTGATCGAACTCAATGAGGCATTTGCCGCCCAAGCGATCCCCTGCATTAACGAGCTGGGTCTCAACGCGGAGATTGTCAATGTTAACGGCGGCGCAATCGCCCTCGGCCATCCCTTGGGCGGCACTGGCGCCATCCTCACCTGCAAACTGTTGTCCGAAATGGCTCGCCGGAATAGTCGCTATGGCCTTGTCAGCATGTGCATCGGCGTCGGAATGGGCGCCGCAGGTATCTACGAGATGTGCTAACCGCAAATTATTTACTTTCGCAGCAAGCAGGAACGGCCTCTGCTGACAAAATGCAGGCATGCTGTATGAATTCCATCGGCGTGCCTGCATGAACTTTAAACAGAAGGATGATAGCCTATGCAGGAGGGATCCGGCGTAAAGACAATTGCCGATTCCATGACCGAAACCATCCGCGTCGTTGTGCCCCAGCATCTCAACGGCGCCGGCACGTTATTCGGCGGACAACTGGCCCTGTGGATCGATGAAGTGGCCGGGGTCGTTGCCGCACGGCATTGCCGCAGTTCCGTCACAACAGCCGCAATCGACAACCTGCGATTCCGCGAACCCATGTACCAAAACGAACTGTTGATCATGCGGGGGAAAGTTACCTTCACCGGGACCACTTCGCTGGAAGTACGGGTGGACAGCTTTGCGGAAAATATTCATGGTAAAACAAAGTTAATCAACACAGCATTTGTTATCATGGTTTCCCTCGGACAGGAGGGGAAGCCGATAACTGTGCCTGGGTTGGCCCTGCAAAACGAGATAGAACAGGCAGAGTTCGAGGCTGGCAAGCGGAGAAAAGAAGTTCGCATGCGGCTAAACAAAGAGCTTTACGAATAGAGTTTGGTTAATAACCAAAATGCATTGGTCTCAATCAAGAGATTTCTGGAGGGTACTTGTAGGCGCTCACAACACTGATAGGGAAAGAAGGGATCTTATGAACAAGAACAGCCAAATAATGAAAAGCAGTATAATGGCCTGCCTATTTGTCCAGCTATGTATTGGCATCCTTTACTTATGGAGCGTCTATAGAACACCGGTTGTGGAGCATTATGGATGGACGACATCAGCCGCGACGATGGTTTCGTCTTATATGATATTTGCATTTGTAATCGGTAATCTGATCGGCGGCTTCGCTCAAATCAAGATGAATCCCAAAACCGTTGCAACAATCGGCTGTATCGTTTTCTGCAGTGGCTTGATTCTAACTTCTTTTTTAACGCCCGAAACAGTAAATCTAATGTACTTGACCTATAGTACGATCAGCGGATTGGGTTGCGGATTCGCCTACGGAAGCGCTCTATTCTGTGTTATTCGCTGGATGCCTCATCGCAGAGGATTTGCATCAGGATTATCTGCGTCTGCGTTTGGGCTCTCCACAGTTATATTCAGCCCGATTTCCAAATGGCTTTTGGGCTTAGATGCATTTGGGAGCAATT
>Ga0153942_1000993_pt1 | contig 11279 bp, 7 predicted proteins | sample TSNJ026MetaG_FD_104731 | JGI IMG/M metagenome (GOLD analysis project Ga0153942, IMG submission 104731) | Attine ant fungus gardens microbial communities from New Jersey, USA - TSNJ026 MetaG | ecosystem: Host-associated > Fungi > Mycelium > Unclassified | place: USA: New Jersey, Brendan T. Byrne... | reverse complement strand
GCAAACGATGATACATTCAAAAACGGCGGCGCCGGATTTGTAGTAGATGAAGGCGCAATTGTCTGCGATGGTTTCATAGTCAGAAAGGTGTAAATAGCTTCACTCATAGACAGTAATATTCTATCACATGGAACACTTTCAAGGCCGCAAAATATTTCTTGAGATGCTCAGCTCCGAAATATTTTGCGGCTTTGACAATTTGCGTATCGTATAGAGTCAAAGGATGTGCATAATCTTGACCGGAGAAAACAAAAAATTCCTTAAAGTCATGCTTTATTTAGCCTTGCCAATCGTTATGCAGGAGCTTGTCAACTCTCTGGTTAATATACTGGACACATTTATGGCAGGAAGAGTTGGGCTTCAAGAGCTAACTGCTGTAGGATTGGCAAATCAGATATTTTTCCTTTTTTCATTGCTCTGTTTCGGTATAAACAGCGGTTCCTCCATCTTCATGGGACAATTCTGGGGAAAGAAGGATATCCCCGGAATTCACAAAACTATAGGAATTTGCCTGTCTATCAGCCTGATGGCTGCCGCTTTGTTCGCAGCAGCAGCTTTTTTTATACCGGAAACGTTGATGAATATCTATTCTAAAAACGATACCTTGGTCATAAATTACGGAGCTCAATACTTGCAAATAATATGCCTAAGTTACTTCCCTTACGCTATAACCAGTTCTATCAATGCTTCTCTTAAAAGCTGCGGGCAGACAAGGCTTCCCGTGTTAACCAGCTTGTTGTCCCTGATCATGAATTGCATTTTCAAATATATTTTTACTTTTAAATTGAGACTGAGCGTACAAGGAATAGCTTTAGCTACTGTGATCGCCCGTTTCATAGAGCTTTTTGCTCAGCTTATATTGATATACAAATTAAGGATGCCGGTGGCAGGGAATTTAAAAGCCTACATGTCGGCTGATTGTATATACCTGAAAAAATACCTCCGTATAGCGGTGCCGGTAATTTTCACCGGATTTTTATGGGCGGTGGGCACTTCATTTTGCAATATAGCGTTTAAATATACCGGTACCCAGGGTCAAGGAGCTTACCAAATGGTTAATACAATACAACAGCTCTTTCTAATAATGGGTATAAGTATAGGCAGCGCCTGCGGGATATTAATGGCCAGATATTTGGGTGCCGGGGAGTTGGATAGGGCGATACGCTACTCTAGAAAATGCCTTGTGCTGTCGGTTGTTTTAGGCGCTCTAATGAGTGGGCTTTTAATTATTATGTCGCCACACTTAGTTAATATTTTTAATGTATCTCAGGAGGTAAAAAATCTGGCTCTTAAGACACTAAAGGTTATTGCTGTATGTTTAATATTAACAGCATTCAATTACACAGCCATTGTAGGTATACTGCGAAGCGGAGGAGATACCTTGTTTGGTCTGTTAGTTGATGGCTTAACCGTTTGGCTGGTGGGGGTACCCATCGCTTTCGTTACCGCGAAGTTTATTGGATTACCCATCTACTGGGTCATTGCTTTTATACGAATGGAGGATACTGTCAAGTTTATATTGAGCTTTCACAGAGTATTGAGAAACGATTGGGCACGGAGTATAGTGTAGCAAAAAAAGCACAACCTTAAATTACAGGCCGGCAAAGAAAACGAACGCATGAAAATGGCCGGAGGAGTACTGTTCGTACAAATCTATGTTTACAACTCTAACAGTTATTTTACTACGCTAACATATATCGATTGATGAAATGAAGTAGAATTAAATACGAGCTTTTATGATACCTTATCCATTGAGCTACTTAGCTATCAATGAAAAGGTTCGGATTTTATGTAAGTTTGGGCAACTGATATCGCAAGACATCAGTCTATGTGATACAAATCATGATTTAGTTTACTAGCGTAAATAATTTGTATATTTTCATATTGACGTATTTAGAATATTGACGTAAAATTAGACAATATACCATATATTCTCAATTTGTAGAAGTGTCTTACGGTTTGATGTATTATGCAAATGGAGGGGGTGAATATGTCTTAAGATAGAACTGGGGCTGTATGCCGTGGCACTCCAACCAGCTCAGTAGCGGATTTCGCAATTTACCGATAAGAACATTGAATTTCAATCGTACTGAAAATGAACAAGCAGAAGAATATATTACCCCAGTACTTATACTTTATCAAAACATCTTAAAGCATGATGAATCCGCTCATTTATAAGGAATCACAAGATAATTCTAATACATCGCCAAACTTGAGAAATATAGCTTCAATTGATGGCAATGTGCTATGCTCTGAAAATATTGATTTAGGCACAAAAAAGAGGTTCATTGATGCTGAAGGTCGGCAAGCATGGCTAATAAATTTTATTAGAATGGACGAAGAAAGCCAAATTATTAGTAGGGAGGAGTATTATCCGTATGGTGGGAAGCGAATTGATCTGCTAGCGCAGAAATAGAAGCTGACTATATAACTGTACGTTATTCAAAGAGAGAATTGGATGCAAATTGCCTTTATTATCCTGGATACAGATAGTACATACCTTGGGTGGAACGCTAGATCAGCCCAGACCCAGCTGGTGTGATTGAGAAATCCAATTATTATAGAATGGTTTCAAACAATCACCTGAAACAGCTGCAAGGTCACGAGCAATTCTCGCGGTTGTAATAATGAAGGAAGGAGTAAAGCGTTGGAGTGATAATACTCCGATCCATGAAGCTTCCGCACAATTTTGTACAGATTTTGAAGAAGGTTCTAGTACAAAAGCTCATGAGAAATTATCGTCGATTAGGCCTGGAGAATAAAATGCAGACTTGCTGATTTTGATTGAAAGAGAAAACATTGCCGAACTTACAAAACAGCGAGAGCGGACTAATACATTGATAGGCGTGTTTGAACCAATTGGATGGGAAGGAGCTAAATATGTATGGGATGTCATTTGGGTTATGTTTGCATCTTATGTGTCACGGGCCACTTTTTCAGCTCCAGAAGGTATGATGCCTGATCCTGCAAAAACATGGAAGACTTATGAGGAACCAATTTTTATGGCCCGAGGGGTTCAAATAAAAGAAAATAGGTTTGCAGCCTGATTTTAATGTAAATATGGTACCTTCATCAAGAAGTGGAAAGGAGCAAGTTATGTCAACAAGTGAAACCACCCTCTTCGCATTTCAGCTCAGGTCTGAAGAATTAACAGAAAAGCTTAATCGGACAGGCTATCGTACAGTATTTGATATCTCGTCTGAAAGCCTTTCGGGATTTAAGGCAAACAATCCCGATATACCTGCCTCGGATGCCAGAGAGATTTATAAGCTTGCCGTTCAGAGAACGGAAAATTTGATAATGCTATCCGAAGCATGGCAATTACACAATGACCCTATTATTAAAAACATACCTAAATTAGACTCGTCTGTTGGGCTGAAAAGCTTAAACTCCGCCTTAGAACGAAGTCTTGGAGATGGAAGCGATTTTAATGACCTATTTCCTGAAAGATCGCCGGAAGGCTATGCGGACATCGCTTCAATTCAATCGCTCTTCTCACCTGGTCGATATTTAACAGTACTGTATAAAATCGCCAGGCAGCTGCACGATACAAGCAGCGAATTTCACATTGATAACCGGCGACCAGATTTAAAGTCATTGGTACTGTCGGACAACAACTTAAACAAGTTAGTAACATCTCTTGATATTTTATTAGATGTGTTGCAGCCCGATGATATAGATACGCTGAACTCCCTTAAAGACAAATATTATCCAATGAATTTACCTTATGACGACAGTCTTACACAAATCCGCGCAGCGTTAGAAGCAAAAGGAACTGATTTAGTAAACATATGGGATATTTTACTTGATACACAGAGAAACGCGTTTACAGATATATTTTTAGTCGGTAGAGAATTCAATTTAGCAATGTTTTACAGCAATATAAGTAGTTATCCATTTTACTTAGATAATATATCGGAAATCGGTGGAGTCAGATATGCAATTATTCCGCTTTCTCGAAGTAGCGTACTGACATATGCCAAATTTCAACTTGTAGGACTTAACGAAAAATACTACCTTCGTACTGCAGATGGCTTTTCTGTCAATGGTATTGATATGTCAGATTGTTATTTAACGAGAGCTGAAGGTATTGATGTGGAGATAGCTGATATATCTAGTGATGACGGATTAATGCTAAGTAGTAACAGAGGTGTCTTACCGTCTAGCTCACACATTCCTTTTCAAATAACTGCAAAAGATAATGGATCATTTGAATTTTTTTCTGAAGATTACGGATATGTTTCCGCTAAAAGCCTACAACCTGGTTATAGACTAGGATTCGTTAATCATTCTACTGATCATTTACTTAAAGCAGTATATCGCGATGGTATTACTTCAACTACTCTAACAATACAAGATATTTTGCCATCAAAGCTTGCGGAAGACTCGGAAAGCGTCAACTCTTCTCGACGCACTCGAGAATTATTGTGCTTAACGCCAAATAGTATGAAATTATTAATAAATTCTGAGGCTACTGCACGTGAGATTGCTAATCATTTTAATATAGCTGTTAGTGATTCTGATAGTGAAAGCTATATTACGGAAGCTTTAGTCTCTACATTGAATATAGTCGATAATTTTTGTCATAAAACTGGGCTGACGTTTAATCAACTTCTAACGCTAACAGCCCAAGGAGATTATCAAACGAAGAGCAAAGAGTTTGAAAGCAAGTATGTAAAATTTATTGGACTAAATAAAACAAATCCTGTACAAGTATCAGAATATGGTGCAGCTTTTCTTAATGCGGCTTCAACCTCACCTTTATGGGTGGCTCAATATGACGATTCAGGAAATTCTACGGATACCCCTATTTTGAATTTTACAGCAGATAACGTTGTTGAACTAGCAAGCAGAGCTGAAAAGCTCGTTCGTTTATCAAATGTTACAGGTCTTTCATTTGAGCAGTTGGATTGGATGATAACCAATGCCAGCAGAAGTGACTCTAGCGATGTGAATATTGATATAAAAAGTCATGTACTCAATGTCTTGGCAGAATATATTTGGCTTAACAAACAATATGGAATCACATCAGATGTATTTACTGCATTTATTGGAGAAGTGAACACATTTGCAGAAAAGGGCCAAAAAAGCTTGTATGAAGCTCTTTTCAGTAACGCCGATAATACAATTGCTATTCCCTCAGGAGCTACTTTGCAATTTGCAGTAAATAAGCAAGGAGAATATGAAGCAATTTGCTGCAAGTCTACAGGAGTTACTCCTGATGAGTTTTTCCGCATAGGCATGTATTGTTTTGGCAACTCTACAGAACAAATAACTGTTGATGAGAAAAATATAGCACAGATATATCGTATGGGAAAAATTCCTCAAATACTGGGCTTGAGCTTTACCGAGGCCGAACAATTATGGAAGATAATGGCCGGTGGCGATGATGCATTGTTAGAGTTAATAGGATCAGCTTCATATAATACATATTCGTTACATGTAATCTATCGAACGGAAGTAATTATAAGTTGGATGAATGAACATCAACTTGATGTCTCGACTTTGAATGCTTTGGTTACCAATACTTACAGTACTACAGCCACACATGAGCTATATAATTTTTTATTAAAGGTATATCAATCTGCAAGTGGAATTACGTCTGTAGCTGTAGATACGACTGAGAATTCTGCTCCTATAGAAAAGTTGTGTCAAGCAATGGCGGCAGGTTTCCACCTAAAGGCTAATATTATGATGAAGGTGATATCGTGGATAGGTAAAACAAGTGAGAAATATACTATTAATGATTTTTGGGACAATATCCAGGAATACTTCAATACTGATCATGAGAGCCCGCTTGATGATTTAGAAAAACAGACGGCTTTATTGCAATGGTGTCAGCAAATCAGTCAATATGTATTAATTGTTAAATGGTGCGGATTAAATGAACAAGACTTAGAATTAGTTACAGAAAACCCCGATTGGCTTATGGCTAAACAAACCTCGGCGCCTACCCCAACTTTACTGCTTCTTTTGATCTTGTCCCGTCTTAAGGAATGGCAGCAACGAACTCAGGTTTCCAGTGACGAAGCGATGCGTCACTTTACTCAAGCAAACTCATCAGGAATAACTCGTGATACCGCGATTACATTATTATCTAACATACATAACTGGAATGAAGAATACACTTCTTCAATAAATACTTATCTATTTGGAGAAGATGGATATCCCACAAATTTTGAGCAAGTTTATACTCTTGAACGCTGGACTAATCTGGGTAAGCAATTGAATATCGGCAGCAGGACTTTGAGCGAATTGTCGGAAATGTCAGGCAAAGACGAGGCGGCTGAAAGTACGGAATTAATTTCATCTGTGGCCAACAGCCTCATGGCCGCGCAATCTTAAAAACATGAGCGATAAAGAAAGGTGGGAGATATAATGTCAGATTCAACCTTACTACAAAATATTAAAGAGGCCCGTAGAGATGCCCTAGTGAGCAATTATATTGCTAATTTTGTTCCTGAAAAACTTGTGGGCAAGATAACAGATGCTGACAGTCTCTATGAATATCTGCTTTTGGATACAAAAATCAGCGATTTAGTTATAGCGTCGCCGATTGAGGAAGCTATCAGCAGTGTACAGCTCTTCATTAATCGTTGTGTCGAGGGATATGAGGGCTCCTTATCTTCCGAAAGCAATGATTTGTTTACAGAGGGCAATTTCTTATATAATTGGAATGATTATAATAAGCGATATTCAACCTGGTCAAGTAAAGAGCGTGTAAAATACTATGCAGGTAGTTATATTGACCCTACCTTGCGCAATGGAAAGACAGAAATTTTTCAAAATATGGAGAATCGAATCAACCACGGAAAGCTAACCCCAGATACAGTAGATAGCGCTCTTCAAGACTACTTAACGAGCTATGAGAGGCTGACCAATTTAGAATATATTAGCGTTAACAAAGGTAACGACGAGAGCGTGCTATTCTTTATCGGACGAACTAGAACGACACCATATGAATACTATTGGAGACAGCTTACTTTAAAGGAAGACAGTGACAATAAACTGGTTCCAAGCGAATGGAGCGAATGGAAAAAAATATCGGCTAGTATTAATGATCCTCTCTATGGGTATGTGAGAGTATATTGGCATAATAACCGCCTTCATATTAGATGGGTTACCAGTGAGCGAGAACAAGCAGACGGAGATAAAACTCAAAACGTAGAATATGCTAACGATTGGGTTATGAACAGTTCTGGCATATGGTGTTCATATAGCAAAAATACATTTCCGTTTTTTGAAATTGCTAATCCCATGCCTGGAATAATCGACATTAATATCAATCCATTATTCATAGCAATTAACAATTCAGTTCTGAATTGTAACGCTCCTAATTTATACAGTTTAGAATTGTCCATAGAAGGTTCAAAAGCCAAATTACGGTTTATCGAATCATTTTCATCTGTAACTGAGCTTCGAATTACTCCAGGGGATATAACTGTAGAAGCAGGAAAAGATACTGATATAGATTATACAGGTTCTGAGTTCTTTTCTACATGGAGTATAGGCGGCGTAGTTGATTCTGATCAATATACTGGTTTTAGCGTTAATTACTATTTGAATAGCGATATTTATATAAATGACCATTCCAGCAATAATTACGGCTATATTTTTGAAAGTGCTTATCTGCCTCCTAGTGAAAGCAACATAAGCATCTCTTATTTATACCCAGATAAAAACATTGATTTAAGTAAACTAAAAGAAATCGGCCTGGCTTCTTTATTCGATTATGCCATTCAAGGAGATGATCAATTAGGTGGATTGGAAGCCTTTTCAGGAGTTCATGGTATCTACTTATGGGAAATATTTTTTCATATACCATTTTTAATTGCAGTACGGTTTCAGACTGAAGAACGATATGAGCTGGCTGAGCAATGGTATAAATACATATTCAACAGTACCGGTTACCGAGATAAAGACGGTAATCTATTAATGGATCAGAATAATAATATTCGCTACTGGAATGTGGTGCCCCTACAGGAAGACACTGAATGGGATGATACCTTGTCCATGTCCACAGTTGATCCTGACAAAATAGCATTAGCAAATCCCATACAGTATAAGTTGGCTATATTTATTCACTATCTGGATTTCCTTATTAGCCGCGGAGACAGTGCTTACCGAATGCTTGAAAGGGATACTATGGTTGAAGCGAAAATGTATTATATACAGGCACTCCAACTTCTAGGACCTCGACCAGAAATTCGTATAAACGACAGTTGGCCAGATCCAACCTTACAAGACGAAGCAGATCTAATATCAGAAAATCCGACTCGTAGCCCTGAAAATGCGTCTCCAATGATCAAATTCTTTGCATTGTTGAGATCGACTAATGGCAACTTCTTGCCTCCATATAATGACGACTTATTGTTACATTGGGATAAGCTTGAGTTGCGATTATTCAACTTGCGTCATAATCTGAGCCTCGATGGCAGACCTCTTAATTTAACACAATATGTTGGAGAAGAAAGCCAAGAAAAATCAGATGTTAAGTATAACACTGGCGATGGATTGGATAGCAATTCTGAGTTCGATAAAGATTTACAAAGCATCTACCATTTCCCCATAGTAGCTGAGAAAGCACGCTCTGTAATAAACAGTGTCATTCAATTTGGCTCTACACTTGAAAGTGCTTTTGAAAAGCAAGATACGGAAGCTATGACCTTGTTGTTGCAGAATCAGCAGTTAACAGTTTTACAACAAACTCAAAGCATTCAAAAGAAAAACATGAACGCACTTCAGGCAAATCTCGAAGCTTCTTCAAAAGCAAAAGAGGGCGCTGAGGCTAAAAAAACTCATTATTCTGGATTAGTTAATAACTGGATGTCAAATAACGAGACATCTTCTCTAGCATTACGTACTGCTGCTATGTCTGTTAATGAAAGCTCAATCTTGCCGTTAGTTATAGCTGGTGCATCGGATATGGCTCCAAATATATTTGGTGTTGCAGCAGGAGGGTCACAGTGGGGAGCGGTAAGTTTCGCAGTAGCTCAAGGATTGCAAACTACTTCTAGTGTACTAGATCAATCGGCTAATATTTTGGACGTGAGCGAAAATTATCAACGTCGCAGAGAAGAATGGACATTACTGCGAGATGAAGCCGACAATGAGATACAGCAATTAGAATCTCAAATTTCCTCCTTGGAAAATCAAATCGCTATGGCAAGCAAGCAGTTTGAGCTTACTGAAACTGAATATGCTCAAGCCCAAGCAATCTATGAACTTCAAAGCACGCGCTTCACTAGTCAGGCATTGTATAATTGGATTGCTGGCCGTTTGTCCTCTTTATATTATCAAATATATGACGAAGCCTTGTACTTGTGCCTATTGGCCAAAGGTGCTTTGAAAAAAGAACTCGGAGATAATAAAGCAGTTGAGATATTTACATCGCCTGTCTGGAGTGACCTTTACCAAGGCTTGCTTGCAGGAGAAATGTTAATGGCAGAGCTTCAAAAGCTTGATAACCTGTGGATGGAAGAAAGCAATCGCGGCATGGAAGCCGTAAAGACAGTATCCCTGGATACGCTTATACGCAAGGAGAAGCCGGAGCTTTCATTTGTGGATTTGATTCAGCAGGTATTGGCGGGAAATACTCCTGATACAGTAAACGGCATAAGCCTTAAGCTGCAAAATGATATATTCGTTGCCACTCTTGATCTTTCGGGGCTTGGCTTAGAAACCTCATATAACCAATTGGAAAAGTCTCGGAAAATAAAAAATCTTTCTGTGACCTTACCTACTCTTTTAGGGCCTTACCAGGATATAGAGGCTACACTAACCCTTGGTGGCGAAACAATTGCGCTTTCTCACGGAATGAACGACAGCGGGTTATTCGTTACTGATTTTAACGACAGCCGTTTCTTACCATTTGAGGGCGTTGACCCGACTTCCGGTAATTTGGTATTGTCTATTTTTAATGTAGAAGAAGGCGAAGAGCAGCGCGATATGCTAGAAAAACTGAATGATATCATTTTCCATATCAGATATGTAATCAGATCTTAAAACAATATTCTGGACTGACTATAACTTATTGAGATAACCGGCTTGGTTTCCGGCTACTCAGCTAATAGCATTGCTCTGATAATGGAGGGATTTAGTAATGCCAATAATCTGCTATAACTATTCTTGAAAACGCACAGCGTTTGCCGGTGCATAATTTGGCATTACAAGTGGATCGTTATCCAAATGATCTGGATCAGCAGATACTGATCTGAACAGAGTTAGTCGAAAATGTTATGGAGGTGAAAAATGAAAATCTTTATTGATGCTGGGCACAATGACAGCGGCTGGAATACAGGAGCGACTGGCAACGGACTTCGCGAGCAGGATGTCACTTTTAACGTTGCCAAAAAGCTAGGAGACATACTCGCTACAAAAGGATTAACTGTCAGATTGTCCAGACCTGCCAAAGAAACAATACTTGGAACAGATAACAATTCAGCGATTAACGCCAGATGGTCTTTGGCCAATGAATGGAGCGCCGATTACTTCTTAAGCATTCACTGCAATGCAGGCGGTGGTACTGGTACTGAAACATACTATTACAGAGACGATTCCAAAACATATGCTCAGGTTATTCAAGATACATTTGTGGCTGAAATGGGACTAGGAGATCGCGGTATTAAATACGGAACCTTTGCTGTTATCCGATATACCACTATGCAGGCCATATTAATTGAGCTTGCATTCATTGATACATCTGCAGACGCAGATATATTGAGGAACCGACAAGATGATATGGCTTCTGCGCTGGCAAGGGGGTTCATAAGGCTATTAGGATTATCGGAGGAGGAAGATGAAATGCGTTATCAAACTATAGAAGAAATAAAAAAAGACTTGCCCTGGGCGGCTGAAACGATCCAAAAACTAATAGATAAAGGATACTTAAAATCATTGGATCTTTCTAAGGATATGATTAGAGTATTTGTTGTTAATGATGAGGCGGGAATATATGATCTAAGTAAATGAGCATCTGCTTCAAGTGTACTAGCCGCATAAGCGTCAAACACAGCGACACATAGCTCTGCCAAAAGAGAAATAGTACAATAACTCCCTTTCTGGAGGGCTATGTGTCGCTGGATTTGACGCTTACGATGAATGTAAGGCTCTATCCTTTTTCAATCCTTAAAAAATTCCGTAACTACCTGCTCAATAATTTTTTCAAATTTCCCTTCAAATATTTTCATTGACGATGAGAACATCAGATTAACAGGATAATCGAAGTTTTCAACATTGCATCCGCACGCGTCACGGTACTCATGGGATTCTCCCAGGTT
>Ga0153942_1000990_pt1 | contig 11306 bp, 8 predicted proteins | sample TSNJ026MetaG_FD_104731 | JGI IMG/M metagenome (GOLD analysis project Ga0153942, IMG submission 104731) | Attine ant fungus gardens microbial communities from New Jersey, USA - TSNJ026 MetaG | ecosystem: Host-associated > Fungi > Mycelium > Unclassified | place: USA: New Jersey, Brendan T. Byrne... | reverse complement strand
GCTGCAGAGGATTTTTCGAAGCATAAAAACAGGAGGCGTTTTGTATGCGTCTTATAAATATGGAGATACGCAGCGAATCAAAGATAATCGGTTGTTTAATGACTATATGGAAATGGATTTGGATATGTTGTTTTCTGGAATTGATGACGCGGTGGTAAAAGAGTGGTGGATTTCAGGGGATATGCGGGTTGAACGCAAGAATGAAGGATGGCTGAATGTGGTTGTGGGGAAGATGGCGGATTAGATGAAAATTCTAATAGAGGACATGAAATAAATCCAGAAGTAAAATATTGTCCGCAGGAGAAAGTAGAGTATATTAAATTAAGGACTATAAAAAAATACCGTCCTCAAGCTGCTGTTATCCACAGTGGATTTAGCGCGCCATGAGAGGTATCTTAGTTATTCCAGTACTTCTATTTTACAAGAATGCTCTTTTGATTTTTTGTCATAATTGATTCCGATAGCCAGAATGCGGCCTGTGTATTTCGGTTTTTCTCCAAGCTTACCATTAAAGCGGAGGGAGTAATTCTTATCTTTAATTTGCTGGATTGCCTCCTCTGGTGAATGACCGACCTTTAATTCGAGAATGATGCAGTCTGCACCACGGTGTTCAGGATAAAAGATGAAATCCACATATCCTTTACCCGCCTTATCCTCCCTTTCCACACGGTACCTATCCCTTGCTGCCAGATAAACCAGATTGACTACCGCAGACCAGAGCTGACGCATTAACAAAAAACGTATTAGAATTCAGGAAAACCAGGAGTAATAAAGAATACTATCTGCAGCTGGTCGTTTGAGGAAAAAGAAGAATAAAGAAGCCTGGAAAGGCCTGTTTGTTGAACCACAAAGTGAGTTTATGGGGTATAAAAAGAAGAAAAAACTATCGGAATGGAAAAAAATGTAATTAGTCAATAGAAAAAAACTGCAAATAGCTGATGAAAAAAAATTATGCGTCAGCTCTGGAAAAGATAGTTGATAACTTGCTAATTACTTAAATGGTATGCTATAATGACTTGATTACATTAAATTTGCAAGTCATATGTACTGCGGATAAGCTTGTTTGTGTCAGCCGTCCAAGGTGTGCGCTCAAAGATGCTAGCTGATATTTCCGAATGGCTACACAGTGTGTAGCGAATTGAATTGGACACATTATTGCTTCTTGAATTAGAATTATAGAAAGCACATATAGTAATTGGGAAACTTGATGCTTGATGCAATGTTTGAAAGGCAAAGAATAATGGAACTTTTGGGAGTCGTTTTTCTGGGAAGGGGTATATCAAAAAAGCAACGGAAGAATACCGTAAATATCAATCTGTGGCTATTACACCAGTAGAACAAGCGTATCTTGATACGATAAAGAGAGTTGAAAAATCAGCTAAAAATAAAACGAAAGAAAAATGAAGGCAATAACCATCTTTACGAAGAGTTTGGGCTGTAAATAGAGAGCCGAGAGATTGTATAAATAGTGCTTTTTCGACCTTGATTACATACTGTAGCAGATGAATTAAAGCGAGCAAGTAATGATGTCAGTCGAGAAAAGATAGAATTGAATAATCTTTAATTTAGGAGAATGTGGTATTGGTTGAGGATGAGTTAGTATGTGTTAGGCAATCAGAATGTATCTGGAATTGATAAAGATATGGAGGAAATAATAATGGTGGTTAAAAAGTCAGAGTTCTTATTAGTTTTGAAGACAATAAACTTGTAAACTGGTTTTATATAAAATTGCTATTTTTTCTTCTGGTATTATTATCTATATGAACAATAGAAAGAGTGTATATTTGAAAGATGTATGATAGAATATGAGGTGAAAGATGACACTACAGGAAAGGGTATCAAAATTGGTTCGCTATTGTGGTCAGTATAAAGGACATGGTTACATGATGGACGAGCGAAATCAGGATAGTGACTTTAATATTGAATTAACGGAAGAGAAAAGTATCCTTATGAGGATAGATGATTTGCGTGTGATTTTAATGACAGGGGAAGCAGGTGATGGAAAGTCTCGTATTCTGCGGAATATCAACAGCATATTAAAAGAGCATGGTTTTACTAATCCATGTTCTGATTTTTCAGCATTGACAAAAGAAGAAAAAACAGAGTTGATTTGTCAGCTCAAGGAGGTGTTGGCTGGAAGAGACACAAGTAAGCTGGTGATCTCTGCAAATGTAGGGGTTTTTACCCAAGCCATATTGGAACAGGATATTAAAATCATGGAAGAACTGACCAGAGAACGGGGAGATGTGTTTATCTGTAATTTTGAGGATCGTAATCTGGCTGACAGAAAAGAGGATTTTGGGAATATTGTTCGCAAGTTTATTTATTATGATGAGGATTGTGAGAAGCAAGATTGTCCCTGTTATAAAACCTGTGTCTATCGGGATAATATTCAGAAACTGTTGTCTGAATCGGGAATGGAGGCGATACGCACAATCTGCAATGCTATCTATCTCACCGGTGGACATGTTACATTTCGGGAATTATTATCGTTGCTTGCTTATACGGTAACCTTTGGCCAGGATTGTGAAGATCGGATAGATTATCTTAATGGCGAGGGAACTGTGGAAAAAAAGAGCTATTATCATATATTTGATGAAGATGATGATATATTACTGAGTAAAGTTTCCCGGATGGATCCGGCTCGGAAGCGGGTGTCATATCCGGAAAGCATACATACGAAGGAAGAATATCAGGCCTATGTAAGAAAGCTTTTCTTTGATCAAGGGCAAAATTCATATGGTATGCTTGCCATGGATTACCTAACGGAATTTTATGAGGTACTTTATTATATGAATCAGCCACCGTATCATTATGATACGATTGAGGATAGGAAATCGATTTTGCAGCGATTGAAAAGAGGCATAAGTAAAATGAGCAGCAGGGGAAAAAGTGATACCGGGTTAGTTGTGACCGATACACCGGCGATTTTTGATAATAAAATCCGGACAGAATTTCTGGTCATGCAGGATATGAGCCTGATATGGCATCGTTATGATTTAAAAATCAAGAGTAAAATCAGTCCGCCAAAGCGGCTTTGGAATAAATTTTATTTAAGTTATCTGACAGGAGAAAGTGAAAAGAAGCTGATCAGTCTCTTGATTGATTACAGGCAATTTCGTTTTCTTCTAATGTGTGAAGAGGATTATTTTATGAACCGCAATGAATCGACAATAGAGGAGTATGCGGTTAATACTTTTTATCGTAAAATATTACAGGAAAACAATCAGGCTTACGATTCGATTGTCATTCGTTTTGATGAGAAAAGTAATGAATTATGTGATTTCTCATTGACGGTTCATAATCAGCAGAATATATTTACAGGGGAATCAAAGCGAAGTATCCGCATTAGAAAAGAGGATTAGGATGAGTAGGAATAATAGTAGTAAAAGACAAAATGATTTAGCTGCTTTTATTGGTGTATCTGGACCAGAGACGCCTAAGTATATGTTGGCGAATAATTTTTTGACGGACTATTTCCGTGATAACCCTAGCACAAGTGATATTTACAATTTTCGACTATTGGAAGATAGTGGAGTACTGCATATGGAAGATGAGATCAATCATTTAAAATTGGAAAAATCTTTTAACACTTTTTTAGTGAGATACTCAGGGGAAGAAATTATAAAGAACAGCAACAAGCGTTTGGATAAAAATAAGCATTATTTTTTCCCTTTAAATCATAAAATGTTGATAGAAATAAAAAATAATTATTTGCGGCATATACTCTATTACTTACAGTGCCTAGATAAAGAACATTTTAATTATTCGGATTTGCAACAGAAACTCGAAGTTTATATTTTTCAGGATGACTCAGGAATCAATCGCATATTGAAAATTTTGTTTCAGAATCAAGAGGAAGAAATAATAACTCTGGAAAGGACAGATAAGGAGAGGATTGATCAGGCAAAGAATTTTTGGAGCATGTTGGATAAGGGGGAACATCGAAGACTGAAAGTTTTGGGTCAGCAGCTTAATGAGGATTTGAATGTCCTGCTTGAGCACGAATATTTTCGGAAGCTTGATTTCTATCGGAAATACAATTATCTGTCAATTTTACTTACCAGTTATATTGTCCAGTATATTGTGAGAAGAAAAGAAGATGAGGCATATATGTTATGCAAAGGGCACCCCTCTGACAGTAGATTGAATGGTATGTTACACAAGGCTTGTTGCGATAACTATGTCTCTATCAGAAATATTTTTCCAATACTACTACAACAGTATTATGAGAAAGTTTTGGCACAGGAAATGGACATGAAAGAGTCTTTAAGAATGAAGAGGATGAATGGGAAAGTATTGATTAATGACAGGGAATTTCAGGAGTTTGCCAGAAATGTAATGGGGAGCAAAAGTAGGAGTGAAATCGAATTTCAGCGGATTGTGAAAGTATTTCGATTTACAGAAGAGGATGAGGAAATTTCTATATCAGCGAAAGATTTCATAAGACGATATATCGATATTACGCGGACAAGGGGAGGTAATACAATTACGAAAATATCTTCTACCCTTCCCACGTGTGGCAAGCAGATTGGGATGGTTTTTCCAGAAAGCAATGCCAGGCAAAAATACTTTGCGATGTCTTCTTCGCTTACGGAATTTTATGTTCGGCTTTATCTGGCAAAAAAGAATCAAAAATATGATTATCTGGATAATTTTATTGAATTCTTACAAAAAAGATATCATATTGTATTGACAAAAACAAAAGAAGGGGAGACTTTGCTCAGAAAATTAAAGCTAAATATTACAGCACAAGAATTTGCGAAGAATAAACAGGCTTTTATTGATACTTTACATAGTATTAATTGTTTAGTTAAGCTGTCAGACAGTGGATATGTTATAACACTGCCAGAGGAGAAAGGGGATTTTAAGTTGATATGACGAATCAGCAGGATCTATTTATCAGCTATTTAAAACAATATATATCTGTATTGACAGAAGACAGGAAGGAATTTTTCCTTTCTCTGTGCGATATAGAAGAAAATTTGCTTAAGGATCTGGATGTGACGGAGCTGACAGGTTATCAAGTAGCAACGGTGGATCAAAAAGATTATTCTGAAGCTGTCCGTTTAAGAAATGATATTCAGGTTAAGCAAATTGTACTATTATCTGCGGAAGGCATTAAGCAAATTGATTCCTTAAAGGATTTTAATGAATATTCTATATTGCCTCAAAACAGGGAAATTTTGTGGGAGTGTCTGAAAGAAGTGTTTCAAGTGAAATTCGAAAAATCAATGAAAGCTTTTTTAGATGTGATATTGGATCGAAATGAAATAACTTTTTGTGAACTACTTGAGTATTTGTTTTCTTCCATTGACAGCGGAACTGTTATTCCGGGAAAGTTGAATAAGAATCTTCCTAAATTGGGAATCTGGAAATGTAAGTCAAGGGATATATTGATGAAGGGTCAAATTGACAAAATAATCAGGGCATCTAAATTTTCACTTGTAGAAAGTCGACTGATGAAAGCGATTATGGAGAATAAAATTACCAACAAAAAGAAAGAAAGAATCATTTCCAATTGTATTTCACAGGGTAATATACAAGATATTTTTGATAAAATTTATTATGAGGAGGTAGAAGAATTTTTTAAAAATACACCCAGGAATTCTGGTACTAGCGAAAATAATAGTGTAGTGGACGGGAATGCCCATTATTCGTCTTCGTATGAATATAAGCTTTTGGAACAAGAGGAGAAAGACATCTGTGCCATTGAAGAGGAATGGATTAAGGACAAGGATAGTGAAGAAACGGAATCAGAGCTGGAATTGGATTGGGAATATTATCAGCCATTACCTGAGACTGTGGAAATCTTTGAAGAGCAAATTGTGGAAATAGAGAAAAATCTACAAAATATGGATCTTTCAGACGAAAAGCATAGTTGTATTCTGGATAAATTGAGGGATTTGAAAACTTTTTTCATTGAGAGTTGGGAAGAGGTAGTAAAGGCGACCCCTATTTGTCTGCATACTTTTTGCAGGAAAACGGAAGCGTATGTACAAAAATATCTGGAATTGCTTTCGTATCTCGTGCTAGATGAAAAGCTCAGGTTGAAACTTACAGGTGCGCAGGTAATACCGCAGCTTTTGCTGTTGTGGTGTAAAAAGGAAGATGATAAAATTATCATGCCATTTTATCATCCTATGGCGTCTTTTTATTATATGGGTTGGAATAGAATGTATGAGTACATTGTAGAAAAGCAGGATAGCAGCATTTTGAATTTGGCGAAAACGAGAATCCAAGTAGCCGCTGCCAATAAAATTGCTATGCTATTCCCAGTGGAGTTTTTAGAAGCGTATGGTAAGCTATATATGGTCGATTATACAACGGTTAGCAATGGGGGGGATATTGTTTTTCGTGACGTACAATCTGGCTTTGGTTATTCAGTTCTGGATTTTCGCATTATCCAGAACCAGATTATAGATTACATCAGGAATCATCCCTTTCTTACGGAAATTAATGTGGCGGTGCTGGATATCAGCGACCTGAATGGGCTGATAAAGTTGGCAACAGTGATTAAAAAGGGTACTGGTTTGAGTGAATGTAATATTAGTCGGGTGACGTTTCGGATTCTTTCTGCTAATGAGGAAGAGTTAAAAAAAGAGTTGGCTCAGATGGTGGAAGCAGCCAGTGTGGACGATATGATTCGGTTTCGTTTTGGGAATCATATTTATAAAAATGGTCAGGTAGATGGAAACTTGGAAGAAATCATCCGGGAAGCAGATATGACAATTTTGTCGGATAGCTCTGTTTTATATTATGAACCTAAAATGGTGGCGAATAAATTGGGAAATAATACGCTGCTAAACCGCCTTAATAGAATGAATGTTGGAATTCAGGTTGATAAGTATTTTAAAGAAGGAAACTGTGATATCCCAATTATGTGGGATACATTACAGCACATTTACAAGGAGCAGGATGAAGGATTTTGGTATTGGAGGAGCAGGGCGGTAAATAATCAGACGTTTTCCTTGATTAATCAAATTGTCGCAGAAGAGAAAGGCAAATCAATTGTACTTTTAAGCTCTAACAAAGATATTTTGTCTGAAATAAATAAAACAAAGTACATACAGGCCCAAAAAAGAAAATATAATGGGAAAACGATTACTATTTTAAATTTTTCTGCTGGAAATAGCGCAAGCAGGTTATCGGCAACTGATGAGGAATTTTATTATTCGGCTCAGGACTTTTATAATGAAGCGATGGAACTTGATAATATTCTTGGGGATATCGTATCAGGAGTTAGGGATATATCGCTGAAGATGTATATGAAGAATGAGGTCGTTCAATGTGATTGTAACTTATGCTATAAGGATACTGAGGATATGGAGAATGTGGGGGAACTGGAAGAAAACTGGAAAGAGTCTTGCGAAGAATGGTTGGAATGGCAATTTGGAGATTTTATTCTGGAGGATAATATTATCAGCAGATATTATCAGGAACTTTGGGCAAATCAGTGTTTGGAGGAAGCGCACAGTCTCGAATCTGTTTTGTTGGTTGAGAAGTTGTGTAAAGGGAATATGATGCAGATTCATTTATCTAGGGATTATGAGCAGGACAAAAAGAAAAAAGACCTGATGGATTGTATGGAAGCGGTTAAAATACATGACCTGATTGGATTTGTGCGCAGCAGTCGGACTGTTGATGAAAGGATGGTGAGTCAGTTTAAGGAACGGTTTGATAAGGAGCAGCTGGAACGGATCATACGATGTGGAGCAGCTAGTTATCTGCTGGATAAGTTGGAAATAAAAAATATAACGGAAATTTATGAAAGGATTAAGTGGAAATAATATGAGTACGAAAGAATTGGAAAAGATAGGAAAAATAATTTTTGTAAATTCTTTTAAGGGAGGTGCTGGAAAAACGACGCTGGCATTAACGCTTTGTATTAACGCGTTGTTTTAAGAGGAAGTAAAGTATGAAAATGTCATTTATATGGATCTGGACATCCTAGGTACCGGTACCTGCTATTTATTTGATGAGAAAAAGTTGCCTGTGGAAAAATGCTTTAACATTACCAAGAAATCCGTAATGCTTGAGTTGCAGTTGGACAAAAAACTGCGTTCTCTCCATGTTGCTTATCTGAATCCGAAATTAAAGAACCATTCTTCTTACGGAGAAAACTATTTTAAGAATCACCAAGTAGTAGCGGCTGAGATGCTTAGGGCGGATGTATTGACCTTTATCAAGGAGGAAAGCAGGTTGATGCCAAATACACTGTTTGTGCTTGACTGTGCTCCTGGGTTATCGGAATTTGAACAGAAATTATTGAAAGAATGCTATCATCTAACTGTGGGGGGAAAGCTTAAGGTGCAGGAGGAATACGTAACAACACTGGATTCTGCACATGTGAGAAAGTGTATCCAGTGCCTAAACGATAGTTGCCAGGGGTTGGAAGTGAAAAAGGATTTGCGTTCGATACGACTGATTTTAAACGATGTTCAAAATTATTCAGGATATCTAAGGGGAGAAGGTAATGATGTAGAGCAGAGGTGGAAAAGGATAGCCACTGAGGTGAAAAGTGTTTTGGTAAATAAAGGGATAAAAGTATATTTTTGGGGGTATTCTGAAAGTATAGCTATGCGTACAACGTATACCGATGAACTAAAGGTGGAAAATCAAATAGATGAATATATCTTCACGGATAATAATTTTATTAAAATGTAAAGGTCAAAGGGGAATCAAATGAAGTGTGTAGAAATTAATGACGAAAATATGTATCGGTATTTTGACAGACTTGTTTATGACGAAAACTCTGAATTGAAAAAATGGCCCAAGAGTCAGCGTGCTGCAGGATTTGGCTTGCGGGGATTTGACATATATTCTATGTTAGGTTCAAAAGAACTGCTGTATGGAAGAGAAGATGCGGAGCAGCAGATTTGTTTGCTGGATGCTATGCAGAAATTTTTACGCGAATACATCCCCATTGAAGGTGTGGATAAGCTGTTGGTGAATAATTATGGGACGATTGAAAATAGTATTTTCTTTGAGCATGATAAAAGCGGCAATCCGGTAAAGATTCGAGAACATGCAAAGCATCAGATGAAGAATGCTTATCTGGGTTCAATAATGCTTCTGGATTTTGGTTATGTGAAGGATATAGCCGAGAATATTTATGAGGCGGAAAGTTCAATTACACAGTATTTGCTGCAACAGGCGGTAGAGGTGCTTAAGGAAGGAAAAAAGGATTTTGCTCCCTCCAGGCAGGTCGTTCTTGAGCAATTGGAGGGGTGGTCATATAAAATATTCATGCTCAGTTCCATGATGCATGATATTGGATATCCGTTGGAATTTTATTTGCGTTCTGCGAAGCATCTAACAGAGTTTCCTCCATATTTGAAAATGCTCTCACCTACAGTTAAAATACCCTTTTCGGAAATCAAGGTTTTATTGCTGGATAGTCAGCTTTTTCAGCAGATAAATCATGAACAGATTAGAGAAAAATATGAAAAGGATAACCATGGTGTACTCTCTGCGATTAGTTTTTTAATGCATTTTTATTATGGAGGGAAGATTCACTCCCTGAATCGTGAGGAAAAATGTATTGTTGAGATGTCAGCAATTGCCATATATCGTCATACAGATAAACTTACGGATTATTCAAGGATGGTCTACAGGCATGATCCTATCTCTTATTTCGTACGTTTGTGTGATGATCTTCAGGAGTGGGAACGATTTCTGGTTCAGATTAGTAATAAGCATAATTATTTGCAATGCAATCATTGTGGGAAAATTTTGAGCGAAAATAATAGGGAATATGTTTGTACTTGTGGGAGGAGTTATACGAAAATCACGCAAATCAATAATCGTAAGGTGAATTATATTTGCCTGTGTGATAGTTTAGTGTTGGAAAAGGATAAATACTCCCTCAAAATAACACTTAAGTTTAATCTAATGAAGCAGATAGAGATTTTGTTGGATGATTATACGGCAGTGTTAAAAAGGCAGGAGGATTTGGAAAAGGTAAAAACGTTGGTAGAAGATCAGAATATTAAACTACCGATTCAAATTGATTATTTTCTCTCTAATAATCCATTATTTATTATTGAGCGAATGATTTCTGAAAGTGAAAAATCGGAAGAAGAAATCAAAATACTGATTGAGCAAATGTCATCATCTCCTCGCAAAAACAATTTACAGAAGTTTTTTTATGAATATCTGAATATAAAGAAAAAAGAGAACTATTTTGGGGGAAAGCTTAATAAAAATAGATTGAGATATGGAGAAATCGTCCGTAGGTATGTGAAAGAATACTTTGGAGAAATATATAGTTTATCGGAAATTTTAGAAGAGAACCAAAATTAAATTAGACTATTAATTTCGTCTGTACATTTGTTAGCTCCATGCCTTGTATATATTCATAGACCGAAAGCTAAGTTGGTTAAGTTATGAAGCAGGGAGTTCCTTGTATAAGCGTTTTGAAGCGTATTTGAAACCGAATGCACATATTATGGATTTGGGTTGTGGAAGTGGTCGGGACAGCAAATATTTTTTGAGCAGGGGTTATCATGTGACTGCTGTAGATGGCTCAGAACAATTATGTCAATTGGCGTCAGAAGTAATTGAGCAAGAAGTGTTGTATTTGCGATTTTGCGATTTGGATTTTCATGAGGAATTTGATGCAGTATGGGCCTGCGCCTCTCTTCTTCATGTGGAGAAAGGTCAGATGACAGCAGTGCTGCAGAGGATTTTTCGAAGCATAAAACCAGGAGGCGTTTTGTATGCGTCTTATAAATATGGAGATACGCAGCGAATCAAAGATAATCGGTTGTTTAATGACTATATGGAAATGGATTTGGAAATCCTGTTTTCTGGAATTGATGACGCGGTGGTAAAAGAGTGGTGGATTTCAGGGGATGTGCGGGTTGAACGCAAGAATGAAGGATGGTTGAATGTGGTTGTGGGGAAGAGGGTGGATTAGATGATAATTCTAATAGAGGACATGAAATGGATAAGTTTTAGGGAAAAAATCCGCCTCATGGAACATGAGGCGGTGAATTAATTATTTGTCACCATAGTGACCACGACAGTGCGCAATGTAGATGCGACCATCCTCCATGTGATAGACCAGACGGTCTTTATCGTTGATGCGCCGACTGAATTCTCCTTGTAGATCACCTTTTAATGGCTCTGGCATTCCGATGCCTTCCATGCAGCCGTTGCGTTCTATATCCTTGATGAGTTGATTGATTCGTTTAATTGTTTTTTTATCTTGAGTCTGCCAGTAAAGGTAATCCTCCCAGGCATCGTCAGACCAGATTTTTTCACTCATCCTCAACCTCAATCAGTTCGTGTGGTGTGCCTTT
>Ga0153942_1000988_pt1 | contig 11318 bp, 14 predicted proteins | sample TSNJ026MetaG_FD_104731 | JGI IMG/M metagenome (GOLD analysis project Ga0153942, IMG submission 104731) | Attine ant fungus gardens microbial communities from New Jersey, USA - TSNJ026 MetaG | ecosystem: Host-associated > Fungi > Mycelium > Unclassified | place: USA: New Jersey, Brendan T. Byrne... | reverse complement strand
GGGAAAATTCCAGTTCAAGGAAACTCCCTTCCTTGAAGCCTATGAGAACGGCGGCATCGTCGTTCTGGAAGAGTTTAACCTAGCGGACCCCGGCATGATGCAGGGCGCTATCGGTCAGGCTATTGAATACCCTTTCGTGCTGCTGAAAGACGGCTACCAGGAGGTTCACCGGCACCCGATGTGCGTATTCATTTCTACGATGAACACTGCCACTCAAGGCGCGAGAGAACCAAACGAAGCTTTGACCTCCCGCTCTCCCGTCACAATCATCATGGAGGACCCTGGCGATGACGAGTTCCTGAGCATCCTTATGAGCAAGGGTTATACCAAAATGGACTGTGAGAGGGTTTACACCGCGTACAAGAAGATTATCACATACCTTGCAGAAGAAGCTGGGAACGAGGAGATGGTTATGTGCGTCACACTCAGGCATTGCCTCGGCGCTCTGAAGCTTCTGGAAGCAGAGTTCGACTTCAAAGACGCCATCAACAATTCCATGATTGGTTCTATCGCCATCAAGGATTTGTCGCTGGCGGATGATGTTCGCACCTCCGTTCTGGATACTCTTCGTCTTTAATCACAAGGAGGCCAAATATGGTAAAGTTGACCAGGCGCAAAATCTCGGCCTTACGGTATAGCTTTGAAAAGAAAGCTTTTGCATTAACCGGCAGACGGTTCCGGGTTTGCGAGATAAAAAACAAAGAAGACATAGGGTTTACAATCGAAGCAGATGAGATTTACCTCTCTTTTGACCATGCGCTGTTTTACGACCTTAAGGAGCAAGCCACCATACGGTTTATCCAAGGCGTGTTTGCCCATGAAATACTGCACAAGCTGCTGTCTGACTTCGGTGAACTTGATAGGGCGAACAAGCTCTATCGAGGCGCAACGCGGAGAATATTCGGGCAGATAAATAATATCCTGGAAGACTCATTTATCGAAAACTATGCTTCGCTTTATTTGAGCGATATCCTCGTGCAGGATATCTTGTTTATGAGAGCGCACATTTACAAACACTCAGAACCGATAGGCACACACGAGTCTCCATTCGCTCAGTTTGTATACGCTTCTATCCAGTATGGTGATGTTGGCCTTGTTAAAGGCCAGTTCACCGATGAGCTGGCGAAGAAGTGTTTTGCTGCTGCCTTACCTATTATGGATAAGGGGCTGAAAGAGCCTAATTCAAGGAAACGGGCAGTCTACTCAGGCGAGATTCTTGAAATATCAAGACCTCTCTGGGAAGACGAAGCCAATCTCGAAGACTTGTTAAGTAAGCTATTTGAGGATTTGGCTAAGCAGCTCCGTGATGAAGGAACTCCGTCCGGTGGCGGTCTGTCCGGTACTCCGTTGGAGAAGCCGACCGGCGAAGAAGAAATGCCGGAGACCGGAAAAGAGCGGCGTAGGAAGATTACGATTAAGCGTGTGTCGAAAGAGGAATACGAGCGCATCAAGGAAGAATCAGAACCCACATCCGGAGGATTACCTCCAGACGGCGACATTACCCTGCTTGTCCCTGATGAGCCGGTTGAAAACGATGATGAAAAAGGTTCACCGTCTGAAAGCGACATCTCATTTGGGATGCCATCAGGAGAGAAGTCTGAGGAAGCCGAAACGTCCAAAGGCTCCGGTTCATCTGGAGAAAAAGCTGAGGATACAGAAGAAAACGAAGGCTCCGAAGATGGGACCGGCGCTGGCGGCGAAAACTCCGATGACTCAAAAGAGTCCGAGGCGTCTGTGGCCGGAACCGAAGGCAATGACACTGACGATGAAAACGACGAATCCGGTGAAGACAAAGGCAGCGAAACTGATGAAAGCTCATCAGGCAGTGAGCCCAAGCCCGACACTGGCGGGAAAACCGATGACAGTTCGTCTTCGGATTCTACCGTCACTCCAGGCGGGTCCGGCGAGGATTCCCATTTCAGCGAGGAGGAGGACGAGCGAACCCTTGAAACCATCGAAGAAGAATACAGAATAACCGACGATGATGTTAAACGCATCGAAAATGAGTTAACTGACGCTGAGGCTATGATTAAGCGTGAGGAGAAGAAGGAGAGTGAATCTGAGATGCGCCCTCCCGACCTTCCTGTTTCGGATGGCTTCAAACGGGCTTGTAAGGCTTGCGTATGCAAAAACATCAAAGTTGCAAATCCAACCGATTCGCTGAAGCCCGCTTACACGCATATAACATCCATTATGAACCCTGATATCAATCGCCTTGTCAATCAACTGAAGCGGATTTTCCGCTCCGATGTCGGGGAGCGTTCTTACAGGACATCCGGCAAGGTTAACATCAAGAGGCTTTCTGATAACAGGATGACGGCACGGGTGTTTACGAAAAACCGGAATCCATCGGATAGAGATAACATCGCCATATGCATTTTGGTTGATGAATCAGGCAGTATGGATAGCCCAGCATCAAAGATTTCTGCCGCAAGGCTGTCTACGATTGGACTTGCCGAGACATTTGCGAAGCTCGACATACCATTGTCCATTATCGGGTTTACCGCAGATGAAGGAGGAGCCGATGCAATCCATTACCACTATATTAACTGGGGCAACACCCTGAAGGCTCGTATGCGACTATTGAGCATCAAGGCCCGTTCAAACAATTTTGACGGCTACAGTGTCCGGTATGCTTCGGAATATCTTCGGAGAAGGAACGCTGAACACAAAATCCTGATTGTAATTTCGGATGGATACCCGGCGTGTCATGTCTATTGTGCTGCGGATGGATTCATGGATACAAAACTGGCTATCAAAGAAGCATCCAGGGATGCCGTCGTTATCGGCGTTTTACTTGGCGGCGAAAACCCAACTGTGCATAGAGAGCTTTACGGCTATAATTTCTTGCACATCAGCGACCCGTCAGACCTTTTTAAAAATCTTGGAAAGACAATCCAAAAGCTAATCAAGAACTGGTGAGAGGAGAACGACCATGAACCCAACGAAGTTGCAGGTGCAAATGCTGAAAGACGGCAAGCGCACTGTAATTATAGTAAATGGAGCAAGCGCTGAGCAGGATGAGCTTGTCTATAAAATCGTTTCTGCGTATTACGCTTCCGGCCTTGGTATGGAAGTCGCAGTACCGGAAACCGAAGATAGGCTGGACAGCGAAGAGGAAAACCTTCTTTTTGAGGAAGTCAAGGGGCTCACGCCTCCGCCTGAGCCGAAGCATGAGGTTCCCACCGATGAGGAAGTCGGGGATATGGAACCTTATCACATCGCTCGCTCCAGGAACCAACACCTTATATCCCAAGGAGAATACGCCAATATGACCGCGCTTGAAGCGCTGCATCAGGATAACGAACTTGCTCTTGTTCGCCTGCATAAGTACGCGACGGGGATGAAGGACTCGGCAGAAAAAGATGAAATTATCTCTACCTGCAAGCAATACATGGTGTCGCTCCCGGCGAAAACCAGAGAATTCTTCACAAGAGAGCGTAAGTGCCGGTTTGCCAAGACAATTGCTGATATGGCGACCATCAGTCCGTTTATTAGCGGATATATGGACTTAAACTCCTTTGAGATGTATGCCAGTGACGAGGAAATCAACAATACAGTTATCAATCTTGCCGCAGCGTTATGTGAACGTGGCTCGAAGTAAGCACTATAAAATTCATCAAAAAAGAGACTGCTAAACACGCAGTCTCTTTTTCTGTTTTAGTCTTCGACTTCAGCAAAAGCCGTTATCTTATCTGCATCTGTTTTTACCGGTACATAAGAAGTAAATGTATGGAGATACATCCCGTCCATCCCTACTCCGCCCTTATAGTTCCCTTTCGCGTCCCTTTCAGCCTCCAACAGTACAATTCCGTTTTCCAACTTATATCCGGCTTCCATTCTGCGATGGGTTTGCGGGAATCCCATCGGGACTTCATAAGACACTACCGAAAGAGGTTTTCTCATAAGCTGTCGTCTCCCTTCAACATAACGTATGCGGCTTCAAGTCCTTTTCCGAGAGCTATCCATGTAGCCTTTAATTTCTCGTCTGAAACAGCCTTAATACGGAAGGTAATGGAGGGTTGCAAATATGCTTCACCGTCAAAATCGATTTCTATGTTAGGTGTGTCCGGCAGCTCATTTACCATTTTGATGGTTTCTTCTGTGCGAAGGATGGACAAATACCCGCTGGGAGTCCCTTTATGGAACTTTGCGCCCTGATGCTCTGAAATCAGGCCGGAGCATGAAGCAAGCGCTTTGTATCCAATGTCATTCAATTTGCTTATTAACGGGCAAATAAACTTGTCTATTTTGGCTTCTTCATCATTTAGAATAAGCGTTTCGCTTATGCCTTCGTTTGGATAAAGACCAAACAAGAAGCGGAGAGTGTCATATTGCTCAGGGTTGTCCCTGACAGACTCAGCCATTTTCTCAACATCCTCCATGTTGTGAAAATATCGTTTAAATACACTTTCAAATTCCAAATACAATTCCACCCTTAAGCATATTCTATAAACTGATTATATACGAAATCAGGGAGAAAACGCAATACGTCTCTTCCCTGATTTTCTTTGCGTCATTTTGGGTTGATGAACAGGACTGCCGTGGCATTATCGGCTACCTTTTCGAGCCGTGACCCCTGTATCAGACCTTTTGTGGCATCCTCCCAGTTTTGCGCACTGAATACGATTTCAGCCAAATATTCCGGCCTGATATGATAATGGACTCCATCCGTAGTTATCAGAAGAATGTCTCCCTGTTTTATCTTACCGGTAAACTGATGGATATCGGGATTATTTACCACACCGATACTGCTTTTGAGGACGTAGCGGTCGGGATGCATATTGAACTCATCCTGTGTAATAGCTCCAGCATTGAGAAGCTCCGCCGCCTGGGTATGGTCCTCTGTGATTTGAATAATTCTGCTCTTACCATCCTGCTCTGCGCGGATAAGGTTTATGCGGCAACTACCGGAATGTGAAAAACAAAACTTGTTCCGCTCATAAATAAGGACACAGGTTAGGCTTGTCGCGAAACCGGAATGCTGCTCCTCATTTGAAATCTTGAAAGCGCCCAGGACATGGTTCGCCACATGCATCGCCTCAGTCACCATCATGGACGGATTGCTGAAAAACGTATCGGCGTCTGTTTCGTACAGCCTCTGAATTGTATCCACGGCTTTTATACACGCAATGGCTGCGGGTTGCAAGGTGCTGGGCTTTGAACCCATACCATCGGCAACGGCAATAAACAGGGTTTCAGGGCTGAGGACTTTAAAAGTGAAATAATCTTCATTAGGTTTTGGTCCTCCAAGCTCATCCGAGGTTCCGCCAAAAATATAAACGCTTTCATCAATTTTAGCCAAGGATATTACACCTCCTGTTATTGTGTTTTTTAAAAGAAAATATCGCTTTCTACCCTCTTTTGATTATTGGCTGGAACGCTGTATTCAGGTGTGAGTTCCAGTTCTTTAGGTGTATTGACAGCCATACCTTCTCTCTGAGGCTCTTCAGAAGCAAGCAGTTTCTTGATGCGGCCAAGAGTGCTACGAATGTCCTCTTCCGCATCCGCATCCTCATCCTCGGGTCTCTTTTCCCAGATATCAAAAATATCTTCGACGGAGAGCGAGTCTTTCAGGCTTTTCTTTTTCTGGCGAATCTTCCGATACAATTCCTCGCTTTCCTTAGTCTGCATACTTGTGGGGAGTGAATCATGGAGATAGTCAAGGGGATTCCCATAACGCTCCTGCATAGGGGTCTTGAGCTTGTATTTATCAATGGCGCTCTTTCCTTCGTTAGCTGCAAAGAAACGGTACAGGTGCTCAATGTCACTGAAATAACCGGAAAAATACTCATTCAGCATGGTCATGAACAGAATCTTCGCACGGTAGTAACCCACGTTGTCGTTAAAATAATTCTTCGGGAATTTTTGAATCTTACCTTCCATAAGGTCCCTATAAACCTTACAAACCAGCTCTGCCTCACTGACGTTTTTTGTCTCAGGATAAAGAAACCACGCAACGTAATAAAGCTCAGTCTCACGATTTACCTCGGAGGGAGAGGGAATCCGCCTGATAAAAGGCGCTAAACACATACGTTCAACAATTTCCTGGGTAAGACAATCACGAATTTGAAAAGGACTCCAGTCCAGATATTTCTTGAAAATTCTGCGGAGGATTTCTGCGCACATAGCAGGGCCGTTATCCCTTGCCATCAGCGCGGCAGAATAGGTCTTTTTCTTGCCCACCAGAACATCATCGTATTCCTTCAGAAAGAAGCGAAATGATGTATTCGCAGAAATGTTGGTCGTGTCGAGCTTCGATTCATTAACCATTGCCATAATTCTACCTCCTTGCTTTTCACTGAACTCATACATTTTTCAAAATCAATATGTCAGATTTTTTATGTTTTTAATTTTTCTATATAACTTTTTAGAAGAGCAGGGAGTAGACAATCATTCTTTCCAAAAATAAGCGGACTTGATTATTTGACGCTTGCCGCAGTACAGCTTTCAGCCCTTCTGTCTCCAATTGATTTAAAGGCAAGCCGTCTCTGTCGCAGAAAATGTCATGCTCAGGGAAAGAGCTGTCGTTGGCGTATGTCATCAGCAGGCACATTTCATCGCAAAGCGCACTGTTTGCTCCTCCGGCTTTCGAAAGCTCGTTCAGATCAGAGACGACATCAGAAAGAATCGGCGAATCATGTTTCGCGTAGGCGTGATGAACCGCGACTGACAAAGTTGCTTTAGCAACCGTATTAAGGGAATAAGCTTCGGAAAGTGAGTTGATTATCATTTCCTGATAATCTCCCCGGCGAGACATGTTGAAAAATGGGTTAAGCAGATTGATACGGATAATGTTCATTGCTAAGTCACCTCCGGTAAATTCAGTGTGCATCCGCAGATTCCCGAGCCGTCATCTTTAAGATGAGTGCCACAAGAATCACATGAGCTCGGCTTTCTGTTCTCAAGGTAAAAAGACGAAAAAGAATAGCATGAGATAGGCTGATAAGACGGTTCTTGAGAATTATCTGTTGCGCCGCCTGTTCTAGCTGAATAACCCATCAAGCGCGAGCACCCAACAGTCCCGCCGCATCCTCCGCCACAAAGGTCACAAGGATGTTTTTCATTGTTATCCATTGCCATTTCCTCCTCCTTCATTGATATCTGTTAAAATTCGTTCCAAATTTTCAACCCCAAGTTCATTGATGAGTGTTGCCGACTTCTTATACATCATCAAAATTGTGGTCAGGTAGAGAGACGTGCTACAGGTTGCTTCAGAGCCACGCTTGGCGACTTCTATAAATTCGTTCACCGCTGCCCTTGCCAACTTCATGTCGGTCTCCTTGATTGAAAACTCTTTATCTCCGATTGACACTTTCACTCGATGCTTCCTCCTTTGTTTGTTGGTAACTTATTATGTAAGAAACATGATTATAAAATAGCCCGGTTGCGTTTCTGACATATTGATATATAGGCTTTTTACATGACAATAAGGAGGTATTTGAATATGAGGAAAACACAAGGCTTTGCAACTTGTCTTGTCGGGGCTTCAGGCTCCGGTAAGACATCTATTACAAAAGAACTATTGTGTAGAGATGGCAAACCCGTTAAGAGCTACAGCGTAGGAGCGAGGTAAAGCGCATGAAAGAGATTATTGGAAATATCCTCACCCCAAATACAGACGAGTCCTTGATGGTGGTCGTATGCCATCAGGTAAACTGCAAGGGCGTTATGGGTTCCGGCCTCGCAAGGCAGGTTAAGGAACGATTTCCCCATGTCTACAGGATGTATACGGGTAAATGTTCCCGCGCAAATAATGGACCGGCAAACCTCGGAGATGTCCAGCGGTGCGACTGCACCAAAGAAGCAGGGTGCCATATCGCCAACATCTTTGGGCAGTATGAATACGGAAGAACAAGGCGACACACCGACTATATCGCTGTAGCAACCGCCCTTCGCCGTCTCGGTCAGGAATGTAAGGCTGTCGCTAAGCACTCTAATATCACTCCTGTAATCCGCATCCCCTACCAGATGTCCAGTGGCCTTGCTGGCGGCGACTGGAGCATCATTCGGTCAATTATAAAAACCGAGCTGGTTGAGGAAGGTTTACAGGTTGAAATTTGGAGGCTGAAATGAAGCTGACTTACTTAATCAATAATGAGGCTGTAGGACGCTCAGTATTCTATAGCGAACTGCGTTCAGCCTGCGTGATCAACGCCAATCAAGTTGCTTTCCCTGGATGGGAGCAAAGTGAGCAGCCAGACATAAACACAAGGCTATTTGGCTCTTTGCATCGCAGCCTCCTCACGGGGAGAGAAAACACTCTTCTCATATCGGATGAGCGAGTTAAGTTCAAAATTAAAAGAAAATCTTAACGGAATAATGGCAAAATACCCCTCATATATAGCGAAAGAGCGTCTGTTTTGACGCTCTTTCTTTACAGCTATAAAATGTATACAACATGTTGTGCAGATGTGGATACCGGTCTCTGCTTTTTTTGACAACATTCTGTATAGAAACATAGATTTTCAGTCTTTTGAAGCTTACTTTATTTTCCAAATCACGCTTTCCATCAACGAATAATTATGCAAAATATGCGGGATTTTGTGTATTTGAAATCAGTGCATTTTGGGCTGATTTAGTGGGGTAAAATTGATTTGTCCGGGTCGTTTAAATTACCCCTGTCCTATAGAAACACAAATAGAATAACTACTTTATCATATCAATATAACTCTGTTTTAGCCGCAAAATATCTACAATATAACCCCATCGCATCTCTCCCAAAAATTGCTGGGGTAAATTGCAATAAAATGACCCAGTTTTAGATACAAAATACAGAAAAAGCCGTTTTGAGACAAAGCCAACTCAAAGCCAGTTCAAAACCGCAATCGGAACTCAGGTAATTCCTACTCTAAAAATTCAAAATCCTGTAGAAATATAGCAAAATACCGTCAATATAACCCTGTTTTGAGATAAAACAATAGCATAAAAAGCAATTACATAGTTTATGTATAAAATACCGGAAACCCAAGTCGGAAACACAAAATGAAACATCCCTCTTCTCCTCATTTACCTTTCCGACCTTCTCCCTCTCCAAAACACGCACTTTATCTCTTCTCTCAACCGCCTACAGCCACCATGCCAGAGGGACACAACCCACGACAGAAGAACCAACAGATGGACGCAACGATTTTCTACCGCTCTCTCCTTATGCAGCTTACACAACATTCCCCTCGACAGCCCCGCCCCGCTCATCCTCTGTCCATCTCTTCTCCGTTCTCTGCACATTTCACTCCACTTAGATAGCTCACACCATCTACCCCCGAAGGCTTACACCCTCTGCATCACAGAGGGACGCTCGCCCGTATGCCGAGTTGCCCGGAGTCGGACGCCTCACGGCTTGAGTGTCCTGTATATATTCTTTTGCCGAGCGCAGCGACATTCGTTTAGTCTTCACTCTTTTTTCGTTGAATTTTCTGTTTCATCCAGCTAACTCCACTTTCACAGCTTGCGCACTGCGGCCCTTGCCGCAGAAGTCCTCCGTAATTGCTTGCACCCGGAGACCAGCCGCTCTCTCCGTCTACAGCCTGCGCCAGCGTAACCTCTATGGTAAAAGCTTGCGCCTCAGACAGCCTCTCCATGATAGTTTGCACCCGTCATCTCTCTAGCATCACAGCTCACACAAGGCGTGGCAAGCGCCACGCTCTCTCTTCTTGTACAGCCTGATAATCCGCTTTTTCTTCCGCCGAATTTCCCATCCCCCTCCAGCCTGAGCTGGAGCGAAACCAAGACAGAAATATTAGAAAGAAAAATAACAAACTTGATATAGCTATATATAAGCTTTTCTATATAGCCTTTTGATATATAGAAGAATTTCATGCCGTGCTCTTATCCGGGAGAGGGACGCTCGCTGTTCCGCCGAATTGCCCAGAGCCGGATGCCGTGGACGGCTCTATACAGCCAATCCTATCCCTGACATTGCTGTGTTTAGAACCAGGTATATAGATATCTTTCCACCCTCTGTCACAAGGCTATCTTCTCCTCTGTCACAGACTTCCAGGGAGCTACCCAATAAAGCATAATCTATCTTCAGAGGCATTTCTTGTTTCTTTTTCTCACGAAACGCGATATAATATATTTCGTGCAAATCCTCTATCATATCGCGGCGGGAGGACTTCCAGTTCCCAGGAAGCCCCGTTTCTAAGCCCGTTAGGGCGTAAGCGGCGGGAGTACGTCACTAAAACTGGAACATGTCACTTTTTGGAGGTGTTGGTCATAATCGGCTTTACAGATGATTTCTCGGCTGAAATCAGGAGCAAATACAGCGCAAGGCATGTAAGGAAATTTGCGGACAAGCCCCCGGTGGTTAAAGTTATCGCAAACAGGACCTTCGGCACTGGGATTGCTGTTTTAAGTATCCTGGAAGATTTCCCTTTTCACACCTTATCAAACTTAATTTATGTTTACTGCAAAGACTCCCAGCTCCAATGGCTGACAAGGGAATATGAGGGTCAGATTGAGCTGGCAGGCGCAAACCCGGAGCGTTTTATTTTTCAGCTCCATAAATTCTACAACGAAATATCAAACAAAATCAGGAAACAGAACCTGTATCAAGAAATAGTCGATTTCTACGGCAGCTATATGGAGCTGGTATATACGCACTCACCTAGCATAAACAGGAAAGTGGTTGAAGCCTACACCAACCTGATAATCCAGACAATAGAATATCTCCGGCCCAACAAGTTTGACCTCACAAGACGGTTTGTTGGGGCCTCAACGGACGGGCATCCTTTATATGGCCCTCAGTCTTATCCGTATCTGGACACTCCCGCCTTGGAAATGGAGGAACTGGCGGCAAAAAAGAAGGACCTAAGCAAAACTAAGCAGTTTGAGTATATTTTAAACGCATACAAACAACAGGGTTTAGATATAAAAACAGCAAATGACTTAAACAATGTAGAGCATTCTGAAAAGCTGAATGTGACGATGCACACCCTTCTTCTTCCATATATCAACGAATACACTTGCGATATTTTGCCGCAAGACTATTACTACCCGCCTTTGTGCCCAATGGTGGAGTTATCTATCTCGGAATCTTTAGAGGATATCCAGGATAAATTAAAAGCGCGAAAACGCACCCTGCCGCTCAATGGTACACATGTAGTTTTCACCGACCCAAGCGGCGAAATCAAAGAAATGTTGTTGAAAGAAATTGTGAAAAATAATGTTGTAATCATGCTTTACAGACTGACCACCGATAAAGGGGACCTGGCTGGGTATTACAATACGCAAAGCGGCTTCCTCTATTCCGCTGTTCTTCCTATGAAAGACGAGATTCCTGGAATCTACAAAGAGATTCAAGCCTTCATCCTCTATTG